>Ga0123338_10001661_pt1 | contig 21257 bp, 18 predicted proteins | sample grotaG_FD_89793 | JGI IMG/M metagenome (GOLD analysis project Ga0123338, IMG submission 89793) | Glacier valley bacterial and archeal communities from Borup Fiord, Nunavut, Canada, to study Microbial Dark Matter (Phase II) -... | ecosystem: Environmental > Aquatic > Freshwater > Ice > Glacier ...
CACGCCGGCGCCGATCACGCCGTACCGCAGTGTCTGCGGTTGGGTGAAGCCGCCGATCGTCAGCAGGTACTCGTCGCTGTGATCGGCGTTGGTGCCCCACACGTCGACCTGCACCAATCCATCGCCGACGTCGAGCGGTTCCTGCTGCCATCCTGCCTCTGTCGGCGTCAGCACTCGCAGGGCGCTTCGCACGTCGTCGAGGAGTGTGAGGATCAGATGGTTTCGTGTCCAGCTGTAGGCCTGCAACGATGTCTGCGGCCGTGGGGAGAAGAGCACATCGAGCTGGCGTTCACCAGCGAGGTAGCGGTCGAAGTCGGCCGCCAGCAGCGATCCGGCAGGGTATTCGACGTCGCCGATCTTCCAAGCGGTACGTGGCCGGATCAGCAGCCATTGACGGTGGATGTCGAAGTCTGCGTCCTCCGGGACGTCGATGCGGGTGAGTTCGCCGGACTCGGCCAGCACGAACTGCTCGCCGGTGTAGAAACCCATCCGCTTGCCGACCACATCGCGGGTGAAGCCCGGCGTCGAATCGCGGTAGGCGTAGACGACCATGTCGTCGTGAGCGCCCTCGTAGACCGTGACCGCCTCGCTCAGCGGCGTGCCACGATGCCAGCGCTTGACGATCCGTGGGTAGCCGGACGAGGTGAGCGAGCCGGCACCGAAGTCGGTGCCGACGTAGATCGTGTTCTCGTCGATCCAGCTGACATCGCTCTTGGCCTCCGGGAGCACGAAACCGTTGATCACGAACTCCTTCGTGAGCAGATCGAATTCACGGACGACCTTGGCATCGGCACCACCGCGTGAAAGGTTCAGCAGTGCCCTGCGGTAGTCGGGTTTGAGCACTTCAGCCCCCTGCCACACCCAGTTCTCGCCGTCAGCTACCGCCAGCGCATCGATGTCGAGCAGCACATCCCATGCAGGTTCCACCTTGCGATATTCGGCGAGTGTCGTCCGTCGCCACAACCCACGGGGGTTGAAAGCGTCCTGCCAGAAGTTGTAGAGGAACTCGCCGCGCATCGACGGATACGGCAGCCGCAGCGTCGAATCCAGTGCCTCCCCGATCTCCGAGCGAAGGGCATCGAACCTTTCTCCGACGGCGATCGTCGCCAGCGTTTCGGCGTTGCGTTCCAGCACCCACGCGGTCGCCGCCTGGCCATCGACCTGCTCGAGCCACAGATACGGGTCGATCGACACGGAAGCGTCGTCCAGCGGTTCGTCCATGGGGACAGTCTGCCCTCGTCCCAACGTATTCAATGGCTGCATATCGGGTACGTCCTGTCCATGACCGACTTCTCCAATGCGCAACCCGACCTCGTGGTGCAGCTCGATCAGCCGGCACCCGTAAGTGACGAGATGCACCTCGGCGACGAGCCGGCCCTCGTCAACCCCGCAGGCGCTATGGCGCGTGTCGCCTCACTGTGCGCCGAAGCAGCCATCAGCGCTGTGCAGGGTGATCCGGCCATCGAGCCCACACAGCTTCGCCAGGATGCCGCCGCGGTGCTGACGGCACTGTCGCACATGCTGGCCAGGCCGCTCGAACCGGCACGGCTGGCAAGCGTTCATGCAGCGGTCGAGGCAGGTATCACTGTCGCCACCGACTGCGCTGTCGAGTCGAGGAGTTCGTCCGGCGAAGAGGTGGAGAGTGATTGCGCCTCAGCATGTGAAGCCTGTGCGCAGGCACTGCACGAGGCGCTCGTTGGACCTCTCGAAACCGCAGGAGCTACGGCTGTCTGATCAGTTCCACGCGCAGCGCAGGTGCTTGATGCCGTTGATGAAGAAGCTCATCAGGTAGTCGGGTTCGCCGACGATGCGCATCTTCGGGAGGCGCGTGCGGATCTCGTCGAACATCACACTGATCTCGCGACGTGCGAGGTTGGCACCGAGGCAGAAGTGCGGGCCGCCAGCGCCGAATCCGGCCTGCGGTGGCTGCGAACTGCGGAGCACATCGAACTCGTACGGGTTGTCGAACGTGCGCTCGTCACGGTTCGCCGAGTTGTACCACAGGACCACCTTGTCGCCGGCCTTGAGGTCGACGCCTGACAGGGTGGTGTCCTCGGTGACGGTTCGGCGGAAATGGATCACGGGAGTCGCATAGCGCACGATCTCCTCGACCGCCGTTTTGGTGTTGGTGTCGAAGTCGTCGAACCACAGCGCTCGTTGTTCGGGGAACATCGTCAGCGCACGCATCCCATGGCTGATGGCGTTGCGTGTCGTCTCGTTCCCGGCGACGACGAGCAGGATGAAGAAGCTGCCGAACTCCTGGGCGGTGAGCCGCTCGCCGTCGACCTCGGCATGCATCATCGTGCTCGTCATGTCATCCTGGGCAGTTGCCAGGCGGCTCTCGCCGAGCGCCTGAGCGTAGGAGAACATCTCCAGTGCTGCGGTCATCAGCGCTTCGAGGGTTCCGCCGTATTCAGGGTCGCCGGCACCGAGGATGATATTCGTCCAGTTGAAGATCTGTTTGATGTCCGCCTCTGGGATACCCATCATCTCGCAGATGATCTGCAACGGCAGCGGTGCGGCGATCTCCTCGACGAAATCGCACTCGCCGTCTGGGAACTTCTCCAGCAGGTTGTCGACGATCGCCGCTGCCTTCGTCTTCACGTAGTCGTTGACCCTGGTGATCTGTTTCGGCGTGAAGCCCTTGGAAACAATCGCCCTCAGGCGGAAATGCTTCGGGTCGTCCATGTTGATCATCGATCCGAAGAACTCGTTCATCTCCTGCGGCATGTCGCCGATATTGCTGCCTTTCCCGCTGCAGAACAGCTGAGGGTTGCGGCTCGCCGCCCACACATCCTCGTAGCGCGTCAGGGCGTAGTAGCCGGGGCCGACAGGGAACGGCGAGCCGACCAGTTCGCGCTCGGCGAAGAACGGCAGGCCCGGCGTGTCGCGCATCGTCTTGAACGCACCCTCGCGAATCTCCCTGGGCTGGACCCAGAATTCCATGTCCGAGAGATCGAACGAACCGAGCGGCACGACCGGTAGGTCGTCAGCGCGAAGAGGGACCGAGGACGTCGTCATACCGCTTCACAGTAGAGCCAGCGGCTCCCGTGTCACGAAATGTACGCAGAAGCTGCGCACATTCGGCGACACGGGGAACGCCCGACTGACTATGCAGCAGGTGGGATCGAGGCGACGTAGATCCCGGCGGCGAGTTTGGAATTGCTCGAGTTGGTGAAGGCCTCGAACAGACGGCCGTCTTTGCTTGCTGCAAGCGCCGGGTAGTTCGTGTCGACGGTGTCGTCGGCGGCCGTCGGACTGCAGGTCACCCACGTCTTTTCGTCGTTGGTCAGGACGAGTTTCGGCTGACCGCATGTGGCGTCGCCGCTTCCGGTGTTCGAGGCGTAGGCGATCGCCGCCGACTTGCCGGGGCCCGTCACCATCGCCGTCGTGAATCCGGGTCCTGCGCTGGCGTCGCCCGGCAGCAGCGTGAGCGTTCCGAACGTCGCGCCCTGATCTGTCGAGGCGCTGAAGAAAATGCCGGCAGTGTCGATCCCCTTCACGCCAAGCGACGCAGCGACGACAGGACTGCCGTTCGTGTAGGCCAACGCCAACGACGGCGAGTCGTTCTGTGCACCGGCGGTATCGCCGACCTTGACCGCTGCGGGCGAGCCGACGGTCCAGAAGTCGATATCCTTGCCGCCGTCGCTCGGCGAATCCTGGAAGAACGCCACGCCGAGCGTCTTGCCGTCCGTCGCCAGCGAACCGCCGAGAGCTGCGTCGATCGTGCCGCCGCCCTGGGCAACGACCTTCGTGCTGTCGGCCGGTGTGGTGTTGGAACCGAGCGGCGAGCTGACCACCTTCAGATCGTTCGTCTCCGTGTACAGCACGACAGCATTGCCCTGCAGTACGACGACCTTCGGGAAGGTCAGGGTTTCCGTCGACGTCGCCGCCTTGTCGTTCTTCCAGGTGGCACCACCGTCCGTCGACGTCGACAGACCGATGTTGGTGCCGTCCTCGTAAGCCAGCACGATCGAGGAACTCGCTGGGTCGTATGCCATCGAGAGGGGCAGACTGGAATTGGTGGCGATCGTCGTAACGGCGACAGGCTTTGCATAAGCGTGGGTCTTCGGGTCGCTTGCCGACACGAACAGGTCGCTCCGTGCGTCGTCGACTGCGTGGACACTGGTGAAGCCGACGATCGGGTTACCGGCGGCGTCGGCGGTCACGGCGACGACCTTGGCGAAACCGGCGGGATCAGCAGGTGCCGGTACGGCGAGGAACAAGCCGTTGAGCCCGGAAGCGGCGGTGCCGGCAGTGGTCGTGGCGGCCTTAACGTCGGTCGTCGGTGGTGTCGTCGCTGCATCGGTGGTGGGCGCTGCGCTGGTCGCGACGGCGGTAGTTGCCGAGGTGGTGGCCGTCGCCGCCGTCGCCGGGGCGGTCGTCTTCTTCGTTGCTGCGGCGGTTGTCGCCGCAGCAACGGTCGTTGTCGGTGCTGCCACCTTCGCGGTGCTGCTGCACGAGGCAGCGGTGAGCGACAGCGTTGCTGCGACGACAGACAGTGCGTGAGCGCGTTTCATTTGTGTTGACTCCATGATCTCGTACGACGTCACCGACCTGACGACTGAATTCAAATCTACATCACGTCTGGATCGTCAAAACGGTTCGACGATCGAGCGGAAGACGGTTCAGTCTCCGGCGGTGGGAATCGGCTCGACCCCGCTGAATCCCAGCGTTGGCGCTGTTTCCAACGATTCGACGCCGTCTTCGGACGACCCGCCGTCGCCCATGTGTACCGAAGCGCGCTCCGGCAGGAAGCGGTAGACGAGCAACGAAGCGGTTGCGGCGACGATCGCTCCGATCGTCACTGCCAGATGGATGCCGTCGAGAAAGGCGAGGTTGGCTCCCCTGATGAGTGCTGTTCCGGCAGCGGTCGGCAACGACTTGGCCGTCTGGATCGCGCCCGTCAGCGATGCTTCGGCTGCCACCCGGGCCGCCGGATCGAGGCTGGTCGTCAGTCCGCTCAGCTTCGACGAGAATTGCGAGGCGGCGATACTGCCGAGAATCGCCACGCCGAGCGATGACCCCAGTTCACGCGTTGCGTCGTTCATCGCCGAACCGGCACCGGCACGCCGCTGGGGGACGGCGGACATGATCGAGGCGGTCATCGGCGACATGCTCAACGCCATCCCCGGGAAGAAGACGATAAAGCAGGAGATCAGATACAGGTACGACGTGTCGATCGCCAGTCCTCGGAACATCACGAGCCCGATGGCGACCATCGCCATCCCACTCGAGACCGTCTTCTTCGTGCCGAAGCGGGCCGTGAATGTCGGCGTCGACGGGGCGACGGCCATCATGATGACGCCGACGGGCGCAAGTCGCAGTGCCGCCACCAGCGCGCTATAGCCGAGCGTCAACTGCAGGTACTGGGTGATCAGGAAGAACAAGCCGTACATCGACAGGAACAACAGGATCATGCCGCCGGTCGCTGTGCTGAAGGCGGGATTGCGGAAGAACGACATGTCGAGCATCGGCTCCTCGACGTGCATTTCCCAGAACACGAAGCCGACGAGGACGCCAGCGGCGATGGCAAAGGTGACGAGCGTCGTCGGACTCGCCCAGCCGTGTTCCGGTGCCTGGATCAGGCCGTAGACGAGTGCGCTGATGCCGACGATCGACAGTGCCGCTCCGCCTGGATCGATCTGACCCTGCTCGGGATCCCTGGAGCTCGGCACGAAGAAGTGCCCGGTGACGAGTGCAAGGACGATGATCGGGACGTTGACGAGGAACACGGAGCCGTACCAGAAATGGCCGAGCATCCAGCCGCTGACAAGTGGACCGAAGGCACCGCCTCCGCCTGACGTGCCTGCCCAGATGGCGATCGCCTTCGCCCGTTCCTTCGGCGGGAAGACGTTCACGAGAATCGACAGTGTCGACGGCATGATCAGCGCGCCGCCGACGCCCATGATCGCTCGACAGCCGATCAGTTCCCACATCTGGCTCGACGCCGATGCGAGCGCTGCACCTGCGAGGAAGACGATGAGTCCGGCCTGCAGCGCACCCTTACGACCGAAACGATCACCGAGCGCGCCGGTCGTGAAGAGCAGTCCGGCGAAGACGAGTGAGTAGATGGCGACGACCCATTCCAGCTGTGAACTGGTGGCAGCAAGGTCACGTGACAACGTCGGGATGGCGACGTTGAGGCTGGAGTTACCGATGCTGACGATCAGCAGGCTGAGGCACAGGACAGCAAGCGTGTACCAGCGACGATCATGAGCGAGCTGATCGAATGGCTCTGCCGACCCGCTTCTGTGCTCCATGATCCCTCCCGTGGGTAAGCGCCGATCCAATCTATGGGAGCGTCCCAAGATCCCGGGAGGTGGGCACTGGCAGATGTGTCACGTCGACCGTGCCGTTCCCGCTCCACTCCCGTCGTATCATGCCCGTCGTGTCAGATGCATGGTTCGCATGATCGTCGTCGCTGGTGAGGCGTTGGTGGATTTACTCGTCCTCGAGGACGGGTCGGTCACGGCGGCCTTCGGTGGTGGCCCGTTCAATGCCGCCAGAACCGTCGCCAGGCTCGGTCATCGATGTCGCTTCGTCGGACGCCTCTCGATCGATCGTTTCGGCACCGGATTGCGCGCGGCACTCGTCGCTGACGGCGTCGAACCCGGGGTTCTCGAACGGTGCAACGAGCCGACGACCCTGGCTGCTGCCGAGCTGGACGATGGCGGATCGGCGTCGTACCGCTTCTATCTAAAAGGGACGTCGGCGCCGTCGTTGTTACCGGAGCACATCCGCCCCGACCCTGCGTTCGACCCGCCACTCGACCCCGCATTCGACCCCGCCGAAGCGGAGCACGTCGATGCTGTGCACGTCGGTTCACTCGGACTCGTGCTCGAACCGATGGCGTCGACGCTCCTCGAATGGGTGCGCAAGCGGTGCGCCGATGGGCTGGTGATGATCGACCTCAACTGCCGCCCGCTCGCCGTCGCCGACCACGATCACTATCGGCGGATGTTGATCGCCTTCGCCGGGGCGGCGCACGTCGTCAAGGCAAGCACAGAGGATCTCGAGTTCCTGTTCCCCGGCGATGATCCCGAACTCGCCGCAGCGCGGGTGCTCGGCATCGGTGCAACGGTGGTGCTGTTGACGGACGGCAGCAGCCCGGTTCGAGTCATCGGGGCTGGAGGGATTCGTTCCGTCGCGGTGGAGTCGGTCGAGGTCGTCGACACGGTCGGCGCCGGCGATACGTTCGGCGCCGGATTCCTGACGTGGTGGGTGGACGGCGGACGCGGCCGAGGCGAACTCGATGACCTCGACACGCTGGCGAGGGCGGCGACGATCGGTGCCGCAGTGTCGGCGATCACCTGCAGCCGCGTCGGTGCCGACCCGCCGCGTCGGGCCGAACTCGCCGACTGGTGAGCGGGGTGGGCCAGTCAGGCGCACTGAGTCGCGCCGACGGTGTCGTTGTAGCATCCTGAGTGCTGCCCGCTATCGGCAGCCGATTGGGGGATCGACATGCGCATCACCGTGTTGGGAGCAGGTTCGTGGGGCACGACCGTCGCCTCGCTCGTCGCCAAACGGCATGCCACCACTCTGTGGGCGCGCAGTCCTTCGGTTGCCTTGGAGATCAACGAGAACGCCACGAACGAGTCGTATCTCAGCGGGTTCTCCCTGCCCCGGGAACTCACGGCCACCCCCGATCTCGAGCAGTCCGTCGCTTCTGCGCAGTTGCTGGTCGTCGCCGTCCCGTCGCACGCCTTCCGCCACACGCTCGAGGAGGTCAAGGCGCACATCCATCCGTGGATACCGGTCGTCAGCCTCACCAAGGGCTTCGAGCAGGGTTCGCTGCTGCGCATGACGCAAGTCATCGGCGACGTCCTTCCGGGGCATCCGGCCGTTGCGTTGACGGGCCCGAATATCGCCAGGGAAATCATGGAGGGCAGCGCCGCCGCCAGCGTCATCGCCACCCCGGACCTCGCTGTCGCCTCCGCTGTCCAACAAGTGCTCGGCCGCGGGCTGTTCCGTCTGTACACCAATCACGACGTGGTCGGCTGCGAGGTCGGCGGCGCGCTGAAGAACGTCGTTGCCATCGCCTGCGGGATCGCCCAGGGCCTGTCGGTCGGCGACAACACGCGTGCAGCGGTGATGACCCGCGGACTTGCAGAACTCACCAGGCTCGGCCAGGCGATGGGCGGCGAGGCACCGACGTTCGCCGGGCTCGCCGGTATGGGTGATCTCATCGCCACCTGCGTCAGCCCCCACAGCCGCAACCGTCACGTCGGCGAGCAACTCGGACGTGGCCGACCGCTCGCCGAGATCATGGGGGAGATGACGATGGTCGCCGAAGGTATTTCCGCCGCCAAGACGGCCTACGCGCTTGCCGAGCGCTATCAGGTCGAGATGCCGGTGTGCTCGGAGATCTACCGGGTCGTGACCGGAGAGGCAAGCGCCTCGCAGACCTACCGCGGCCTGCGCCTGCCGGCAGGGCACGAATCCCTCCCCGGCTGAGCCGAGCTGGCACCCTCAGCTCCCGGGTGTTTGCGCTGCACCCGAGTGACGCGGCGACGCCTACGGGTGCGGTGGCACTCGGGGGTGCGGTGATCCACGTCGCATCGCTCCGTCGGACCGCTCGGTGAGGTGCTGACTAGGGTTTGCGATGTGAGCGCCAAGAGACCGAGTGTTGCCATTCCCCGCCCGACCACACCGAGGATCGCACCGCTGCCGGCTGCGGAACGGACCGAGTGGCAGACAGAACTGCTGACCGGCATCGGACTCGGCGGACCGACCGTGAACATCTTCGAAACGCTGGTCCGTCATCCCGGGCTGTTCGCCAAGTGGATGCCGTTCGGCGGCAAATTGCTCAACGGCAAGCTTCCCGCCCGAGATCGCGAGATCCTGATCCTGCGGACCGGCTGGCGATGCCAGAGCGAGTACGAGTGGGCGCAACACGTCGTCATCGGTCGCCGGTCAGGTCTTAGCGACGACGAGATCGAGCGCATCACCTTCGGAGAATCGGCGATGGGTTGGGACGCCTTCGATGCGATGTTGATCCGTGCCGCCGACGAACTGCACGACGATGCCTGCCTCAGCGCTGCGACGTGGGCCGGTCTCGGCGAGCGCTACGACGATCAGCAGATGCTCGAAGTGACGATGGTCGTCGGCCACTACCACCTCGTGTCGTTCACCCTCAACTCGCTCGGTATCCAGCTCGAAGACGGCGTGAGCGGCTTACCCGCGTGAGCGGGTTTTCGGCGTGAGCCGCCTCGACGGAGCAGTGATCCTCGTCGTCGGCGCCGGCTCGCAGCCCTCCCCTGACCCCGATGCGCCAATCGGCAACGGCCGGGCCATCGCCATCGCCTGCGCCCGTGAGGGTGCTCGTGTGATCTGCGCCGACCGGGACGAGCGCGCAGCGACGGCAACGTCCGAGATGATCGTCTCGGAGGGTGGCACGGCATCGGTCGTCGTTGCCGATGTCAGCGACGAGGCCGATTGCGAGGCGATGATCGGCTCGATCGATGGTCTCACCGGGATCGTCTGCAACGCCGGCATCGGGCGTGGTAGCGGCGGACTCGAAGGCACGAAACCCGCTGACTGGGATGCGACGCTCGCGGTCAACCTGCGCGGGCCATTCCTCGTCGCCCGTCTCGCCGTTCCCGTACTTGCCGTGGGTGGCTCGATCGTCTTCATCGGCTCGATCGCCGGTCTGCAACCGGGCAGCCGCATGCCGGCATACGACGCTTCGAAGGCCGGCCTCATCGGCCTATGCCGTCATGTCGCCTTGGAAGGTGCACGTAAGGGAATTCGGGCCAACGTGCTCGCACCCGGTCTGATCGATACACCACTCGGGCGGTCGGCGACGGCTGGCCGCCCATCACGGGCGAAGACGCCGGTGCCCCTCGGGCGTCAAGGCACCGCGTGGGAGGTTGCCGCCGCAGCCGTCTTCCTGCTGTCGAACGACGCGTCCTACATCACCGGCCACACCCTCACCGTCGACGGAGGCCTCAGCCTCATCTGACGTGGCAGCTGCTCCGGACCGTCGCCGACCGCGCCTTCGTCCCTGCGCCTTCGTTTCCCGACCCGTGCCACCGGTGCTCGCAGCATCTGCGATTTCTCGTGACTCGGGCGACTCGCGTCGCTTGCGCTGCTCGTCAGCAGTGGCGGTTTCGACGCCAGGCGGTGCTCGTAGACTCCGTCCATGGCGACCGATGTGGATACCGACCTGGCCGACGAACTCAGCGGCCTCGATGCTGCCACGGTGTTGCAGCAGCTCGAACCGCATCGGCGGGAACTGACCGGCTACTGCTACCGGGTACTCGGTTCGAGTTTCGAGGCCGAGGATGCCGTGCAGGAGACGATGGTGCGCGCGTGGAAGGCGAGCGATCGATTCGAAGGCCGTTCGAGCGTCCGTTCGTGGCTCTATCGGATCGCCACCAACGTCTGCCTCGACATGCTCCGTGGTCCGCAGCGTCGTGCCAGGCCGATGGACCTCGGTCCGGCATCGCGTGCCGATGTCGCCGTGCTGGCGACGCGACCAGAGCACGCCTGGGTGACGCCTGTTGCCGATGCAGCTGTCCTCCCGACCGACAGCGATCCCGCGACGCTTGCGACCATGCGTGAGTCGATTCGCCTGGCATTCGTCGCCGCACTCCAGTATCTGCCGCCTCGTCAACGGGTTGTCCTGATCCTCCGTGAGGTGCTCAGCTGGCAGGCCAGCGAGGTCGCCCATCTTCTGGAGACCAGTGTCGCTTCGGTGAACAGCGCGCTGCAGCGGGCTCGGGCGACCCTCGCAGAACACCCGTACGAGGACGAGATCGACGAGGTCGATGACGACCAGGCAGCGCTACTCGCCAACTATGTCGACGCCTTCGAGCGCTACGACATCGAGCGGCTCGTCGCCCTGCTTCACGAGGACGCCATCATGTCGATGCCTCCATTCGACCTCTGGCTCAGTGGGCCGGTCGACATTGGCAGGTGGTTCCTCGGGACGGGCATCGAATGCAAAGGCTCCCGTCTCGTTGCCACCGCCGCCAACGGTTGTGCCGCATTCGGGTCATACCGCCTCGATCCGAATGGGGGTTGGGCGCCGTGGTCACTCCAGGTGCTCGAGTCGGATGGCGAGCGCATCACCGGCCATCACAACTTCCTCGACACCAGCCTCTTCGCCCAATTCGGGCTGCCACTGCACCTCGACTGAGGCCAGCCGGTCGCCGTCGCACGACGTTCTTCGGCCCGTTTGCCGTCACTGTTGGCGGGTAGATGGAATCAATTCAGAGGTTCGGGTTCTGTCAGGCGCTTGGCTCTCGCTTCGAGGTAGCGCTTTTCCGGGATGCTGGTCGTGAGGCGAGAGGCGGTGCGGTAGCCCGCTCGCGCGCCGTCGAGGTCACCGCTCATTTCTAGCAGGTAGGCGCGCACGGCGTGCAGGCGATGGTGGCGGACCATGCGTTCGTCGCTGTCCAGCGGTTCCAGCATCGCCAAGCCGGCGGACGGGCCATCGACCATGGCAACGGCGACGGCTTGGTTCAGCGTCACCATCGGGTTCGGGGCGAGACCGCCGAGCAGCCCGTACAGCGCAACGATCTGGGGCCAGTCGGTGGCATCGGATGTCGGCGCCTCGGAGTGGACTGCGGCGATCGCAGCTTGCAGTTGGTAAGGCCCGAGGTGAGCAGTGGCGAGGGCGTTGGTGATCAAGGCAACGCCCTCGTCGATTGCCCGGCGATCCCATCGCGACCGGTCCTGCTTGTCGAGTGGGATCAGGGCACCATCATCCTGAGTTCGGCTCGGTCGACGCGCGTCGGTCAGCAGCATCAACGCCAGCAGCCCGGCAACCTCACCGTGGTCTAACAGCACTGCGTACACCGAGCGCGTCAGGCGGATCGCCTCGGCGGTCAGTTCCGTGCGCAACAGCGCGGTTCCGGACGTCGCTGTATACCCCTCGTTGAAGATCAGATACAGCACATGGAGCACGACCTGCAGCCGCTCGTGACGCTCATCGAGCGACGGTTCGGCGAACCCGATCGACGAGGACCTGATGGTCTGTTTGGCGCGGCTGATGCGTTGCGCCATCGTCGACTCCGGCACCAAGAAGGCACTGGCGATCTGTGCAGTTGTCAAGCCTCCGACCGCCCGTAGGGTCAGCGCCAGTTGAGACGCGCCAGACAGGGCCGGATGACAGCAGAGGAACAACAACGGAGCATTTCGTCCTCAGGAGCTGTGCCGGACACGTCGTCACCAGGAATCTCGGCCAGCGATGGGGGAACAGACATGGGCATCGAGGCGGCGAACGTCGTGTCCTCCCGTCGACGGCGTGACGCTTCGCTTCGCAACTGGTCGGTCAAGCGGCGTGAGGCGACGGTGACCAGCCAGCCGAGCGGGCGCTCCGGCAGGCCGTCCCGGGGCCATCGGTCGGTGGCGGCGATCATCGCCTCCTGGACAGCGTCCTCGCAGGCATCGAAGTGGCCGTACCGGCGCACCAGCGCGCCAAGGGCTTGCGGCGTCAACCGCCGCAGCAGATCCTCGATGCCGTCCTCGGTTCGCACGGCCAGCCTCTGCGGCCCGTTTGCCACCGTTGCCGGCGGGTTGGTGGACACCGCTCGGTTGGGGACCTCGCGACCGTTCACATCTCGTGCGCGGCCTCGTGCATCATCGGTACGATTTCGATCCCGCCGATCCGCGACGCCGGATTGAGGGCGGCGATCTCCAGCGCCCGCTCGTAGCTGTCGACGTCGATGATGCTGAAGCTGCCGATGTACTCCTTGGCCTCCAGATACGGGCCGTCGGTTACGGTCCGCACGCCGTCCTTGACCGTCACGAACTTCGCCTCCGTCTCGTGGTTGACACCGTAGGCGCCGATCATCTCGCCGGAGGCGAACAGTTCGGCGTTGAGGGCGTCTGTCTCCTTGACGAGGACGCCGAATTCCTCCGGGCTGATCGAGTTCCACTTGGCCTCGTTGCCCCAGATCAACAGCATGTACTTCATCGGATCTCCTCCTGCGATGTCGGCGCCCGTCGTGGGTGCTCACCCTAGATGTCGGAGCGGTCCCGATGATCTCGACATCCTCGATGACAATTCCCCGGCCGACTGTTCGGCGCAGCGCGGACGGTGCTCGGTCAGCGGTCCACCACGTCTCGCACTACCATTCCGGGCGTGATGCAACCGCAGCCGCTGATTGCGCTCGGCGATGTCGAGGCCGGCTCACGCTGGTTCCAACGTGTTCTCGGTTTGATGTCAGGGCACGGTGGGCCGGACTACGAGATGCTGATGGACGGCGAGACAATGGTCGCCCAACTACACGACTGGGAAGCAGACGAGCACGCCCACATCGGTGATCAGGCGATCCCGTCTCGCGGCAACGGCGTCCTGCTGTGGTTCGCCACGGACGACTTCGAGGCGACGATGAGTCGGGTGACCGAACATGCAGCCGAGGTCCTCGAAGGACCGTTCCTCAACCCGAACTCCAGCTGCAACGAGGTGTGGATGCGCGGTCCGGAAGGCTACGTGGTCGTCGTCGCCGGTCCTCCGACCGGGTGCTGACGTCGAACTGTTCGGCCTCCGTCGCCCTCGACCCAGGCAACTGCGTCTGCGACCTAACCCAGCGGACGACCCCGTCAGACGATTTCGACGATGCGGCCGTCGAAGTTGCGGATCTTGCCGGGACCACCTTCGCGACTGCTGGCCGGTGCCGCTGACAGGTCGACCTCGACCCACGTGCCGTCGTGGAGGCGAACGTTCCTGAGGGTCCCGGCCCGACCTGGTGTCACCGAGGCAACGGCGACGATATCGCCGAAGCGCGGACCGGTGACCGTGCCGCGCACACCCTTACCGGCGCGGCCCTGGACGGGGAACTCCGAGCACGGCACGCGCTTGGCGCCGCCTTTGCCTTGCACGATCAACAGCGTGTCGGCGTCGGCGGCCAGCACCGCGCCGACGACGTCGTCGTCGTCGCCGGCACCGAGCTTGATGCCGCGGACGCCGGCAGCCTGACGACCCATCGGCCGGACATCGGTCGGGGCGAAGCGGATCGTCTGGCCGAGGCGGGTGACGAGCATGTACGGCCCGCCGGCTGCAGCCTCGGACGGCTCGGCGTCCAGCATGGTCTGCTGACCCGTCAAATCGGGGATCGGTGCGGTCTCGACCCATGGCAGTGCGGCGATCAGGCGCTCGCCGCCGTCGAGTTTGATGACGGAGATGCCGCCCTTCCGATCGCCGTTGGCGAGGTCTTCTCCACCGATCCGCTTGATCGTTCCGGACGAAGTCACGAAGAGCAGTTCCGTCGGGAACGTACCAGACGCAGCTGACGAAATCGCGGACGGGGTGGATGCGACGGCCGGGATCGAGCCGGAGGTTTCCGGTTCGTTCGCTGGCGGTGTCGTACCCCACAGCACGACACGCTCGCCGGACGCGAGACCCGTCAGCACGTTCGGCAACGCCGTCGCCTTGCCCTCTGGGATGCTGACGCCGAGCAGGCGGTGCAATTGGCCGCGATCGGTGAGCGCGACGAACTGTCCTGCGGTCGAACCGGCGAGGCGGTGCAACACCATCGGTCCGTCCGTCTTCGCCTTGGCCCTCGGCCCGCTGCGCAGCGCCTGGATGTAACCGTCGGCGGTCACGACGACCTCGAGCGGCTGGTCCAGGACGGCGGCAACCGGCTGCGGCAACGCTGCAGTTGTCAGCATCGTGCGCCGGGCCATCAGCGGATCGTCCGGCTTGAACAGTGTCATCGCGCATTCGTCGAGTTCGACGCCGACCTGTCGGCGCAGCCGCGCAGCGGACGAAATCAGGCGTTCGAGTCGCGCCAGCTCGGTCTGGAGTGCAGTCTGCTCACGCTCGAGTTCGACCCGAGCGAGCCGCGTCAGGCGCCGCAGAGTTAGGTCGAGGACGTAGTTCGCCTGCAGTTCGTCCAACCCGAACCTCGCCATCAGGCCGATACGCGCTTCGGCGACGTCGTCAGCTGCGCGGATGATGGCGATGGCCGCGTCGATGTCGAGCAGTGCCAGCAGCAGTCCGGACAGCAGGTGGAGCCGTTCGTTGATCGCTTCGATGCGTCGCCGCGACCGTTTGTCGATGCAGGCGATTCGATGCTGCACCCACGCTTCGAGCATCGTCCGCAGGTTGTAGAGCTGTGGATTGCCGACCGCGTCCAAGGCGTGGAAGCGGACCGCATTCGTCACCTGCAGTTCGGTCGAACGCAACAGCGCTGGAATGACCCGCGACGAATCGATGCCAGCTGCAAGCTCGATGACGACGCGCATCTCGCCGTCGGCCGACGAGTTGATGATGTCGACGATGCCGGAGAGCCTGCCGTCGTTGACCTCCCTGACGACGGCGGCGATGAATCCCTCGGTCGATACGGCGTGGCCTTGGACGTATGGCAGCGAGGTGATCACCAGCAACTGGCCGGAGGACTTGCGTCCGGTGGTCACCGGTTCGTCGACGATCCAGGTACCGCGTAGGCGGATCTGACCGACGCCCGATCGGTAGACATCGACGAGGTCGTCGGCATTGACAACCTGCGTCGCCGATGGATAGTCGGGGCCTTTGAGCACGGCGGCAAGGTCCTCGACCGACGACGTGGGCTCGTCGATCAGCAGGCGCGCAGCGGCGACGACGTCGAGCGGGTTGTGCGGAGGAATGTTCGAGGAGATCCCGACGGCGATGCCGAACGAGCCGTTGACGAGAATATTCGGGAAGCCACCGGGGAGGACCTCCGGCTCGACGTTCAGCCCGTCGTAATTGGGGATCATCTCGACGGTTCCGTCGCGCACCTGCGCAAGCAATGCCATCGACGCGCTTCCGAGGCGGGCCTCGGTATAACGAGACGCTGCCGGACCGAAGTCGGGAGAGCCATAGTTCCCCTGAAAATCGATCAGCGGCAGGCGCAGCGAAAACGGTTGGGCCATACGCACGAGCGCCAGGTAGGCGTCCCCATGGGGGTGGTATTTGGACATGCAGTCGCCAGATATACGGGCGCATTTGACCGTCGGATTGCCGGGGATGGCCGGCGTCGGATTGAGGTTCAGCGCCGCCCACATCAACCGCCTGGCAACCGGCTTGAGGCCGTCACAGACGTTCGGGACGGCGCGATCCTCGATGACGTACTTGGCGTACGTCCCGAACATCTCCTCGAAGTGTTCTCCCGCATCTCGGAGCACCGGCGGCGTCGGCTCGACGACTTCCACTGGTTCCGATGGGCGTTTGCGGCGGCTACCTGCCATCTCAGTTTCCTCCGAGGTTGGTGTTCTCGAGCGACGATTCGAGCAGCCAGTCGAGCCTGGCCTGGGCGCTGTTGCCCATCAGGCGGGAGACGAGGTCGTCGAAGGCGATGGCGTCGTCGACGGTGATCTGCAGCAGCGTGCGTGAGGCCGGCGACATCGTCGTGTCACGCAGTTCCTGCCAGTCCTGTTCGCCGAGTCCCTTCATCCGCCCGACGTGCGCCTTGTGGTTCGGGTGCGCCGCCATATAGGCGTCCTTGGCGGCGTCGTTGCGGAAATACACCTTGCCGTCGCGATCGGATGTCGAGTACAGCGGCGGCTGGGCGACGAACAGGCGACCAGCCTCGATCAGTTCGCGCATCTGACGCCAGAAAAAGGTAATCAGCAGCGCTTCGATGTGCCCGCCATCCTGGTCGGCGTCGGCGAGTGTGATCACCCGCGTATAACGAAGCTTGTCGAGCGAGAAGTCGGCTCCGCGGCCACAGCCCAGCGATTGGATCAGCGTCGCCAACGCAGCATTCTTGGCGATCTTCGCCGGTGACACTTCCTCCACGTTCAAGACCTTGCCGCGCAGCGGCAGGATCGCCTGCGTCTTCGGGTTACGGGCGGCGACGGCGCTGCCGCCTGCAGAATCGCCCTCGACGATGAACAACTCCGAGCCCCCGAACGGTTCTGCCTCCTTCGGTGTGTACTGGCAGTCGTACAGCTTGTCGGGCAGACCGGAGCCGCGCAATGGCGATTTGCGCGCGAGCGCCCTGTCGGCGGCCCGGTCCTCGTCGGATTTCAGCCGATCACGCATCGCCGACGCAGCCTTTTCGGCGATCCGTTTGGCGTCGGACGGATGTTCTTCCAGCCACTTCGAGAGCTGCTCGTAGACCACCGATTCGACTGCCCCGGCGGCCTGGACGGTTTCCAGCTTGTTCTTCGACTGTGAGTCGTACGACGGGTTGGTCAGCAGCACGGCGACGACGGCGATCAGCCCCTGACGCACATCTGCACCCGTCGGGTTGTCCTCTTTCTCCTTGAGGACGTTGCGGTCACGGGCATAGCGGTTGACCGCTCGGGTGATCGCTTTGGTCATGCCCTCGATGTGCTTGCCGCCGCCAGGGTTGTAGACACCGTTGGAGTAGCCGATCAACGTCTCCGAGTAGCCGGCCCACGTCAGGGCGACGTCGATCTGCATCTTCTCGGCGTCGTGACCGCCGACGATTCTGATCGGAGCACACACCGGGTCGCGGGACGACGACAGCTTGGTCACCAGGTCGGCGAGCCCGTTCTCGGAGTGGTATTCGGCAGTGAACGGTTCGCGACCGGTCCGCGAATCGGTCAACACGAACGTCAACCCGGGGTGGACGTAACAGCGGTTCTCCAACCGTTCGCTGATCATCCTGCGTGAAAAGCCGGCCAACGGCTGACCGTTGTCGTCCGTGAAACACGACAGATCCGACCAACTCGTCAACACCGTTCCCTGCTCGGCGGACGTACTGCGGCCGATGACTTCGACAGGACCGTCCGGGACGCCTGGTCTGTCGCCCTTGGGAGAACGTTTCAGCGAGAAGTTCTGGGCGTATTTCTTGCCGTCCCGGCGCACGATCAGTTCGACCCGTGTCGACAGCGCAGTGTTGGCCTTGAGGCCGACGCCATGCAACCCACCGGACGTCTTGTAGGCCTCGCCGTCGAATTTCCCGCCGGCATTGACAACGGTGAGGATGACCTCGGCAGCGGACTTGCCCTGATGGACCCCGGACGTCATCGGGTCGACAGGCATGCCGCGCCCGTAGTCACGCACGCGAAAACCGGCGTTGTCGAGCAGTTCGATCTCGATGCGGTTGCCGTGGCCGGCGAGATGTTCGTCGACGCTGTTGTCGACGACCTCCCACAGCAGGTGGTGCAGACCGGCGATCCCCGTCGAGCCGATGTACATCGCCGGGCGCAGGCGAATGTGTTCCAGCCCTTCGAGCGCGGTGATCGAGTCTGCTGTGTACGCCGAGTCGACGTGTCCCGCTTGCTTCGTAACCATTGCACCCATCAGTAGCAGATGGGTGTGGCAAGGTCCCGTACTACTGTGAAATCCGCTGAGATCTGCCGAAATCCGTCGGCGACGAACCTCGGACGATGTGACCGCTGCAACTGGGCGTGACCGCTGCAACGCCGGTCGTACGACCAGCGGGAGATGACCGTCGGTATATTGATCTGCAGCCGCCACCATGTTCTCGCTTCCCCCGAGCGATCGAGCTGGTGGCGGCCAAAAACGTTTTCGGCCTGGCGTCAGCTGACGGGCGGTGGGCCTGGTCGCGACGATGCGGTCGGGACGTGGCGAGCGGTGAGGCAGGAGGATCAGGTGCATCAGCGCTGCAGCGCCAGCAGCTGTTCGCTGCCTCCATCGGAGTGACGATTCTCATCGCAGCAGCGCTCGTCGTGCTCGTCGGTACACGGTCCGATGCACCCTCGATCGCCGCTGGGTCCGCCACGAGGGCCAACACTGCGACGGTGACCTCGCTGGCGGCGGTTGCGGCGACCTACGACCAGCGAATGATCATTGGCGACATCGGCGACATGGACACCATCATGGCTCCCGGTTCTGCCGATGGACCGGCGCCGGCGGTCGGCCCGGTCAACTGTGCGCCGGCCGGAACGTTGAGCATTCCGGCGATCGACGTCGGCCAGTCGATCCTCGCCGAGTCGGTGCGGTTCGCCAGCGGCCTGCTGTGTGGCAACGAGGATGGCACGACGCAGGGCGTCGACATGCTGTCGGGCTTCACGCCGATCGCTGACAGTGTTGCCGGAGGAGCGAGGCTGCAGGGCGGCGTTCCAGCCGCCATCTTCGGCCATCGCAATTCGCATAATCACCCGTTTCACGACATCCCGGACCTGCGCAAGGGCGATGCCGTCGGCGTCGATCTGGATGGCACCGCCAGCCGGCTGCAGGTCTCGACGGTCGTCCTGTTGCCACTGGCGGAGGCGACGAAGCTCGTTCTCAGTCCATCGCCTGACGGCTCGCCGATGGTGCGCCTCGTCGCCTGTACCCGGCTGGACGGTTCGCCCGACGGCACCCTGGCCCGATGGATCGTCACGCTCACACCGGCATGATTGGAACCGTAGACTTGCGGATCCTTCGATCGATCTACAGTGACGGGACGACCGTGTAGGCCTCTCCGCCGCCGCTGGCAAGGACGTCGTCGAGCCAATTGCCCTCGTAGACGTCGTTTGGAGGTTGCATCAGATCGTTGTCCTCTGCACCCTCCGGCGTCGTCACCAGCGTCCAGGCCTGGCGTTTGTACGTCCAGTTCGACGGATAGAGACGATGCGTCTCACGCCACCACGGCACGGCGGCCTCTGGTGACACCGTGCGACGCAGGTACTCGCCGAGTTCGAAACATGCTGCTGCCCAGGCTTCGTGCTCTCCACGCGGTTGCGAGCGGGCAACGACGTCGTCAGGCGACAGCGCGTATCGCGAGGCGCTTCCGTGCTGCACCCAATCGACGATCGCTGCGCGGTACGACTCGGCGTCGTCGGGGATCTTCTTGACCTCGCGCAACATCCGGTCGACACGGTCCGGCAGTCCTGGTGGCACGTCCTGGTCGCGAAGCGCACTCCGCACGATCGAGGCACCTTCTGCCGGGCGGACGATCGTGCCGGTTTCGTCGATCCAAACGGCCATCGGGATGTTGACGAAGCCGAACAGTTCGTCGGTGATGTGCGTCGGGTCGATCAGGCTCGGGTGTGTCGGCGCTGCAGCATCGATCCACTTGTAGGTGTGCTGCGGTTCGATGTCGAGGGCGACGGTGACGACGGTGAGGCCCTGATCCTGGAGTTCTTCGTGCAGTGCCTGCCAACCTGACAGGCTCGTGCGACAGCCTCAATAACTCGCCCAGGCGACCAGCAGCACCTTGCGTCCGTGGAGGCTGCTGAGTTGGAACGGATTGCCGTCGCGGGTGGTGAGCGTCGGATCGGCGGCGACGGCAGTGCTGAGCGCCCTGCCCGTCGCGGTCGCCGGCCCGAGTGCCCAGACGTTGTGTTCGGCGTCGTGGACGAGTGGCATGCCGAGTCGTTGAGCGGCAACGTCGATGTCGAGCGATCCGTCGTCACGTAACGAGCCGGGAGCCGGGACACAGACCTCGCCACGGCACAGGCCCTGCGGCTTCGGTGCCCAACCGGTTCTGGCCAGGAACTCGGCGGGATCGATACGATCGAGGGTCTCGAGGATCATCGCCCAACCGTAGTGCGCAGCCGTCCGGTCGGCGACCTCGGCCGGCGCACAGCCCCGCGCGAATTCGATGCTGCGTATTCATGTTCTTGCTCTTCAGGTAGGTTCATGTATCGCTGTTGTTGATCTCACCACCCCAGGCCCGAAGACGAGGTTTGTGTCAGGCTCCGGTGCGTGGGCTGACGTGATCCACAGCGTGCCGAACGACCAGGGTGCCCAGTCGCTCGTCGGCCGCATCGGGCATCAACTGATCGCCCGTCGTTCATCGTCCTGACGGATCCCGACGGTTCCTGACGAGTCGATTTCCCGTTCACTGACTGATCCGTCGGTTAGTCGACAAGACGTTTCAATGTTTGTATGGTCTGCGGCCGTGTCTGAAATCAATGAGTATCCGTCTGCAAATATCGCCGAGTTCCTGCGTACCGCTGACGTCGCCACTCCGTTCGTCGTCGTCGACACGAGCCTCGTCGAACAGCGCTATCTGCAGCTCGCCGATGCCCTGCCGGCGTCGCGCATCTACTACGCCGTCAAGGCAAACCCTGCGGCGCCGGTGCTCGAACGGCTCGTCGGTCTGAACTCGGCATTCGACGTCGCCAGCCCTGCGGAGATCGACATGTGTCTCGCTTCCGGAGCATCGGCGCAGAACATCTCCTACGGCAACACGATCAAGAAACGCCGTGACGTCGAATACGCATGGTCGTGCGGAGTCCGACGCTTCACCGTCGATGTCGACACCGAGTTGGAAAAGGTCGTCGACGTCGCCCCCGGCGCATCACTGTGTGTCCGGCTGCGCCACGAATGCGGTGGTGCCGACTGGCCGCTGTCGCGCAAATTCGGGTGCGAACCCGCCGATGTCGTCCGCCTGCTGGCGATGGCCGCCGACGCCGGTTCG
>Ga0123338_10001662_pt1 | contig 21245 bp, 18 predicted proteins | sample grotaG_FD_89793 | JGI IMG/M metagenome (GOLD analysis project Ga0123338, IMG submission 89793) | Glacier valley bacterial and archeal communities from Borup Fiord, Nunavut, Canada, to study Microbial Dark Matter (Phase II) -... | ecosystem: Environmental > Aquatic > Freshwater > Ice > Glacier ...
ACACGGCGACGAATACGAGGGGATCGTCGCGCTGTGGCGGCTGGCCGCGCACATCCAGCCGGAACAGGTTGCAGGGCGCATCCTGATCGTTCCCATCGCGCATCAGGCCGCGTACAACGCCGCGACGCGGAGCAGCCCCAGCGACGGCGTGAACCTCGCGCGCGTGTTCCCCGGCGACGCCGACGGGACGATCACCTATCGGCTTGCGCATCATCTTTTCGCGAATATCGTGCGCCATGCGTCCGTGCTGGTCGATTGTCACAGCGGCGGGGTACGGATGGCCTTCGCGCCTGTGGCGGGCTACTATCGTGAGATCGATGCACCAGCAGCGGCGGCCTCACTGGATACTGCGCGCTGGATGGGCTTGCCGAACCTGTGGGCGATGCCACCGCGCGCGGGCGTCCTGAGCTACGAGGCGGCGCGCATCGGGGTCGCTGTCAGCGGATGCGAGATCGGCGGGCGTGGCGGGCGCATCGAAGCCGACTCACAGATGTACTACGACGGGATCACGCGCGTGCTACGTGCGAAAGGCATCCTCGCGGGCGAACCGGGTGCGCAGCCGACTTACACCCAAACGCTCGTCGGGGACTGGGTGCTGGCTCCCGCCGCCGGATTGCTCGAAAATCATGTCGAACTGGGCGAACGAGTCAAAGCGGGCGCGCGGCTCGCGACGATCTATGACACACTGGGCGCGGTCGTCACGCGCATGAGCGCACGCACCGATGGGTTTGTGATGGGCGTGCGCCACTTGCCGGCGATACAAGTGGGCGAATGGGCGACGTGTGTCGTCGAGGAGAAACCATTGTGAGCGGGATGCTCGAAGGTAAAATCGCGGTGGTGACAGGCGGCGCGCGGGGCATCGGCGCGGGTATCGCGCGCTACATGATCGCGGAAGGTGCGCAAGTCGTCGCCGCCGATCTCGTGCCGCCGGACCCCGATAGCGCCGAAACACGCGACCTGCCCTTCGAGTTCGTGCCGTGCGATGTGACGCAGCCGGAACAGGTCGCGACGTTGATCGATGATACGCTGGCGCGGCATGGTCGGGTCGATATTCTGGTGAACGACGCCGGGCTGACGGGCGGATCAGGTCCGTTCCTCGATGTGAAGTTGAGCGATTGGCAGCGCTACATCGAAACGAATCTGACGGGCGCGTTCATCGTGGGGCAGGCTGCGGCGCGGGCAATGGTCGCAGGCGGGGTGCGGGGTCGCATCGTCAATATCGGATCGGTCAATTCATTCGCCGCCGAAAAGGACGCCGCGCCTTATGTCGCGAGCAAGGGCGGTATCCTGCTGCTTACAAAAGCAATGGCGGTGGACCTCGCGCGCTATAGTATTCTCGTCAACTGCGTTGCGCCGGGTCCGATCACGGTGGAGCGCAACGCCGCAATCTTCGACGCGGAACCGCTGCGCTCCCGGCTCGCGGGCATTTTGCCGCTCGGCGCGCCGGGCAACGCGCGCGACATCGCCACAGCGGTTGCGTTTCTGGCTTCCGATCTGAATCAATTCATCACGGGAACATCGTTGCTGGTCGATGGGGGATCAATGGCGGACCTTCACTATGCTTGATTCACACACGTCTGCAATCACAGACATCATTCAAAGACACGAAGCCTGGCGCGCAACCACGCTCAATCTGATTGCCTCCGAAAACCTGATCAGTCCGGCGGTGCGCCGCGCACTGGATAACGATCTGGTCGGGCGTTACACCGATTACACCGGGCGCGATTTACGTTCGCGGCGCTATCGCGGCAACCGCTACGTTATCGAATTGGAAGAAGCCGCGGAAGCACTCGCGAAACAGGTCTTCCACGCCTCGCAGGTCGAATTGCGACCGCTCTCCGGGCATATCGCAGGGGCGTGCGTGATCCTCGGCCTGTGCGAAGCGGGCGATACGATCCTCGAAGTCGGGACGACGGGCGGCAGCCACCGCATGGCCTCGAAATTTGCGGAGCGCTCCCCGGTGCAATTGAACGTGCAGTTTTTGCCCTTCGATGAAACTCGCTGGAATATCGATCTGGCGGGGGCGGTGACGATGATTGAGCAAACGAAGCCGAAGATGGTCATCCTCGGTAACAGCGCGTTCCTCTATCCGCAGCCGATTCGCGAGCTGCGCGCCGCACTCGACCACGCGACAGGCGGCAGCGGCTACCTCATATATGACGGCTCGCACGTCCTCGGTCTTATCGCGGGCGGGGCGTTCCAGCAACCACTTGAGGAAGGCGCAGATGTGGTCTATGGCAGCACGCATAAAACCTTGCCGGGTCCGCAGGGCGGCATTATTTATAGCAACCGCGCCGATTTGATGGATCGCATCGCAAAGGCGCTCTACCCCCCACTCGTGACCAATCACCACTCGTTTCGCATCCCGGCGCTGGCGCTCACCTTCGAGGAGATGCTCGCCTATGGAGCGGATTACGCGCGGCAAGTGATCGCCAATTCACAAGCACTCGGTGAAGCGCTGGCCGCGCTTGGTACGCCACCGTTGGCCGTCGATGGCGTGTACAGCCAGTCACATACGCTCTTGCTCCCGATTGCGCAATTCGGCACGGATGTCGCAGAACGGCTGGAAGCAGCGGGCATCATCTGTGGTGCGTTCCGCGTCCCGGATGCACTCGGCGGGAAGGGGCTACGGCTTGGTACGCAGGAATTGGCGCGGATGGGCGCGCGTGAGGCCGATATGGGGCAGGTCGCGGCGCTGATCCTTGCCGGGCTGACGACGAACGACCCCGATGCAACTGCGGCGCGGGTTGCCGAATTCGTGCGCGGGTTGCCGGGGCTGGCGTTTGCCTGATGATCCTCGTCCTCGACCTGGGAACCAGCCGCATCAAGGCGTCCCTATTCACCGCTGAAGCAACGCCCATCGCATCGACCAGCGCGAGCTACCCGACGCATTCGCCCGCGCCCGGCCTCGCAGAGCAGAACCCCACCGAATGGTGGGCGGCGGCAGGCAAGGCGGTCCGCGCGCTGTGGGCAGCCGGACACGATGCGGGCGCGGTGCATGTGATCAGCGTGACCGGGCAAATGCACGGCGTGATCCCAGTCGATGCGCAGAATACGCCGCTTGGTCCGTGCCTGACGCTGCGCGACCGCCGTTCAGCGGAGTATGCCGCGCAGCTTCGGCGTGACCTCGGTGAACCGAAAATATATCGCGTGACGGGCGCGCGGCTGGATGCGAGCAGCCCGCCCGCCAAATTCCTGTGGTATCGCGCGCACGCCGATTTTTACCCCAAAATCGTGACGTTCCTCGCGCCAAAAGACTGGTTACGCCAGCACTTGACCGGGGGCGCACCGCTCACGGACGTAATCGACGCGGCGGGCATGGTCATCTACGATGTGACGCGCGGAACGTGGTCGCGCGCGATGGCCGATGCCGCCGGAATTGCCTTGGATCAACTCCCCACGCTCGCCGCGCCGACCGACCCCGCCGGGATGCTGCGCCCCGAAGCAGCCGCCGCACTCGGTATGAAGGCGGGGGTGCAGATCGTCGTCGGCGCGGCGGACGATGTGGAATTCCTCGGCGCGGGGCTGCTCGATCCCGGCGACTGTCTGGAACACCTCGGCAGCACCGGGTCGCTGTTGCTGGTGGTCAATCATCCCGCCGATGATCCAACCGGGACGCTTGAACTGTATCCGCACCTGTTGCCCGGTCGCTGGCTGATTGGCGGCTCGACTTCAAGCGCGGGCGCGGCGCTCGATTGGCTGCGCGGCGTGATTGCCAACGGCGCTATGCTTGCCCTCCCGCCATTGAATTCACATGCCCCGCCGCTCTTCGTCCCATATCTCGCGGGCGAACGCAGCCCGGTCTGGGAGCCAGACGCAGGCGCGGTATTCTGGGGGTTGAGTATGGCGCACGGGCAATCGGATTTGATCCGCGCGGCCTTCGAGGGGGTGGCGTTTTCGCTGCGCCACCTGCTCGACGCGCTGTGCAGCATCGGCGTGGACCCGCTGGAAATCCGCAGCGCGCCGGGTGATGACCGCGATTGGCTGCGACTGCGCGCGGCTGCTTATGGGCGTCCGCTGCGGCTGCTGGATGGGGGCGACCCGACGGCGCGCGGCGCGGCGCTGATCGCGGCAGTTGCGCTCGGCACGTTCCCGGATTTGGAGAGCGCAGCGCGTGCCACAATTCACCCCGCCGAAAGGATGGACGCGCAGCCGGATGAGGCGCTTGCCGGGCGCTACGCACAATATCTGATGCTCTCGCGGCTGATTTTAGAGAATGTGGGGAGCCGCCGCGCGGTGGTTGGTTGAGGCGCGTTTGTCTGTACTACCAGATGTTACGCAGTTGCCTTCCCCCACCCTAAATTCTTCCCTATGCAAGATAATAATCAAAACGACCCGGAGATAATCCGGGTCGCGTACCGCATTCAGTTGGCTGAACGAGATAGTTTACTGTGTGGTCGTAGTCGAAGGGCGCGTACCAAGCGTCACCTTGAGATCGACCGAGCTGCCATCACGCAGGACGGTCAGCGTGATTTGCTGGCCGGGCGCGGTCTTGAGGAACAGGTAGCCCGTCAGGTCGTCGAAGCTGCGAACCGGGATGCCATCGACTGCCGTGATTACGTCACCGCCGAGGCTGGATTGCACGCCATTGATTTCCACCGTCTGGTTGCCCGCGCGCAGGCCGAATTTGGCCGCCGGACCGTTCGCGACGACGGTATTCACATACGCACCGCGCGTCCCGGCAGGCAGCTTGAGCGCGTCGATCAAATCAAGCGTGACGGTCCCGCCGCTGACGCCGAGATAGCTGTGCATCATCTTGCCGTCCTTGATCAGCGCTTCCGCAACGATCTTGACGAGGTTCGACGGAATGGCGAACGAGACCCCCGACGACTGGCGAACTTCCGCCGCGATTTGCTGATTGACGCCAATCAGTTCACCGTTGGCATTGAGCAGCGGACCGCCGCTATTGCCGGGATTGATCGCCGCGTCGGTCTGGATCGCGTTCGGGATGACGTAGTTCGCGGCGTTGCCCTGTACCGAGCGGCCTATCGCGCTGACGATACCATGCGTGAGCGTGCCAGCATTCTGGAACGGGTTGCCGATTGCGATAGCGCGTTCCCCAACCTGCACCTTGTCGCTATCCGCGAGCGTGAGCGGCGCGTACTTGCTGATGTCGCCCTGCGCCTGAATTACGGCGAGGTCGCTATCTGGGTCGATGCCGACCACTTTGGCGCGGAACTGTGTCCCGTCGCTGAACGTGAGCGTAATCTGATCCGCGCCCGTGACGACGTGCGCGTTCGTGACGAGGTGACCGTTCGCATCGTAGACCCAACCCGACCCGGCTGCGTAATCGTAGTTCGGGTTCTGCGGCTGCGTGCGGCGTGGGTTCGGCTGCTGCGGGTTGACCGGGAGCGTCGTCGCGCCCGTCGTCGGGATGCGGACATCAATGGTCACGACTGAGGGATTGACCTTCGCGTAGACCCGTTGCAGAATTTCCGTCTGGGTGTCCGCGGCGGGTGTACTGGACGCGGACTGGCTATAGGCCGGGCGTGCCGACCCACCGAAGCTGAAGCCGAGCGCCACACTTAAAACGAGCGTCGCGACGAACGACAGCACGACTGATTTACGAGTTTTCATTGTGCCTGCACCTTTACCAATGCGAATACAGACATTATCGTTGAAATGACTGAACCAGCGCTGAACCTATTCCGAGTAGCGGGTAAGCACCATCTTCGCAAAAACTCACCCGATGCTCAGGATTGCGCCCCCGCGACCGAAAGCGTGAACACAATTGTCGTCCCTTGCAGCTCCCCGGCTTCTGCCCGAATCGTGCCGCCCTGCGCCTCGATGATGTGTTTGGCAATGGCGAGGCCGAGGCCGGACCCGCTCGAATTGCCGCTGCGGGCGCTGTCCACCTGGAAGAAGCGCTCGAAGATGCGCTTGCGTTCGCTGGGCGGGATGCCGATCCCGGTGTCGGACATTCGTATCGTTGCGGTCGACTCGTTGGCCTCCGCTGCAAACGTGATGCGCCCGCCCGGTGCGGTGAATTTGAGCGAATTGCTGATCAGGTTGGTCAGCACGCGGCGCGTCTGGTCGGGGTCGGCCAGCACGATGAGCGAATCCGGGATCGTATTCTCGATAGTCAGCGGGCGGCTCTCCAACTGGCTCGACATGCGGCTGAGTGCATCGCGGATGACAAGATTGAGCGGCGTTTCGATCATTCGCATGATCGCACGCCCGGTTTCGATCATCGACAAATCGTGCAGTTCTTCGACCAGAAATTGCAGGCTTTCGGTTTCGCGGTCGATGCGCGCCAGCTTGGTCAGGTCCTTCTCAAGGTTCTTGCCATAGTTCTGCGTGAGCGTATCGACCATGAGGCGAATACTGCTGATCGGCGTGCGCAGTTCGTGCGAGATATTGGCGACCATATCCCGCCGAGCGCGCGTCAGGCGCAGCAGCTCGGTCACGTCCTGCAAGGCAACGACCAGCGTTTGCACGTCGATCCACGACATCCGTACCTTGTACGTGCGCCCGTCGATCTCGATTTGGTCTTCCAGCGGCTCCTGATTGAGCGTGACCTGCGCCGCGAGCTGGTCCAGATGGTGATGCCGGACCACGCTCATGAACGTCTGCCCCGTGATCTGCCGCGTGATACCGAAAACCTGCTGCGCAACATCGTTCAACATCGTGATGCGCCGTTCCGCGTCGAGGACGAAGATCGCATCGAACGAGCTATTGGCAACGCGCAGCATCCGGTTCAGGCTCATTTGAAACTGCTCCTGTGTCAGGGTCCGTTGCAGGCGCTGGAGCGTGACGAGGTACGCGGAATGGTCCTGTGCCATGCGCCACAGCGCGAACAGGCACGCGAGCGCCGCAAGACCGCCGATCAAAAGCCCTTCGATGAAGCCCACCTCAGCCCTCGAAGCGATAACCGACGCCACGCACCGTCACGATCCGCTGCGGTTCGGAAGCATCGGTTTCGATCTTCTCCCGCAACCAGCGAATATGTACATCGACAGTACGCTTGTCTCCGAAATAATCATACCCCCAAACTTTGGTGAGTATCAAATCGCGTGAAAGGACCGCGCCCCGGTTGCGCATCAGCTCCGAAAGCAGGTCGAATTCCTTGTGGCTGAGTGTGACCTCGCCCTCACGCAAAAAGACGCGCCGCCCGGTCACATCGATCCGCAAATCGCCGGATGCAATCTCGTCCTGCGTCGCGGGACGCCCCGACGAGCGGCGCATCACGGCCCGCACGCGCGCCAGAAACTCGCCAAGGCCGAAAGGCTTGACAATGTAATCATCCGCGCCTGATTCGAGGCCGACGATCTTATCGACTTCCGTGCCGCGTGCGGTGAGCATGATGATCGGGATATGCGCAGTCGTCGCATCACGGCGCACCAGACGGCACACGCTCAGGCCATCCAGATCGGGCAGCATGATGTCCAGCACGATCAAATCTGGCAGTACATTACGGATGAGCGCCAGTCCTTTTTCCCCATTGTGGCTGACCTGCACATCGTAGCCATCTTCTTTCAGGTTATCGGCCAGCTCTTCAGCAAGCGTAACTTCATCTTCGATTATGACGATTTTGGGCATAGACGGCTCCCGGTTGTGGCGTTGGCGTTGATTATTGTGCGTTTTGTTTATGATTTGGTTAAGCATTTTAATCTTGATCCGATCAGAGGATAAAAAAACCGGGGATGCGCTGTGCATCCCCGGTCATTCGGTGCGTGGATCGGGCGGGTCAAGCCGCGTGCTGGTGTAGGGGCCAGGCTTGACCAACTCATCTTCACCAATCTACCCCACGCTAGAGCGCGGCGGCGGGTTCCGGCTCTTCGGGAGCGGCATCCATAACGGCAGGCTTCGGCGTATCCAGCGGTGCGCCCGTCTCCGGGTCGTAGAGGATACCCGCGCTCTGCTCGCGCTGCGTGAACCCGACCCGGCGCTTGTCCGGTTCGAGGCGGCTGATACGCAGTTGCAGGCGGTCGCCCTTCTTGACGTAGCTGTGCGGTTCCTTGAGCGTGCCGTCACCCATTTCGCTGAGGTGCAGCAGCCCTTCGAGGCCGTCATCGAGCGCGATGAACGCGCCGAAATCGACGACATTGGTGATCGTGCCTTCGACTTCCTGACCCTCGTGATAGCGGTTCATCGCATCCGACCACGGATCAGGCAACAGGCGCTTGCGGCTGAGGGCAATCCGGTTCGTCTCGCGGTCCAGGCTGAGGACGTAGACCTCGATCTTGTCCCCGATCTTGAACACGTCGCGCGGATGATCGACGCGATGCCAGGCCAGTTCGCTGACATGGATCAAGCCATCCGCACCGCCCAGATTGACGAACGCGCCGAAGTCGCGCAGACCTGTTACGGTCCCCATCACGACATCGCCTTCCATCAATTCACTGAGCAAGCGTGCCTTCTGCTGCTGACGCCATTCCTTCTGCGCTTCACGCTCGCTGAAGATGAGGCGACGGCGTTCCTGATCGACTTCGATCACTTTCACGCCCAGCTTCATCGCGGCCAGCGTATTGAGCGAGTCGCGGCGGTCCTGCCCGCCTGTTCCGACAGTAACGAGGTGCGAGGTCGGGATGAACCCTTCCAGCCGATTCCAGTGGACCAGTACGCCGCCCCGGTTGTGACCCGTGACCACGACTTCAACCACTTCTTCGCTGGTCAGTAGTTCCTTCGCGCGTTCCCAGTCGTACTGCTGCAAGCCCTGATTGATCGAGACGATCAGGTTGCCGTCCATATCGCGCGGGTTCATCACGTAGACGGGGATTTGCTTGCCGACCGCAAGCGAATTGCGGAACACCGGGTCGAGCCGATCCAGGTCCTGCGCGGGGACGATGCCGTCTTGCTTCGCCCCCATATCCACGATAATATCACCCTTCGGATCGACCTGGAGGATTTCAGCGGTGCGAATCTCCCCACGTTCCGGCGGGGTATACATAGAGCCTTCCAATAATTCGAGAAACTCGGCTCTTAGCTGCTTCTCGCGTTCCGTCTTATCGACACCCATTACTTGTTGAACCACCTTCTGTAGGATTTGGCGTCTCCGTAGAGACATGATGTACACGCGGCGCTCCGCCGTGATGAACGACCTTGCTGCAATTCGCCGGGGTTGGACAATCCGAGGGGAAAACCGGGGAGCGGCGGTAAATGCCAACCTCTATTGTATCTGAACAGGGGTGCGTCTTCAAGCGGCAACATGCACCGTGCGTTGTTCTGCCACTCTATTCGACGCTTCAATGTGCCTCAATATTACGTTATAGTTTCACATAATTCAACAACCTTTGAACGGATTGCGCAAGGTTTGTTGAGTGTTTGGTTAATGAATAAGGATATGGAACTTGAATGCTGCCAAACCGGGACCGCTCAATGAATTGCTAGAAGCCGTTACCACGCTGCGCGAGACTGTAAACCGTGAAGCACAGCCCGTTTACGAGACGTGGTGCAGGCGCATCGTGCGGCGCGGCTATTACGCAGATGCGAAAAATCTGGCGCTGTATCTCAGCCTGCGCAAGTATGACCTGCGGGCGCTGCAAAACGCGCTCCCGGTCTACGGCCTGACTTCCCTCACCGGGATCGAGGCGCAGGTTTTGCAAACGCTGGATGGCCTCACGCACACGCTCAACCTCGCGCTCGGCAAAGCACCCGCGACCCCGCAGCCAACCCCACAACGCTACTATCGCGGACGCCGCGCACTGGATCGCAATACTACGGAAGTTTTTGGGGCGACTGCTTCACAACGCAGCACGCGCATTATGGTCACGCTTCCCGGTGAGGCGGGGGGTGATAGAGAATTGCTCACGCGCCTGTGTAAGAGTGGGATGGATTGGGTTCGCATCAATTGCGCGCACGACGATCCCGACACTTGGCGCGGTCTGATCGAGGCATTGCGCGTAGCCGAAGGCGCGACCGGCAAACGCTGCGGTATTCTGATGGACCTCGGCGGTCCGAAGGTGCGCGTCGGTGAGGTGATCCGCCCGAAAAAATCCGACAAACTGCTCGAAGCGGGCGATACGCTGCTGCTCACCCGTGACGCGCCACAGAAGAGCGCGACCTATAAGTTTCAGGCGCAATGCATGATCCCCGAAGCGCTGGAGCAGGTGCAGGTCGGCCATGCCGTGTTTCTGGATGATGGCATGGTCGGGATGCGCGTCACGGCAAAATATGAACAGGGCATCGAACTCAAAATAGAGCGCACGCCGCCCGAAGGTTACAAACTCAAGCCCGAAAAAGGGTTGAACTTTCCCGACACGGGGCTTGCAATTCCCGCACTGACCGCGAAGGATCGCGAAGACCTGCGCTTCGTCGTGCAATATGCGGATGCTGTTGGCTATTCGTTCGTGCAAACCGCGCAGGATGTGCAACTACTGCTCGCGCAGATTGCGCAGCACAGTGATTTACCACGCGCCAAAGCGCTCGCGATCATCGCCAAAATCGAGACGACGACCGCTGTTTACAACCTGCCGGAGATCATGGTCGAAGCGGCGGGCAAGGTTCCCTTCGGCGTGATGATCGCGCGCGGCGATCTCTCCGTCGAGCTGGGCTGGGCGCGTACCGCCGAAATGCAGGAGGAGATTTTATGGCTGTGCGAGGCAGCGCATATCCCGGTCATCTGGGCGACGCAGGTGCTTGAGTCGTTCGTCAAAACTGGGCTGCCGACGCGCGCTGAAATGACCGATGCCGCGATGGGCGAGCGCGCCGAGTGTATCATGCTCAATAAAGGACCAAACATCGTGGAGGCTGTCGTGCTGCTCGACGGGCTGCTGATCCGTATGGAAGGCCATCGCAGCAAGCAGCGCGCGAGGATGCGTCCGCTGCTCGCATGGTCGAGTTAGGCAGGGTGTCGCACTGCCTCGCGTTTTCCTGATGTTTAAAGCGATTATTTAAGAAGTCGTGTCGTCTCAAAATGCCTGCGCGTGCATCACTCCTCTTTCACTTCCAGCGCGGCATAGCTGCCTTGTAATTCCATGCGGAAGCGGCACATATCACCCCGGATCAGGTTTTCACCGAGGTGCAAAATCTGGTCCCCGGTGGTATACGCCATGCGCTCCGCGACCAGCAGCGGCGTCCCGGCGCGCACAGCGAGCAATTTTGCAGTCCCGGCCTCGGCGGGTGCGGCCTCAATCCGGTCGATAGCGCGTAGCACCGACCAGCCATAACGCTCCGCCAGAGTGCGGTAGAGCGACCCGCTGAATTCTGCCGTCACGAGATCGGGAGCGAACCGCGCCGGAATATAAGCCGTGCTAACCATCATCGGTACGCGGTTCAACACGCGCAGACGTTGCAGATACAGCACGGCTGATCCTTCTGGGATTTGCAGACGGGCGGCCAGTTGTGCATCGGCGGAGAGGCTGCGCCGCGCTAGCACACTATCCAGCAATTCCTGACCCTGTGCGCGAATCTGCTCTGAAAAGCTGTAGGCATTGCTCAACGGTTGCTCGAAGCGCGGACGCGCGACGAACGTACCGCTGCCGTGTACCTTCTCTAATACATTCTGGTGGACCAGCGAGGCGAGCGCCTGACGCACCGTGGCGCGGCTAATCCCGCTGAATTGCATCAGGTCGCGCTCGCTTGGGATGCGCTCGCCCGGCTTCCATTCGCCAGACGCGATGCGCTCCCGCAGCCGTGCCTCGAATTGCAGATGTAGCGGCGTCTCGCTGATCGGGTCGAGCGGCCAGCCCAACTTTACCCCGGCCATGTGAAGCGCGCTCCCGGCTGCAAGACCGCATAATTCAGGCCTGCCATATCTGCCAGTGTCGTAAACTCGTGTACATCGACGGTATTGAACGTGAACATTGCGTAGTGGTGCGGGATGACCAGCCGCGCGCCGACCTGCCCCGCGAGCGTGACTGCATCCGCGCTGCTCATATTCGGTGGGACGTGCAGCGCGTCGCGACGTGCATCCGTGCCATTAATCGGCAGGAATAGTATATCCGGGTCGAAGCCGCACAACCGTTCGGCCAGCCCCTCGTACACGACCGTATCCCCGCTGTGATACAAGCGCACACCGTCCATTTCCAGCACGAAGCCGAGGAACGGATAACCCGCCGCCTCGCTGTAATCGAAAACGGGATGCGCCGAAGGGATGCTGTGAATAGTCACGCCGCCTTCGTGCAGCGTTTCATCTCCGCGCGTGCCGATCAGCCGTTCGCGCGCGAGTCCGAGTCCGGCGGCGTAATCGAGCAGCGCCGCAGGCAGCATCAGTCGCGCGCCCGGTGAGGCCGCAAATAGCGCGGGCAGCGTCCCCGGATCGAGATGATCGCTATGTTTGTGGCTGGCGAGGACAAGCGCCGCGTTCGTGATGTCCGCACCGTGCAACGGCGCTTCCGTCATGCGGATATGTGGCTTCTCCGTATTCGCATATTTCGCTGTCAGATGTTCGGAGAGGTACAGGTCGATATAAACGAGCGCGCTTGCGGATTTGATTGCGTAGCCGCTTTGTCCGAGCCACCAGATCACCACCTGGCCGGAGCGCGGCTGTGCTAATTCGATGTCTGCGAGCAGCGCAGAGCCGGAGAGCGCGGGCTGAATCATGGGTCGCCTCGAATTCGATTGGTCCGTACCAGTATGTTAAACTGATGCAGAATATTTTACGACAGGAAATCCCAATGAACACACCCGCGATTTTGACGACAAGCGTGATTGGCTCTTATGCGTGGCCTGCGTGGTTACATACCGCGTTGGCAGCAGCCTTGCGCGGTGAATATGGACCGGAAGACATGCGCGAGGCGCAGGACGACGCGGTAGACCTCGCGCTGCGCGATCAGGAAGACGCGGGCGTGGATATTGTGACCGATGGCGAGATGCGGCGCGTCGGCTTCTTCACCGCCGAATTTTATGGACACATGACCGGGCTGAACGAACTGCCCACGCGCCGCATGGTCGGCGTGGTCGGCCACGATCAGCGCGAAAGCTACGCGGCGGTCGAGGAAATAGCTGCGCCGCAGGGTTTGGGCCTGCTAGCGGAGTGGAATTACGTCCGCACGCGCACGCAGCGCCCGGTCAAGATGACCTGTCCGGGACCGTATACGCTGGCGGGGCGCATCCAGCCCGGCGCGAGCTACCGCGACCGGATCGAAGTCTCGTATGCGCTTGCCGAGATCATCAACACTGAACTCAAAGCGCTGGTCGAAGCGGGCGTGACGTTCATTCAGCTCGATGAGCCGTCGTATGCTGTCCATTCGCTCAAAAACGCGCCGGAAGAGTTCGTCAAGCTGTTCAACCACACGATCCGCGACGTGAACGCGAAGCTTGGATTGCATTTGTGCTTTGGCAACTTCGTGGGGCGTCCGGTCGCCAAGCGCACCTACAGGCCGCTGTTGCCCTGGATTCTGGACCTCAAGATCGACCAGTTCTCGCTGGAATTTGCCAACCGTGAACTGGCCGAATTGGAAATCTGGAAGGAATTCGGACCAGATCGCGAACTCGCGGCGGGCGTCGTGGATGTCAAGAATTACTATGTCGAGACAGCGGAAGACGTGGCCGAACGCATCCGCGCGGTGTTGAAGGTGACGGGCATCGCGCCCGATAAGCTGACGCTCACGCCAGATTGCGGGTTCAGCCAGACTGCGCGCTATGCCGCCCGCCGGAAGCTGGTCGCGCTGGTCGCGGGCGCGGAGAAGGTGCGGCGCGAACTCGCGGGCGGCTGATGGGGTCGCGGCTTGCCCGACCCTGATTTAGCGCTGCGCCGCGCCTTCCTTCACAAACACCGGCTCCAGCCAGTGCCGATAATCCGGGTGGCGTCCCGTCACCACGTCCGCAAAGAGGGTGCGCAGCTTCGTCACGATAGGACCCTCTGCGCCATCCGCGACGAGGCGGTGATCGATCTCGCCGACCGCGACGATCTGCACGCCCGTTCCGCAGAAAAATACCTCTTCCGCGAGGTATAGCTCGGTACGGTCGATGGGGCGCTCCACGACCGGGACGCCAATTACATCCGTAAGCAGCGTAATCACCGTGCGGCGCGTGATCCCTTCAAGGATGTTGTCGCTGATTGCGGGTGTGATTGCCACGCCGCCGCGCACGATGAAGATATTCGCGGCGCTCGCTTCGGAGACGTGTCCATCACTGGAAAGCACAATTGCCTCGTCGTACCCGGCCAATACCGCCTCGCTCTTGATCAGGGCGCTATTCACATACGCGCCGCTGATCTTGCCGCGCGCTGGGATCATCGTGTCGTCGATGCGCCGCCACGAACTCACGCCGACTTTCGCGGGCGCGTCCGTCTCAAGGTAATTGCCGAAGGGATACGCGAACATCGTGAAATCGTCCGGGATGTCGTGCAGCCGGACGCCAATCCCTTCCAGCGACTTGTAGACGATAGGCCGCACGTAGACATTCTCGCGAAAATCTTCCTTGCGTAGCAGTTCGACCAGAATATCGCGCATCGACTCCGCTGTGTAGGGCAGGTTCATCATGAGCATTTTCGCGCTGCCAAGGACGCGCGTGAAGTGGTCGATAGGGCGAAAAATGAATAGCTGCGCTTCTTCCTCGTTCCAATAGCCGCGCAGCCCACCGAATGCCGCCGTGCCATAATTGAAAGCATGGTTGGCGACGCTCACCTTCGCCTCGCTGATCGGGACGATGCTCCCCTGAAACCAGGCATATCTAGATTGGATCGGTTTGGCGGCCATTGTGACTCCTGCGGGGTAACTTGAACTTTGGGCTATTTTAGTAAGGGATACACGCTGCGACAAGCGCCAAGTCAGGTGCGGCGAGGTAGGACATTGCGGACCGCTTTGCGTACTAATTCAATCCAGCTCCGTCATGAGCGCATTGCCGATCATCACCACCCCGCCAATGATCAGGTACAGCCGTTCGAGGAAGCACACGCGCGGGACGTTGCTAATTCCCATAACGATGATCAGCAGCCCCGCCGTGACCTCGATCTTCAACCGCGCGCGCAGGTCGAGAGCGCTGTTCTTCATTGCCGTGAGGACAAGCAGCCCGGCCAGCGCGCGGCAAATCCACTGCGTCGTGCTGCTCATGCGCGTCAGCAGCGGCGTCAGTGTGCTATCCAGCGCCATGACGTTGTTGAGCCAGGTGTGCGTTTCGGCGGGGTAGCGCGTCGGGAGTGGAATTCCGAACTGTTCTCCAAAGGCTTGCCCGCCGGGGGTTGGCGCTGCGTTCACTTGTGTCTATCCTTAATGCAAAACCTGCAAAGATTGTAACATGCCCAGCTTCAACCCACTCGCGGACGCGCTCTTCACCGATCTCTATCAACTCACCATGCTGGCTGCATATTTCAAGGCTGGGCAGCATCGGCGGCAGGTCGCTTTCGAGTACGTTTATCGGCAGCCGCCTTTCGGGGGACGCTACGCGCTCTTTGCGGGATTGCCCGCGCTGATCGAATATCTGGAAGTGCTGCGTTTCAGCGCAGCGAATATCGACTTTCTGCGCTCACTCAAGCTGTTCGACGAGGATTTCCTTGCGCATCTCGCCGAGTTCCGCTTTACAGGGTCGGTCGAAGCGTTGCGCGAGGGTGATATTTTGCTGCCGAGTGTGCATGGCGTGCGCGTCACGGCGGCGGTCGAAGAAGCGCAGCTTGTCGAGACGGCACTGCTCGCGCTGCTCAACTTCCCGACGCTGATCGCCACCAAAGCCAGCCATGTCAAATTCAGCGCGGAAGGCAAGACAGTTCTGGAATTCGGGATGCGGCGGGCGCAAGGCGTCGATGGCGCGCTGACGGCCTCACGTGCAGCCTTTATTGGTGGCGCAGATGCGAGCAGCAACGTCGCGGCGGGCGTCTACTATGGCATTCCGGTACGCGGCACGCACGCGCACAGCTTCGTCATGTTCCACCCGGATGAACTGACCGCCTTTCAGGAATACGCGGAAGACTTCCCGCGCGGGTCGGTCTTCCTCGTGGATACCTACGACGTGTTCAGCGGCCTGCACCACGCCATGCGCGTCGCGCGGGAGATGGAAGCGCGCGGCGAACGGGCGGTCGGCGTGCGCGTCGATTCCGGTGATCTGGTCTACTGGTCGATTGTTGCGCATGTCCTCTTCGAGGCGAATAACCTATCCTATCTGACGATCACGCTCTCCAACGAACTGGATGAGCGCAAACTGGCCTTCATTCACAACGAAATCCGGCGCAGCGCGCGGTCGGAAACGTACCTGCGCGAAGTCGGGCATCAGGTCGGGTTCCCGGTCGGGGTGATGGACCCGGAGACGATTATCCGCAAGCTGGCCTTCGGCGTCGGGACACAGATGGTCACGGGCGGGGAGCAATCCTCACTCGGCGGCGTGTACAAGCTGGTCGCTGTCGAACAGGATAACGGCTGGCAGCCGCGCATCAAACTCTCCGCGCAGCCGGAAAAGACGACGCTGCCCGGCTTCAAGAAGGTCTATCGGCTGACACGGCGCGGCCTGATCGTCGCGGATGTGATCGCGCTGCCGGATGAGGTCATTCTGGCCGGGCGCGCAATCATCGGGATCAACCCGGCCAATCCCAGCCAGCGCAGCATATATGAAGATTTCGACCACGTGGAGTCGCTGCACGTCCAGATTTTCAAGGACGGACGGCGTGTATACGACCCGCCGACGTTGACTGATGTGAAACGCTTCGCGCAATCGCGGCTGGATATGATCCGGCTGGAGAGCCGCCGTCTGGAGCAACCGCACAGCCTCAAGGTGAGCGTGACCGAGGCATTCTGGGATTATCGGCAGCAGGTAAGCGAAGCTGCTCGGCAAACGGCCACCACGCCGACTTGAGTAGATGTGAAATGCGCGTTTGGAACGAACATCCGCTGCAAACTGGAACCAACTGCTGGATCAACTGGCGATTCTCCGTGCGGCACGCGCCTTTGCCGCCTCGACTTCGCGATCTTTTGGCGGCGCATTGGTTTCCAGCGCGGCAAGCAGCCTACTGGAGGCTGCGGCAATCTCCTCAATCGCAGCCTGAAAAGCAACTTCGTTGACTTTGGATGGTTTGTTGAAGCCGCTGATCTTACGCACATACTGCAATGCGGCAGCGCGGACTTCTTCGTCGTTCACGGGTGGCTCGAAATTGAACAGGGGCTTGATATTTCGACACATATGCTCTCCCTTTTGAAATCTTCAATCCAAACACAATTATACCGATGGGTTCAAGTGCAGCGAACAGGCATTCTGGTATCTGACGGCGAACCCCGTTTAGCCGATATGGGTATTGCGAATTGATTTGTGCAAGGTTGTCAATGTGGGTTGGCTACCTGATATAATCAAATCACTATTTGATTAATTTTTCGGGGAGATGAACCATTATGACTTACGCGATACACAAAGCCGGGGTAATCGGCTCCGGGACGATGGGCAGCGGGATCGCCGCGCTGTTGGCCGGGGTCGGCATTCCCGTCCTGCTGCTCGATATTGCCGCCAAAGGGACAAACCCCGGTGACGCGCCCGCTAAACGTAACGCCGTCGTGCTGGACAACCTGAACAAGCTGCGCAAGAGCCGCCCCGCGCAGCTTTTCACGCCCGCCGACGCCGACCTGATCACGCCCGGCAACCTCGCCGACAACATGGATTGGCTTGCGGATTGCGATTGGATTATCGAGGTCATTGTTGAGCGGCTGGATGTGAAACAGGACCTGATGGCGAAGCTGGAAGAGGTCCGCAAGCCGGGGACGATCATCAGCAGCAACACCTCTGGCCTCTCGATCAACGCGATTGCGCAAGGCCGCACGGATGACTTTCGCCGCCACTTTCTCGGTACGCACTTCTTCAATCCACCGCGCTACCTGCAACTGCTCGAAGTCATCCCCGCCGCAGATACCGACCCCGATCTCGTGCAATTCTTTCAGCAGTTCGGCGCGGATGCACTCGGCAAGGGCGTCGTCCTCGCGAAGGATACGCCCAACTTCATCGCGAATCGTTTCATCAGCATCGCGGGCAACTTCGCGACCGCGTATGGCATTCAGCACGGCTACACCGTCGAAGAAGTGGACACGCTGACCGGACCGATTATTGGCCGCCCGAAATCCGGCACGTTTCGCCTGAGCGACATCGTAGGAAACGATATTTCAGTACACGTCGCGCTCAACCTCTACGACGCGATCCCGGCTGACGAGTCGCGCGAGATCATCAAAGACCCCGGCGTGACGCGCGTCTACAACTTTCTGCTCGAACGCGGCTGGCTCGGCAACAAGAGCGGACAGGGCTTCTATAAGCGCGTCGATGTGAATGGCGACAAGCAGTTCTGGCCGCTCGATTTAAATACGATGGACTATGTCGCCCCGGTCGCGGTGCGTTTCGAGTCGGTTGGCAAGCACCGCAAGGTCGAGGACACAGGCGCGCGAATTAAAGCGCTGATTGGCGAAAACGACCGCGCCGCGCAGTTCATCTGGCACTTGCACGCCTTCTATCTGACCTATGCCGCGCGCCACCTGCTCGAAATCGCGGATAGCATCGTGAGCATCGACAACGCGAACAAATGGGGCTTTGCGCACGAAATGGGACCCTTCGAGATTTGGGATGCGCTCGGCGTGCGTGAGACGCTCCCGCGCATGGAAGCGGACGGCTACGCGGTCGCAGAATGGGTCAAAGACATGCTCGGCAAGGGCATCGAGACGTTCTACCAGCGCGATGCACATGGGAACGTCGTCGGCGTCTACGATCCGCAAAAAGGCGCGTATGCGGCGCTACTCAAGGACAAGAACGTAATTGTGCTGCGCGACCTGACGCGCGCGGGCAAGGTCCTCGACCGGAACGGCAGCGCCAGCTTGATCGATCTCGGTGACGGCGTGGCGCTCATCGAATTTCACACGAAGGTGAACGCGCTCGATGAGGACATTTTCAACCTGATCCATAGCAGCATCGACCGCGCCGAAAAGGAATTCAGCGGCCTCGTCCTCGGCAATCAGGGCAGCCTATTCAGCGGCGGCGCGAACCTGTTCCTTTTTGCGATGCTTGCGCAGAGCGGGCAGGACGCCGAACTTGAGCGCGCGATAGCCTATGGGCAGCAGACAGCGCAGCGCATTCGCTTCTCGCCAAAACCCGTCGTGGCCGCGCCCTTCGACCGCACGCTTGGTGGCGGTACGGAAATGTCGCTCGCGGCGGCGCGCATCGTCGCACACTCAGAACTGTATATGGGGCTGGTCGAACTCGGCGTCGGCCTCGTGCCGGGGTGGGGCGGCTGCAAGGAACTCCTGCGGCGCATCGTCACCCCGGTAATGCAAACCCCGAATGCCGACCCGCTCCCGCACCTGCAAAAAGTTTTTGAAAATATCGGACTCGCGAAGGTGAGCGAGAGCGCGATGCAGGCGCGCGAAATGGGCTTCCTCGTCAGTGGAGACCGGATTGTGATGAACCGCGCGCACCAGATCGCGGAAGCCAAGCGTACCGTGCTGGAACTTGCCGAAGCCGGGTATGTCGCGCCACAATCCGCGAAAATCTATGCGGCGGGGCGTGATGCGAAGGCCGCGTTGCAAGTCGGCGTGTTCATGCTGCGCGACGGCGGTTACATCTCCGACTACGACAAACATCTCGCGGACAAGCTGATTCATGTGCTGTGCGGCGGCAACCTGACCGCGCCGACCTTCGTGGATGAGCAGTACATCCTTGACCTTGAACGCGAGGCGATCCTCTCGCTGGTGACGAACCCGAAGACGCAGGAGCGCATCGGGTATATGTTGCAGAATGGGAAGCCGCTGCGCAACTGAGCGAATAGACTACAGACGAGCCGGATCACTCCGGCTCACTGCATGGTTAAATCAGATTTGCGCCGAAGTCTTCATCGAAGACGCGCCAAACGCTGTGAATGTGTTTGCCGTCGTTGCGCGAGTCGTCGAATTCAAGCAAAAACGTGGGTCCTTGCAAGCGGTAGTAGTGCGGCTTATGGGCTTCGCGCGTGCCTGCCCACCCGAAGAGAATGTTATCCAACCCGGCCTTGCTGATCCGTTCATAATGTTGGGTCGCAACAGCTTCGGGCAGAACTGCCAGATAGGTTGTGATGATCTCCACGACGAGTTTTTGCTGCTCTGCCGTGAGCGTATTGTACGGAATACCCGTCGCCGCCAAAGGCTCGACTTTCGGCTTGTTGCTCGTGATGTGTTCGTTCAGCGTGTTTTGCTGGAAGATGGCAACCGCGCGCTGCTTTTCCGTCAGCGAGTTGACCAGCTCGTTTGCGGCATCTTCTTCGCGTGGCATCGCGCGCGTGCCGTCGCTCGCGAAGGTCGGCCACGCGCCGAGGAAGAACGGCGTCATGCTGATTTGCTCGTTGATGAAGGTAAATTGCCGCGAGAGGTGGTGTCCCTCGAAGCGCCAACCCCATTCTGCCGCGCCGGGCGTACCGAAGACGGTCACGAAGTAGAGCGTCGGATCGCTGTTGAGTTCCTTTTGCAGCGCCATGATGTCGAGCGCCTTTTTATAGCCCGCCTCGGACGTGCTGACGCGCAGCAGCGTGAGCGCGAGCGCTTTCTGCGGTTCGGTCATGTTACCGAGCGGAACGCCGTTGCGTGGGAACCCGGCGGGTGTCGTCCAGTGCCAGCGCACGCGCTCCGCGTCGGTGAAGGCATAGGTTGCCTTTGTGCGAGCAGCCTGATCGAGAGCGGCAAGGAATGCGTCTGCGGCTTTCGCGATGTTTTGGGCGAGTGGCTGCGCTTCTGTAGTTGGAGCGGCAGTTTGCGCCCGAACCCGTCCCGGTAAATAGGTCGCGACCAAGCCACCAACGCCACCGAGCGCGGTCAGACGCAGCAGGTCCCGCCGACTGAGTTTCTTCATCATAACATCCTCACATTACGGTACACCGACGATACCGTGTAGAGCATACCGAAACTACCGAACCGCGAAATGATAAAAAGTGAGTTTTCGATGTGGAATTCTGCCAAATAGTCTTATGGCTCTGCTTCGGTTTTGCCCAGGTATGCGCGGATGATATGGCTACGTGGTATACCAGCGCGGATAAGTGCCTCGTATAACGGCCTGTCCGTCCGGTCGGTGTCGATGATTACCTGCTCATCATCATTGATGCGCGCTGCCAGCAGCGCTACCGATTTCTGTGGGCGGTCACTCGGAACTACAAAAACAACGAACATGCCCCGTGTCTCATCTTTGAGCAAATAGGCACGAGACTCCGGCTCGTCCCACACATATTCGTTCATTTCGCGGACAACGACATCGACCAGATTTGTTGTTATTCGTTCCATATAGGCTTCCAAATGGGGAAATCATCCCCTTCTGTTAAAGAATGCGGCTCATGTTAATTACAAGTGCGCGGCGACAAGTTGTGCAATAAAATCAGGGGTAATGCGTTTGAGATTGATGTGAAACTCACAGATGGCAAGATAGGCCGCCAAGAACTTTTTGTGAACACC
>Ga0123338_10001664_pt1 | contig 21236 bp, 23 predicted proteins | sample grotaG_FD_89793 | JGI IMG/M metagenome (GOLD analysis project Ga0123338, IMG submission 89793) | Glacier valley bacterial and archeal communities from Borup Fiord, Nunavut, Canada, to study Microbial Dark Matter (Phase II) -... | ecosystem: Environmental > Aquatic > Freshwater > Ice > Glacier ...
GACGTCGACGATCCTCTCGATGATCTGGACGCTCGGCGACTTCAACAGCGTCTACCTGCTCACCGGCGGCGGCCCGGCCGACCTCACGCACGTGCTCGCCACGCTCGGCATCCGCTACCTGCGGCTCGACCAGGTCGACCTGTCGATGGCGTCGATCGTCGTCGCCTTGCCCCTGGTGCTGCCGCTCGTCTACTTCATGATGAAGCGGCTCTCGAAGTGATGCGCTTCTCCTGGAAGTCGGTGGCGACGGAGGCGAAGCTCCTCTTGATCGGCATCCCGCTGCTGATCTGGACGCTGATCCCGATCTACCACCTGTTCCTGTTCTCGATCTCGAGCAAGGACTCTGCGACGTCCGGGCGGCTCTGGCCCAAGGAGCCGACGCTGCAGAACTTCGAGTTCGTGTTCTACGAGAAGCACTTCTACCTCGAGCACTTCTGGCTGCAGCTCGGCAATTCGACGCTGATCGCGGTCTCTGTCGCGGCGATCACGCTCTTCGTCGCGACCACGGCAGCGTTCGCCATCAGCCGCCTGAAGGTGCGCGGCGGGCGCACGGTGATGAACCTCGCGCTCTTCACCTATTTCATCCCGGCGGCGTTCCTGGCCGTGCCCATGTACAAGACCATGGGCAACTACGGCCTTCTCAACAGCCAATGGGCACTCATCCTGGCGATGGTGACGATTGCCTCGCCGTATTGCATCTGGGTGCTCAAGCAGGCCTCCGACAAGCTTCCCTGGGAGCTCGACGAGGCTGCGCGCATCGACGGCGCCTCGCCACTTCAGCTCTTCCGGCTCGTCTACCTTCCGCTGATGCTGCCCTCGCTCGTGGCGGTCGGCACCTACGCGCTGCTCCTGGCGTGGAACGAGTACCTGTTCGCCTTCCTGCTGCTCTCGAATGACCGCAGCTTCACGCTCTCCGTCGCGCTCGGCAACTTTCTCGCCGCCGACGATTCGCCTTGGGAGCTGCTGATGGCGACCGGTCTCATCTACGCGCTGCCGCCGGCCGCGATCTACTACGCGTTCAAGCGCTACATGGTCGGCGGCCTCACGGCCGGCGCCGTGAAGAGCTGAGCGGCGGAGCGCGCCCGATGGCATCGCTGGCATTTCGCAACGTCGAGAAGAGCTTCGGCAGCATCAAGATCATCCACGGCATCGGCTTCGACATCGCCGACGGCGAGTTCACGGTGCTCGTCGGCCCGTCGGGCTGCGGCAAGTCGACGCTGCTGCGCATGCTCGCCGGGCTGGAGGAGATCAGCGGCGGCACGATCGCGATCGACGGACAGGTCGTCAACGACATCGAGTCGAAGGATCGCGACATCGCCATGGTGTTCCAGAGCTACGCGCTCTATCCGCACATGACGGTCGCCGACAACATGGGCTTCAGCCTGAAGCTGAGGAAGGCCGACCCGAAGCTCACCAAGGAGCGCGTCGACCACGCGGCGAAGATCCTCAACCTCGGGCCCTACCTCGAACGGTTTCCGCGCGAGCTCTCGGGCGGCCAGCGCCAGCGCGTGGCGATGGGACGCGCGATCGTGCGCGACCCGAAGGTCTTTCTCTTCGACGAGCCGCTCTCCAATCTCGACGCCAAGCTGCGCGTCGCGATGCGCGCCGAGATCAAGGCGCTGCATCAGCGGCTCAAGACGACGACGGTCTACGTCACCCACGACCAGGTCGAGGCGATGACGATGGCCGACCGCATCGTCGTGATGCAGGAGGGCAGGATCGAGCAGATCGGCACGCCGCTCGATCTCTACGACCATCCGGCCAATCTCTTCGTCGCCCAGTTCATCGGCTCGCCGTCGATGAACGTCGTCCACGGCACGCTGCGCCGGAGCGGCCTCGAAGCGTACGTCGAGGCCGACGGTGGCGTGCGCTGGCCGGTCGCTTCCGGCAGTGCCGGCGTCGACGGGCAGACCGTCGCCTATGGCATCCGTCCCGGCGATCTCGGCGTCGGCACGGCCGGCGAGCGCACGGTGGCGGCCGAGGTGATCGTCGTCGAGCCGACGGGCGCGGAGACCGAGTTGCTCGTGCGCGTCGGCCAGGCGCAGATCGTCGTCGTGCTCCACGGCCGCACGAGCGCCCTGCCGGGAGAGACGATCGCCCTCGTGGTCGACACGGCCGCCGTGCATCTCTTCGATCCCGCAAACGGCGCCGCGATCCTCCCCTGACTACGACAACCGGTTACGGATGGCATCGTGACCGGCGCCACAGTCGGCGCGCTCCGCCGCCGACCGGCTCACCGCGACGCAGGCGCCTCTCCTACGCTGAAAGTCCTTCGTCTCGTCGCGCCACAAGGGTTGCGGAGCCGATCGGACTTGCGGCCTGTGCGCCGCGCGGGAGATCGTCGTGAAGCACCTGCCCTGGATCGCCGCCGCGGCGCTCTTCGCCCTGCATCTCGGAGCGGGCGCGGTCGACTTGCCGTACGTGAGCGAGCCGTTGCACCTCGCGACGCAGAAGGTCTCGATGGCTGCCGATCCGAAGTTGTACCGCATGGACGCGGCGCGCCACATTTACTCGTCGTACGCCGACCGGATCTACAAGGGTCGGCTGCCGCCGCTGATCCACGCCGTCGTGGTCGTCGAGAACACGATCGATTCCAGCGGGCAAGTGCGCGAGGTCAAGGTCATCCGCGGTCCGTCGCATGCGCCCGACGTCACCGTGGCCGTGATGGAGATGATCAAGCGCGCCGGACCGTGGCCGGCGCACAACCGTTTCGGCAGCAACGTCAGGTTCATCGAGATCTGGCTCGTCCACAAGGACGGCCGCTTCCAGCTCGACGCGCTGACCGAAGGTCAGGACTGATCGTCGGCGCGCGCCGTCACATGCTGGCGGTGAAGCCGCCGTCGACGTAGAGCACCTGACCAGTGACGAAGCTCGCTGCCGACGACGCGAGAAACACCGCGGCGCCCGCGAGCTCCTCTGGGTCGGCCCAGCGTCCGGCCGGTGTTCGCTTCTCGACCCAGGCGGTGAAGTCCGGGTTGCCGGTCAGGGCCACGTTCATCTCGGTGCGGAAGAACCCCGGCGCGATCGCGTTGACCTGGATGCCGTGCGGCGCGAGCTCGACGGCCAAGCCGCGCGTCAGCATCGCGATGCCGCCCTTGCTCACCTGATACGGCACGGTCGTCGGCCGCGCCAGGCTCGACGCGAGCGAGGCGATGTTGACGATCTTGCCGGCGCGCTTTGTCTGCATCGCCGGGATCACCGCGCGCGCCATGAAGAACGGCGCGTCGAGGTTGGTCGCCATCAGCCGCCGCCAGTCGGCGTCGCTGAAGTCGGCGATCGGCGCGCGGTGCTGGATGCCGGCGTTGTTGACCAGGATCTCGATCGCGCCGAGCCGGGACTGCACCTCGGCGACGCCGGCTCGCACGGCATCGGCGTCGGCGACGTCGAAGGCCGCGACATCGACCTCGAGGCCGTCTTCGCGGAGCTGCTCCTGCGCTTTGGCGAGTGTGTCGCGGTTGCGGCCGTTGAGGACGACCCGAGCGCCCGCCTGCGCCAGGCCGCGTGCGATCGCGAAGCCGAGTCCCGAGCCACCGCCGGTGACGATCGCGCGCCGGCCGCCGAGATCGAACGGCGACGCCGCGCTCACGCCATCTCCGGCACGGGCGAGAGCAGGGCGCGGCCGGCGAAATGCGCCTGCAGGTTGCCGAACGCGAGATCGGCCATCGCCTGCCGCGTCTGCCAGGTCGCGCTGCCGACGTGCGGCGTGAGGACGACGTTGTCGAGCGCGAACAGCTCCTTCGGCACGTCGGGCTCGCTCTCGAAGACGTCGAGGCCGGCGCCGGCGATCTTGCCTGCGACGAGCGCGGCGACGAGCGCCTGCTCGTCGACGACGGAGCCGCGCGCGACGTTGATGAGATAGCCTTTCGGCCCGAGCGCGGCGAGCACTTCCGCGTCGATCAGCTTGCGGGTGCCCGCACCGCCCGGCGTGATGACGACGAGAAAGTCCACCTCGGCGGCCAGCGCCGCGGCGCTCGGAAGGTACCGGTACGGCGAGTCAGCCTTCGCGCTGCGCGACGTGTAGGCGATCGTCATGCCGAAGGCCTCGGCACGCTTCGCGATCGCCAGGCCGATCCGGCCGAGGCCGACGATGCCCAGATGCGCACCGCTCATCTTGCGCGCCAGCGGCATCGGCCCCTTGAGCCACTGGCCGCTGCGCACATAGCGGTCAGCCTCGACGAGGCGGCGCGACACGGCAAGCATGAGCGCGAGCGCGAGGTCGGCGACCTCGTCGTTGAGCACGTTCGGCGTGTGCGTGACCGAGATGCCGCGCTCCTTCGCGGCGGCGATGTCGACGCCGTCGTAGCCGACGCCGAAGACCGAGATCATCTCGAGCGCCGGCAGTTGCGCGATCAGCTCGCGCGGCACCTTCGACTCGCCGCTGGCGGAGATGGCGCGGATGCGCGGCGCCGCGGCTGCGAAGGCAGCCTGATCCTCCATGTGCAGGCGATCGTGCACGCGGTAAGCGCCGCGCAGCGCCTGCATCATGGGCGGCCAGAGGCGAGCCGCCGTGAGCACCTCGGGCGCGTCGGCGGAAGCTGTTGCGGGCTGGAAAGATGAAGCTTCGGGCATCAGAGATCCTCGTTCACATGCCGACGTAGTTGGGCCCGCCGCCGCCTTCGGGCGTGACCCAGACGATGTTCTGGGTCGGGTCCTTGATGTCGCAGGTCTTGCAGTGCACGCAGTTCTGCGCGTTGATCTGCAGTCGCTCCGTGCCGTTGTCGTTCACGTACTCGTAGACCGCCGCCGGGCAGTAGCGGCTCTCGGGTCCGGCGTACTTCGCGAGGTTGATCTGCACCGGCACGCTCGCGTCCTTCAACGTGAGGTGCGCGGGCTGGTCTTCGGCGTGATTCGTGTTGCTGACGAAGACGCTCGACAGGCGATCGAAGGTGAGCTTGCCGTCGGGCTTCGGGTAGACGATGGGCTGGCACTCGGCCGCGGGCTTGAGATAGAGGTGATCGGCCTGCTTGCGGTGCAGTGTCCAGGGCGGCGACTTGATGCCCAGACGAGGCAGCAGCCACTGCTCGATGCCGGTCATCAGCGACGCGATCAGGAAGCCCTTCTTGAACCACTGCTTGAAGTTGCGCGAGCGGTCGAGCTCGGTGCGCAACCAGCTCTTCTCGAAAGCGGCGGGATACGCCGAGAGTTCGTCGTGCTGGCGACCGGCGACGAGCGCATCGAAGGCCGCTTCGGCCGCGAGCATGCCGGTCTTGATCGCCGCATGGCTGCCCTTGATGCGGCTCGCGTTGAGATAGCCGGCCTCGCAGCCCACGAACGCGCCGCCCGGGAACACCGTCTTCGGCAAACTCAGGATGCCACCCGCGGTGATCGCGCGCGCACCGAAGCCAAGGCGCTTGCCGCCTTCGAGCGTCTTCCTGATCTCGGGATGCGTCTTCCAGCGCTGGAACTCCTCGAACGGGCTGAGATAGGGATTCGTGTAGTCGAGACCGACGACGAAACCGAGCTCGACCTGGCCGTTGTCGAGGTGATAGAGGAACGAGCCGCCGTAGGTCGAGGTGTCGAGCGGCCAGCCGGCCGTGTGCATCGCCAGACCTGGCTGCGCCTTCGCCGCCGGCACTTCCCACAGCTCCTTGAGGCCGATGCCGTAGCTCTGCGGATCTCGGCCTGCGTCGAGCTCGTAGCGCGCGATCAGCTGGCGGCCGAGGCTGCCGCGCGAGCCCTCGGCGAAGACCGTGTACTTCGCGTGCAGCTCCATGCCGAGCTGGAAGCTCGAAGTCGGCTCGCCGTCCTTGCCGATGCCGAGGTTGCCGGTGGCGACGCCCTTGACCGAGCCGTCGTCGGCGTAGAGCACCTCGGCGGCGGGAAAGCCCGCGAAGATCTCGACGCCGAGCGCTTCGGCCTGCGTCGCCAGCCAGCGCACGACGTTGCCCAGGCTCACGACGTAGTTGCCGTGGTTCTGGAAGCAATCGGGCAGCAGCGCGTTCGGCGTCGCCGTCGCGCCGGTTTCGGTGAGGAAGAGGAAGCGGTCGGCCGTCACCGGCTGGTTGAGCGGCGCGCCCAGAGTCTTCCAGTCGGGGATCAGCTCGGTGATCGCGCGCGGATCCATGATCGCACCCGACAGGATGTGCGCGCCGGGCTCAGAGCCCTTCTCGAGCACGACGACCGAGACCTCGTGGTTGCGCTCCGCGGCGAGCTGCTTCAGGCGGATCGCGGTCGCGAGGCCGGCGGGGCCGGCGCCGACGATGACCACGTCGTATTCCATCGCTTCGCGCGGCCCGTGCTGGACCAGGATCTCGTCTGGGGTCATGTCGTCTCGTGTGCCGGCTCGTCGTGGGCCGCGTTTAAACTCGTGCACGATTCTACGGAGCGCAGGCAGTGCGCGAATTCATGAGCTACCAGATCGATCTGTCGGGCCGCGTCGCCCTCGTCACGGGAGCGTCGAGCGGGCTCGGCGCCCAGTTCGCGCGCGTGCTCGCCCGCGCCGGCGCAGGGGTCGCGCTCGCTGGCCGGCGCGTCGAACGGCTGAAGAGCCTGCGCGCCGAGATCGAGGCTGACGGTGGCGACGCGCACGTCGTGCCGATGGATGTCACCGACCACGACAGCATCAAGGCGGCAGTCGCTCACACCGAAACCGATGTCGGCACGATCGACATCCTCGTCAACAACTCGGGCGTGGCGACGACGCAAAAGCTCGTCGAGGTGACGCCCGAAGACTTCGACTACATCTTCGACGTCAACGTGCGCGGCGCGTTCTTCGTCGCCCAGGAAGTCGGCAAGCGGATGATCGCCCGCTCGCAGGGCGCGGCACCGGGCACGTTCACCGGCGGGCGGATCGTCAACATCGCCTCGATGGCGGGCTTGCGTCCGCTCAGCCGGATCGGCGCGTACGCGATGAGCAAGGCCGCCGTCATCCACATGACCAAGGCGATGGCGCTCGAGTGGGGCCGCTACCGGATCAACGTCAACGCGATGTGCCCGGGCTACATCGACACCGAGATCAACCATCATCAGTGGCAGACGGATTCGGGCAAGAAGCTCGTCGAGAGCATGCCGAGAAAGCGCATCGGCCAGCCGTCGGACCTCGACACGGTGCTGATGATGCTGTGCGCCAACGAGAGCCACTTCATCAACGGCGCGATCGTCGAGGCCGACGACGGCGCGTCGGTGTGATGCAGCGATCCGCGCCGCACCTGTCCGACTGACAACGATGCGACCGTTGTCGCTGCTCGAGGCGCGCGTCCTCGGCGTGCTCGTCGAGAAAGCGCACACGGTGCCCGACAGCTATCCGCTGTCGCTGAACGCGCTGACCCTGGGCTGCAACCAGAAGACGGCGCGCGAGCTGGTGCTGGCAGCGAGCGAGGGCGAGGTGCAGGAGGCGGTCGACGACTTGCGATCGCTGTCGCTCACGTTCGAGTCGAGCGGATCGCGGGTCACGCGCTTCGAGCACAACGTCGGGCGGGCGCTGGCCTTGCCGTCCGCGTCCGTCGCGCTGCTCGCGACGTTGATGCTGCGCGGTCCGCAGACGGCGTCGGAGCTGCGTGCCAACAGCGAGCGGCTGCATCGGTTCGCTGATGTCTCCGCCGTCGAAGGATTTCTCGACGAGCTGGCGGCGCGATCGGACGAGAAGGGCGGGGCGCTCTGCGTGAAGCTGCCGCGGGCGCCGGGGGCGCGGGAGCAGCGATGGGCGCATTTGATGAGCGGGCCGATCGATCTCGCCTCGTTGCCGGTGGCCGGCCAAGAGGCGATCGTGCCGGCGAGCGAGCTCGCGTCGGTGAAGGCGCGACTGTCGGCAGCGGAAGGCGAGATCGGCAGGCTGCGCGCGCTCGTCGAGCGCCTGTGCATGGATCTCGACGTCAAGCCGTGAGCGTCAGCGGCCGATGCGGCCGACGACGGGTGCCTTGACGGCGGTCGTTCCGAACAGCCAGCGCTCGAGCTTGGGCCGCAGGTCGCGCAGCGAATAGGGTTTGCCGAGGAAGTCGTCCTTGCCCGCGGCCAGGCACTTCTCGCGGTCTCCGTCGAGGGTGTAGGCGGTGATCGCGATGATGGGCGTCCGGCGTACGCCGGAGAGCGCTTCGTGGCTGCGGATTGCTCGGGTGGCGGCGTAGCCGTCCATGATTGGCATCCGGCAGTCCATCAGGACGGTGTCGAATGGCTGCGCCTAGAACTTTTCGAGTGCAATACCGCCGTTTTCGGCCACGGAAACATCGAAGCCGATCGCCTCCGGGACGCGGCAGGCGAGCGTGGCGTTGAGCTCGTTGTCGTCGACGAGAAGCAGCCGCTGGCTGAGGAACTCGCTGGCCGCGTCAGCGCGGCCGGGCGACGCATCCCTCGGCTTGCCTTCCGCGCTCGCATTCGGCGGCGCGCGCTCGTGGGAAGACGCCAATCGCACCGGAAGCGACACGTAGAACGTGCTTCCTCTGCCGGGCTCGCTTTCGACTCGGATCTCCCCGTTCAAGGCTTCGATCAACTGCTTGACGATGGACAGGCCCAGGCCGGTGCCGCCCGTCGCCTGGCCGGACTCGGTCTGCCTCTGCAAGAAGGGCAAGAAAACAGAAGTGATCTTCCGCCGGAATCCCGGATCCCGAGTCCTGCACGCGCATGTGGAGCGTCGCTTCGGGAAGATCCGGGCCGCTCAGGAAGCTCAACCGTACCGTCAATTCCACGAATCCGATCTCCGTGAACTTCAAGGCGTTCGAGACCAGGTTGTTGATGATCTCGAACACCTTGACCTCGTCTCCCATGTTGGACATCTTGCCAGCGACGGCAACGATCCACTAGTTGCCCCGACGGAATCGCGCACCGCCGTGCGCGACGTGCTCAGATCCCGTCTGTCATTGCCGCCAATTCAACCGCTTCGCGCTCGCGCACGGCGAATCGCCTCCTGACCTCTTCGTAGTCGATTTGCAGATCGGGATGCTCGGTCTCGATGAAGAAGCGGTGAACGGACCGGCTATGCAGCCGCCAGCGCTCCCTGGCCTCCGCAACCGGTAGGCACAAGACGGTGTGCGGCACGCCCGGCGCATAGTGAAGGTCGAGTTTCTCTCCGCCAAGAAAGTCGTCGAACATGTAGCGGCGGTACATTGTGTCGACGGGTGGCCGGCTGCACACGAAGATGTAGTCCATTTGCGTGGCGAGGCAGATTTCGTAGCTCGCCTTGGCCAATGCCGACGACACGAGGCGACCGCTCGACCCACTCACGATGCCGAGCCGGATGAACTCGACGCAGCGGCTCTTGTTGAACGGATGGGGAAGGGGAAGCACCGACTCCAGGTGCATCGGAGTCCTGAGGTTGGGCTGGACACGCATCGTCCCAAGAACGCCCCCGTCGAGCTTCGAGCGCGCGACGAGCAGGGCCACGTCGTCTCGCTCATCGTCCTTTTCACCGTCCCGAAGCCTGTCAGCGGCGGGTGCGTTGTGACGCAGGAACGCCGAGGCCCGGACGGCAACAGCGCCGGCCAGAGCCTCTTTGGTGGTGACAAGGCTGACCGTGAAGGGAAGGAAATGTCGGTCTCGTCGTTCCAATGCAGATCCTCTGGTAACTGCTCGCTCGAGCATCAGCGAAAACGCATGCCGCAAAGGGGAGCACGATCCCATGGCGTGACATCGGTCACGATAATTTCAAAGTCGTTGTGATCAGTCGACGGTCTCGGCGGCACTCCGCCCGACCGTCAGCCAAAGGCGCGCTCGGGCTCCAAGACGGACGTCGTCGTCGGCGTGCCGTCGAGACCATCGCTGGAAGGCAGCCACCGAGCCAGAACGTCGGCCATCCGCCGTTCGGACACCGGCTTGCTCAAGTAGTCGTCCATGCCCGCTTTCAGGCACTCTTCGCGATCACCCGTGAGCGCGTGTGCCGTCACGGCGATGATGGGCGTTCGGGGCCGCGCCGTTCGCGCCTCGAGAGCCCGTATCCGTCGAGAGGCCTCGTAGCCGTCCATGCCAGGCATCTCGCAATCCATCAGCAAGAGATCGTAGTCGTTGTCGGCGAAGAGTTCGATCGCGTGAATGCCATCTCTCGCGTTCGTGACGTCCAGCCCAAGGTTGGTCAGGATCGCATTCGCGATCATCTGGTTGACCTCGTTGTCCTCGACGCTCAGGACTCTGCCCTTCAACGTGCCGTCGAGCGGGTGGGCATCGCTTGATGCGATTGCAGCCATCGGCACGATCGACGACATCGAGCAGGCCAGCGAGAGCGACACCTTGAAGACTGATCCCACGCCCGGTTGGCTCGTCACGGTGAGCGTTCCAGCCATTGCCTCGACCAACCGTTTGGAGATCGGCAATCCGAGGCCCGTGCCTCCGAAGAGTCGACTCGTTCCCGACTGCGCCTGGAAGAAGGGATCGAAAATCCGATCGAGGATATTCGGTTCCATCCCGATGCCCGTGTCGCGAACGGAAACGTCGAGGTTCAACTTGCCCTCGCCAGCGTGAATCCCAATCATCGACAGCTCGATCGACCCCGTCGATGTGAACTTCACGGAGTTGCCGAGCAGGTTGAGCAACACTCGCCGCAACAGCTCCTCATCGCCGTAGATTGCCTGGATCTCGGAAGGGAACTGGCTGAAGTTGCACTTCAACTCGACTCCGCGCATCACCGCATTGGCAGAGAACACATTGATTGCGGACTTCGCGGTGTGACGCAGATCGAACCATCGTTGGTTCAGCGCCAATGCGCCTGCATCCAACTTGGACAGATCGAGAATCTGGTTGAGCACATGAAGCAGACCTTCGGCAGAGTTCCTGGCGATGTTGATCAGGGAGGCGCCCTCCGAGGGCATGGAGACGCGGGAGAGGAGGCCGAGAGTTCCGATGATCCCGTTCATGGGAGTTCGAATCTCGTGACTCATGTTCGCCAGGAACGAAGACTTCGCCTGGTTGGCTGCCTCGGCTCGCTTGATGGCCTCCTCCGCGCGGGCAACCGCGCGCCGGAGCTCCGCGACGTTCTGCTTTCGCTTGGCCTGCAGGAAGAGCCTTCGCTCGCGTCCGATCACCAATCGATACAACGAGAAGCATGCGATGTTTGCCGCGCACAGATGCACGACCATGCGATAGAGGTAGGCGACCTCGCCGTCCGCCGCCGCGGCAAATGCGGTCGCGACAGCCAGATTGAACGCGCCGAGCGCGAGCGTGTTCGCGTTTTGCAGACGCATGAACCCGTAGATGATGATTGTGGCCAGAACCGGACCCGACGTCAGGGTCCAGTAGAGCATGGGGCCACCCTGTGCTGGCCGAGACTTGAAGGCGACCAGGTAGGCCGCCGAGGCCGCGATCACGATGACGGCTGAGGCGAACAGCGCGTAGTACTTGAGGAACAAGGGACTCTTGCGTCTGGCGAACGCCGCGGCCGAAAACAAGGCGACGGTCAGGACCAGCCGCAACGGCTGCGGGCTCTCGAGTCCCTTCCCATGCGCGAACTCGATCAACGCAAACGCGAATACGCCAACTCCGGCCAACGCCGTTGCGATCGCGATGAACGACGCACCCACCGCGCGGAATGCGCCAACGAACTCCTTTTCGAGCTCGGGATCGATGAACGGTCGCCCGATCACCTGCCGGAGCGCTCGCTTGAGGTTGTACATGGGTGGGATCGGTGCCAAAGCCTACCTCTCGATATCGGAGGAAGAGACGGGATCTTGAGCAAGTTGGACAGACGGCTTTCACCCGTCTAAAGAACCCCGAACAGAGGCCGAGATAGCGTGATGTCCTTGACGGTCGCGCCCTCTCTGCATCGCTTCGTTCCGCGACGTGCGCTCGAAACGACTGCTTTCGGTTACGAGGTCATCGTCCGAAGCCAGGGCGTGGACGACTGCATCGCGACGGTGCAATGGGCGGACTGCTGGTGCCCCGATGCGGCGCAGTTCATCCTCGTTCAAGCATCGGACGACCTCAGTGCCGCGACATGTGAGAGCCTGATCCACGCGATCGACGACAGTCACCTTCGTCCGAAGATCCGGTTGGTGTGCCGGTCGCAAAGCCTTGCCGACGACGACTTGATCGCCATCCTTCACCGCAAGGAGATCGGCTTCCTGCTCGAAGCCGAGAGCCGCGAAGAGATCGAATCGTTGGCCGAGACAGGAATCCTCGGAGTGCGCGTCGACGCGAACGCCGCGCTAGCAAGTGCCAGCGAGACTTCGCCGCTCTGGAGTGCGCGACAACTGCTGAGGGCGGCTCATGATCTCGGCTTGCGCTCGATCGCCAGTCAGAGCACGGACTCGGCGGAGGTCGGCAATCTACTCGCGCTCGGCTTCGACTACGTCTCGTGCGCTGACGGAGGCTTCGTCCCCGCCGAGCCAGGTTTTGCCTGGCAGCGAAAGCTGGCGTAGCGCAGCGTCATCGCGCGGCGAATTCGTCCAGCGAGTCGCGCAACATTTGCGCGTAGTACATGATCGTGAATCGGCGTACGGCCAGGATCGCGTCGCGCTGGCTGTCGTCGGCGTCGAGTTCGTCCATGAACTTCTTGACCTCGTCGAAATGCTTGATGTCGAAGCCGCCATGCGCACGGAGGAACGTGACCTGGTTCGACTTGTAGCCGTACATGGGCCCGCTCAGCAGATCGGCGTATTTCGAAGCGTAGGTCGCGCCGATTCCCTCCGTCGTCAGCAAGTAGCCAAGGAGGGCGACAGGGTTGTACTCGGCCACGTAGTAGGCCTGCGTGATCAGGCCCCATGCGCCGCGGCGCGGGTGCGCGGACAGGAACTTGGCAGGCTCTTCACCCAGCGCCTCGATGTCGGTGATGCACAGCAGATCGTGGTTGTGCTCGTCGACGGCTTGGTCGAGGAGCCAGCCACGAAACCCCCTTTGCGATTCCGGAACGTGCGACACGGCGCGGGCAAACGTCGAGGTCGTGTGTCGGATGAGGTGGAAGGTTTCGCGCAGATACGCCAAATAGGCCGAACGTCCGAAGGTGCCGTTCTGAAGGGCGACGAAGACGGGATGGTCATCAAAAGCATCTTTGTAGTCCTGCTCCGACGCTTCGAGAACATAGGCAGAGAGTTTCATGAGCGGCTTTCGCGAGTTCGTTCGGGTTTGGCAAAGTCAGTATGCCAGCGGTGACCGCCAAGGGCGCGGAATTGGAAGCGCGGAGAAAGTTACGAGCACGGGCCTGGCTTTTCCCCGCGTTGGCGTCACGTCCGATCCAGCAGTGCGTAGGTGGTCGTTGCGTGGGCCACCAACTTGCCGTCTGGCGCGCTGAAGCGGACCTCGCCGTATGACAGACTTTTCCCCATTCGAAGCACTTCAGCGACAACCGTGACCTCGGAGCAAGTGCCGGGTACAGGCCGGACGAAGCTGGTCTGCAGCTGCACCGTCGTCATCGGCCTGAACTCCCCCAGCGCCACGATCATCGCCAGCAGCATCGCCGTGTCGGCCGCGGCCAGCATCGCCTGGCCGCAGAGCACGCCGCCTCCGTGCACCAGCTCCGGGGCAACCGGCAGCGCGAGCGTCACGGCGTTGGCCTCGATCGACACGATGCGCAACTTCAGTCGCTTGACGTACTCGGCGCCGAGCCGGTCGAACGTCTCCTGCAGGGTCGCGACATCCATCGCCATGGTTCTTTCTCCTCGATCCATTCTAGGCAGCCGTCGCGCTGATAATCTCGGGTATTCGACGGAGCAAGCGGCAATGGACAAGGTATTTCCCAACGCGGCGGCGGCGCTGGCCGGCGTCGTGCGCGACGGCCAGCTGATGGCGGTCGGTGGCTTCGGTTTGTGCGGCATCCCGGAGGCGCTGATCGAGGCGTTGCGCGACTCGCGCGTCAAGGATCTCACCGTCATCTCGAACAACGCAGGCGTCGACGGCTTCGGTCTCGGCAAGCTGCTCGAGACGCGCCAGATCAAGCGGATGATCTCGAGCTACGTCGGCGAGAACAAGGAGTTCGAGCGCCAGTACCTCGCCGGCGAGCTCGAGCTCGAGTTCACGCCGCAGGGCACGCTCGCCGAGAAGCTGCGCGCCGGCGGCGCCGGCATTCCCGCCTTCTTCACACGCACCGGCGTCGGCACGCTGGTCGCCGAGGGAAAGGAGACGCGCGAATTCGATGGCCACGTCTACCTCATGGAGCGCGCGCTGATTCCGGAGGTCTCGCTCGTCAAGGCGCAGAAGGCCGACAGGTCCGGCAACCTCGTGTTCCGACGCACCGCGCGAAACTTCAATCCGGCTTGCGCGATGGCCGGCAAGATCACGATCGTCGAGGTCGAGGAGATCGTCGAGACCGGCTCGATCGATCCCGACGCCGTCCACCTGCCAGGCATCTATGTGCACCGGATCGTGCTCAACGCGCATCCCGAGAAGCGGATCGAGAAGCGCACCCTGCGCGCCGCCGCCACGGTCGAGGCCGCGCCGGGCACGAAGGCGGTCGAGGCAGCACGTGAGGCGGTCGAGGTGATTGCCAAGGCAGCAGAAAGAACGGGAGTCTGACGTGGGTTGGACGCATGACCAGATGGCCGCCATCGCGGCCAAGGAGCTGCGCGACGGCTTCTACGTCAACCTCGGCATCGGCTTGCCGACGCTCGTCGCCAATCACGTGCCGGTGGGCATCGAGGTCTGGCTGCAGAGCGAGAACGGGATGCTCGGCATCGGCCCGTTCCCGACCGAGGACGAGGTCGACGCCGACCTCATCAACGCCGGCAAGCAGACCGTGACGACGCTGCCGGGCTCGTCGATCTTCGGTTCGCACGACTCCTTCGCCATGATCCGCGGCGGCAAGATCAACCTCTCGATCCTCGGCGCGATGCAGGTGAGCGAGAAGGGCGATCTCGCCAACTGGATGATCCCCGGCAAGATGGTCAAGGGCATGGGCGGCGCGATGGACCTCGTCGCCGGGGTCGAGCGCGTGATCGTGCTGATGGAGCACGTCGCGAAGAAGAAGGACGGCAGCATCGACCTCAAGCTGCTGCCCGCCTGCACGCTGCCGCTCACTGGCGTGGGCGTCGTCGGCCGCATCGTCACCGACCTCGCGGTCATGGACGTGACGCCGGCGGGGCTCAAGGTTGTCGAGGTCGCGGAAGGTGTCAGCCGCGACGAGCTGCAATCGAAGACCGGCGTCACGCTCGTCTTCTGAAGGCCGCGGCGCGGCGACGAGCGCCCCCGACCCCAACTGAGGCCGCTAGCTCTGCTGCTGACGCTTGATCTCTTTCCGCTTCATCTCGAGATACTCCGACTGCTCCATCTCGTGGAGCTGCTCGGCGTAGCGCTCGGTGCTCGTGTACCACTCGCGGATGCGCTTCTCGACCTGGTCGGCGGCCGGCAGCGCGTAGGCGGCCAGGTAGGCGTCGATCGCGAGGTAGTAGCGCATCGTGTTGCGCTCGAGAAGACCGAGAACGCCGCCTTGGTACACCGGCTTGCCGTCCTTCTTGTCCAGGATCGTGAAGCCGACCTTCTGGCTGCCGATCGTCGCCAGATACGTCTTCATCGCCATGCGCGCCGTGAAGCCGTAGCCGTAGGCATACGACATGTGGACGACGCTGCGCTTCGCATCGACCGGCGCCGCCTCGACGACGATCCGGTAGTTCTTCGTGCTGAGCGGCCCGTCCTCGGCCGTGAGCTGCACCTGCAGGTAGTCGGGCGTTGTCGCGACGAGGCGATAGGCGAACTCGAGCGCGTAAGCGTCCTCGATCGGCTGGTCGAACTTGCGGCCGACGTTGAGGCTCAGCGTCTTGCCCGGCCCGCCGCCCGCGCGGCACCGCTTCACGTTGAGGTGCAGGATGAGGATGTCGCACCAGTGCTCCGACGATTGCAGTGCCTGCTGCACCGTGGCGAACGGGTGATCGACGACGGCGTAGACGTCGCCCTTCAGATCGTCGGAGCTCTCCTTCGATTCGAGCACCAGGGGGCGACCGAACTGATTGGCTGCGAGCTTGTCCTGCAGCGCGATCTGGCGTGACTTGAGCGTGGCCGTGTCCTGTGCCGAGGCTGCGGCAAACGCGCCGACAAACAGCGCCAGACCGACACAGATGCGGCGAGCGACGCGCCGCGAACCGATGCTCATAGCCAGTACTCCCACAGGCGGGCGAACATTTCCTTGATTCGAACGACGACCGGACGGCGCTCCCAGGCCTCGAGCGTGATCGGGTCGGAATCGGCGAGGTCGCGCTCGAAAGCCGCCCGCATCTTGACACCGAACTGGGAGCCGAGAATGACGGCTGTGAGTTCCTGGTTGTGCAGGAAGCTGCGCCAGTCGAGGTTGGCCGAGCCGACCGTCGACCACACGCCGTCGATGAGCACCGTCTTGGCGTGCAGGAGCGCGCCGCGCCGCTCGTAGATCTTCACGCCGCCGCGCAGCAGTGGTTCGTAGTGGGAGCGGCCGGCATGGAACACGAGCGACGAGTCCGTCGTGCTCGGAACGATCAGCTTGACATCGACGCCGCGCGCGACCGCGTTGGTCAACGCCTTGACGAGCTGCGGATCGGGAACGAAGTAGGCGTTCGTGAGCAGCATCTCTCTCTCGGCGCTGTTGAGGGCCGAGATCAGCGTCACGTAAATCTGGCTGAACGGCTCGTCGGGGTTGCTGCCGATCGCGCGCACCACCTCGTCGCCTTGACGCGTGAGCATCGGAAAGTAGTCGCGCGCGGCGAGCGGCGTGCCCTTCTGGTCCTTCCACGTGTCGATGAAAAGCTTCTGCAAGGGCGCGACAACGGGGCCTTCGATGAGCAGGTCGGTGTCGCGCCAGGGCAGCACCTTGCTGTCGGGCGGACCTGCGGCAGCCGCGCCGCGCGAGCCGCTCAGCCCCGACGCGCCTGCGCTGCCGCCGCTCGAGTAGACGCTGCTGATGTTCACGCCGCCGAGCACCGCGCGCCGGCCGTCGACGACGAGGAGCTTGCGGTGGTCGCGCTGGTTGACGTCCCAGCCGGTCTTGGCCTTGAGCGGATTGACCGGGTTGAACTCGAGCACGTTGATGCCGGCGTCGGTCAGCCGCTTGAAGAACGCTTTCGGCGTGGCGAGCGTGCCGACGCTGTCGTGGATCAGGTTTACCTGGACGCCCTGTGCCTGCTTGGCGATGAGCTTGTCGGCGAAGCGCTGGCCGGTCTCGTCGGCCTCGAGGATGTAGGTCTCCATGTTGATGCTGTCGCGTGCCGAGTCGATCGCATCGAACATCGCTGCATACGTGTTCGGGCCGTTCTCGAGCAGGGCCACGTGGTTGCCGAGCGAGAGCGGACTGTCGGCGACGGACTGCTCGAGCGCGAGGTGGCGCGCCAACACGTCGCTGTCGCCGGCGCTGCCGTTCGCGAGCCGGGCGACGATCTCGCGGCTGCGTTCGGGCGAGACGATGCGGCCGCTCGCAGTCTGGAACTGGATACCGGCAGGATCCGGCCGCGACATGTCGGGCGTGATGACCGGCAGCGCGCTGCAGCCGGCGAGTAGCGCGGCGCAGAGGAGCGCGCCACGCCGCGCGCGTCGCAGGATCGAGGGTCGGCTCAAGCAGGTCTCCAAAGGCTGCGACGAGTGTGCCGGCATCGGCTCACCGACCGGCAAGCGCTCGTGCCGATTCCGTCACCAGTTCGGGGCCTTTGTAGATGAAGCCCGTGTAGATCTGCACAAGGTCTGCGCCGGCGCGCCGCTTGGCGACCGCGTCGGCACCCGACATCACGCCGCCGACGCCGATGATGGGAAAAGCCGCGCCGAGCAACGCGCGCAACTGCGCGACCACGGCAGTCGAGCGCGCGGCGAGCGGCGCGCCCGACAGCCCGCCCGCTTCCTCGCTGTGGCGTCGGCCGGCGACGGCCTCGCGCGAGAGCGTCGTGTTGGTCGCGATCACGCCGTCGACCGGATGGCGCCGCAGCGTCGCGGCGATCGCCTCGACTTCCTCGGGCGCGAGGTCGGGTGCGATCTTGACGAACATGGGCACCTGGGCGCCGTGCTCGACGGCGAGCTCGGCGCGCCGAGCACACAGCGTGGCCAGGAGGGCGTCCAGTGCGGCGTCACCCTGCAGCGCGCGCAAATTCTTGGTGTTCGGGCTCGAGATGTTGACGGTCACGTAATCGGCGTGCGGGTAGACGCCGGCGAGCGCGATCAGGTAGTCGTCGGCGGCGCGCTCGATCGGCGTCGCCGCGTTCTTGCCGATGTTCAGGCCGAGGATGCCGCCGCCGCCGCGAAAGCGCGCCCGGCGAACGTTGGCGACGAACGCCGCCAGCCCGTCGTTGTTGAACCCGAGCCGATTGATCAGCGCCTCGGACTCGGTCAGGCGAAAAAGCCGCGGCTTCGGATTGCCGGGTTGCGCGAGCGGCGTCACCGTGCCGACCTCGACGAAGCCGAAGCCCATCGCGCCGAAGGCATCGATGCAGCGGCCGTTCTTGTCGAGACCCGCGGCCAGGCCGATGCGGTTGGGAAACGCGAGGCCGGCCAGCGTCACCGGATCGCGCACGCGCTCCTGCGTGACGACGCAGACGAGCGGCGTGTGCTGAATCGCCGCCAGCGCGGCGAGGGTGAGATCGTGGGCGTGTTCCGGGTCGAGACCGAACAGGAAGGGCCGGGTCAGCGGATAGGGAATGAGAGGCATGGAGCCGCCCATTTTGGCATCGGCGGGCATACTCTCCTGCAAGGATTTCCGACATGACCGAGCACCGCATCGAGAAGGACACCTTCGGCGACATCGCCGTCGCCGCCGACCGGCTCTGGGGCGCGCAGACCGAGCGCTCGCTGCACCACTTCGACATCTCGACCGAGAAGATGGCACCCGAGTTGATCCGGGCGCTCGCCTGCGTCAAGCGCTCGAGCGCCGTCGTCAACCGCGGCCTCGGCACGCTCGCGCCCGACAAGGCCTCTGCCATCGTCGCGGCCGCCGATGAAGTGCTCGCCGGCCGGCACGACCGCGAGTTCCCGCTCGCCGTCTGGCAGACCGGCTCGGGCACGCAGACCAACATGAACATGAACGAGGTGCTCGCCAACCGCGCCTCGCAGCTCCTCGGCGGGCCGCTTGGCGAAGGCCGGCTCGTCCATCCCAACGACGACGTCAACCGCAGCCAGTCGTCGAACGACGTCTTCCCGACGGCGATGAGCGTCGCCGCGGTCGAGGCCGTCGTGCACCGGTTGCTGCCGAGCGTCGCGACCTTGCGCGAGACGCTGGCGACCAAGTCGGCCGAGTTTGCAGACATCGTCAAGATCGGCCGCACGCATCTCCAGGACGCGACGCCGCTGACGCTCGGTCAGGAGATCTCGGGCTGGGTTTCGCAGCTCGACCACGGCATTGCCCACGTGCGCGCCGCCTTGCCGCACCTGTGCGAGCTCGCGCTCGGCGGCACCGCCGTCGGCACCGGCCTGAACGCGCCGCCGGCATTCGGTGCAAAGGTCGCCGCCGAGCTCGCGGAGCGCACGAAGCTGCCCTTCGTCACCGCGCCGAACAAGTTCGAGGCGCTCGCCGCGCACGATGCGATCGTCCACGCGCACGGCGCGCTGAAGACGCTGGCAGCGTCGCTCAACAAGATCGCCAACGACGTGCGCTGGCTCGCCTCGGGCCCGCGCTCGGGGCTGGGCGAGATCCGCATTCCCGAGAACGAGCCGGGCAGCTCGATCATGCCGGGCAAGGTGAATCCGACCCAGTGCGAGGCGATGACGATGCTCTGCGCGCAGGTGCTCGGCAACGACGTCGCGATCAACGTCGCCGGCGCGTCGGGCAACTTCGAGCTCAACGTCTTCAAGCCGGTGCTGATCCACAACTTCCTGCAGAGCGTGCGGCTCCTCGGCGACGGCGCACGCAGCTTCGAGGAGCATTGCGTGCGCGGCATCGAGCCCGACCGCGAGCGCATCGCCGAGCTCGTGCAACGCTCGCTGATGCTCGTCACGGCGCTCAATCCGCACATCGGCTACGACAAGGCGGCCAAGATCGCGAAGCAAGCGCATCGCAGCGGCAGCACCTTGCGCGATGCGGCGCTCGCCTCGGGCTGGGTCAGCGCCGAGCAGTTCGACGCCTGGGTCGTCGCCGCGGACATGGTCGGCGAGCCGTCGTCGGCCGCCAGAGGCACGCGGACATGATGCAGGTCGAGCTCAAGCGCCTGGTCGCCCACGCGGCGCTGGCTTACGTTCCCGCAGGCGCGCTGATCGGTGTCGGCTCGGGCTCGACGGTGAACCTCTTCATCGACGCCCTCGGCACGTTGCCAGTGGCCGTCGCCGGCGCCGTCTCGAGCAGTGCCGCGAGCACCGCACGCCTGGTCGCGCGCGGCATCCGTGTGCTGGAGGCCAACGACGTGACGTCGCTGCCGATCTGCTTCGACGGCGCTGACGAGATCGACGGCACGGGCTGCATGATCAAGGGTGGCGGCGCTGCGCTGACGCGCGAGAAGATCGTCGCCGACCTGGCCGAGCGCTTCGTCTGCATCGCCGACGAATCGAAGCTCGTCCAGCGCCTCGGACGTTTCGCCTTGCCGGTGGAAGTGATCCCGATGGCGTCGGCGCAGGTCGCGCGACGGTTCGCGGCGATGGGCGGGCGGGCGGAGCTGCGCCGTGGTGTCGTCACCGACAACGGCGGCGCGATCCTCGACGTCCACGACCTGGTCATCGACGATCCGGCAGAGCTCGAGCGCGAGGTCAACCAGTGGGCCGGCGTGGTGTGCGTGGGCCTCTTCGCGCGCCATCGCGCCACCGTCTGCCTGCTCGGAACGCCGCAGGGCGTGAGGACGCTCACGTTCTGAGACGAACCCGGCCGCAAAGCCGCCAGCCGGGAAATGGCGCCGTGAAAAACGCGTAACCTCTGCCTCCGTGCACGTTTCGTGCAGCCCGCAGGAAGGATGGTCCGTGGCCAAACCAAATTACTCGTTCGAGAAGCGCCAGCGCGAGCTGGCGAAGAAGAAGAAAAAGGAACAGAAGGAAAAGGAAAAGGCCGACCGCAAGGTCAATCCGGGAAGCGACGGCGACGCCACGGCGCCGAGCGAAGCCGGTGCGCTTCAGGCCGCGCCAGGCGAACCCGCCTCGGGAGGCTGAACCGCCGACGAGGCTTCGTGGTTCTGCGCTGCTTCGCTGCGACGGAACTGCCGACTGAGGAAGCGCGCCGGATCGACAGCGTCGATCAGATCGGCTTCCACCACCGATGGCGCATCCGTGATCGCGGCGGCCAGGATCCGGGCCCCGAGCGCCGCCGACGCGATGCCCCGCGACCCGAGGGCCGCGCACACGAAGAGACCCGGCGCGCGCGCCACGAAGCGCGGCTGGTCGAGGCGCGTGGATGGCGACGGCGCCAGGTCCAGCGATTCGATCGAAGCCGCGGGCACGGCGCCGATGATCGGCAGGCGATCGGTGCTCACCCAGCGCCATGATGTTCTCCCCGTCACCCGATCGAGCGCCGGCGCTTCTGCCGC
>Ga0123338_10001668_pt1 | contig 21207 bp, 19 predicted proteins | sample grotaG_FD_89793 | JGI IMG/M metagenome (GOLD analysis project Ga0123338, IMG submission 89793) | Glacier valley bacterial and archeal communities from Borup Fiord, Nunavut, Canada, to study Microbial Dark Matter (Phase II) -... | ecosystem: Environmental > Aquatic > Freshwater > Ice > Glacier ...
CGGATCCAGATGAAGATGAAGAGTAGACTTCCGGTCTTCGCGAAGAACCAGAAAAGCGGGATGAGATAGACCTGCAGGAAGGGGATTAGGAAGATGACCGCGATCCCGAAGAAGATCACCGCGAAGATCGGGAGGGTGATGCGGTCCAGGCGGCGCGCGTAATTGACGCCGTGATAGAGCGCGAGGGCACCGGCTAGCCCGAAGACGATGGCGGGAATGTAAGAGGAGCCGAGCGAGACCGGAAAGAGGGGATGCCACCCGCCCAGGAAGAGAACCGTGGCCATGCAGCAGACAGTGATCATGTTCGCGTATTCGGCCATAAAGAAAGAAGCGAACTTCATGCTGCTGTATTCGGTGTGGAAACCGGCGACGAGTTCGTTTTCGGCTTCAGGAAGATCGAACGGCACGCGGTTGGTCTCCGCGAAGGCAGCAATCATGAAGATGACAAAGCTGATTACCTGGGGAAAAGGACCCTGGAAGATGCTCCACTGCGGGATGATGCCGAAGCTGTAGCCTGCTTGAGAATCGACAATCTGACGGAGGCTGAGGGTGCCCGCGCTAAGGAGCGGGGCGGCGATGGCTAGTGAAAGGGGCAGCTCATAGCTGATCATTTGCGCGGAACTGCGCAAGCCGCCGAGCAGGCTGTACTTATTGTTGGACGCCCACCCGCCGAGCGCGATGCCGTAGACGCCCATGGAACTGATGGCGAGGACGAAGAGGAGGCCAACATTGAGATCAGTGAGCTGCATCCAGGTCTGGTGGCCGAAGGCCGTGACTTCGGGGCCGAAGGGGATGACCGAGATGGAAATCAGCGCCATGGTGACGGCGAGGAAGGGAGCGAGGAGATAGAAGAAGCGGTTGACGTACGGAGGAAGAAGATCTTCCTTGGTCATGAGCTTGATGACATCGGCCAGGGGCTGGAGCAGACCGTGGGGGCCGACGCGGGAAGGGCCCATACGCACTTGCACGTGCGCAATCACTTTGCGCTCCACCCACTGCAGATACGCAAGGGTGGTGAGCAGGACGCCGGCGACGATGGCAGCCTTAATGAGGCTGATGATAATGAATTCCATTACTGGGGACGCGGATTTTCAAGAACCGAATTCAAGATTCTAGAATAGCGTCCTAACGTGCCCGATGTGAAGAGGTTGTCATGCGCGGACCGGATCAGCTCCGGGTGTTCGGCCACGGGGATGCGGCCGTTGACGGGCATGCTTTGCGCAGCGCCGCCGGTGGAAAGGATGGGAAGCGGGACGTTGTAGCCCCGTACTTCTGACTGAATTTCCTGGAAGACCTTGCCCGCGACCCAGGGGCCCATGGTGGCGGCAACACCCATTTCGCGCGCGAGGAGGCCCATGATCTCGAGATCGGGTTTGGTGCCCATGGTGCGAATGGCGGGCTTAAGCTGCTGAATTTCACCGCAGACATTGGTGACGGTGCCATTCTTTTCGTAAGCCGAGGCACTGGGGAAAACGACGTCGGCGCGCTTAGCGGTCTCGGTGAGGAAGAGGTCTTGCACCACGATGAAGGCGTGCTCGGCGGAGAAGGCCGCTCCGGCTAGCGGGTCGGCTCCGATGACCCAGAGGGCATCGAGTTCGGGGCTGGTGACCATGGCTTCGACGGTGAGGCCGGGCGTTTCGGCGGGCTTGTAACCGGGGAGCAGATCGGGGAGCACGCCCATATCGATGGCGCCGCGCGAATTGGAGTAATCGAGCAGGCAGCAGTACTTGACCGGATAGGGGAGAGCACTGCCGATTTCGACCAGGCGGCGGAGGGCTGCGCCTTTGATGGAATCGTCGAACACGATGACGAGTTCCTCTTCGACCGTGAGTTGCGCGCGGATATCTTCGACGCCTACGAGTTCTTCGCCGGGCTGGACGCGGATGCTGTGGAAGCTGATTTTATCTTCGCGAACGTCTTTCGATGTGACCGTGAAGACGTGGGCGTTGTGATGGCGGAAGTTCGCGCGGATCTGGAAGGAGATGAGGGGTTGTTCCAGGGCAAGATCGGCACCGATGACCAGGATGGCTTTGGACTTGTAGAAGTCATCCATCGTGGCGAGGGTTCCGGTAGTACCGCTAAGGGCGTCGAGGAGAGTTACTATGTCGCCACTGCGTTGATGATCGATGCTGTTGGTGTTGAGAACTTGGCGGCCGAACTTCTGGAGGTAGAAGTTTTCTTCGTTGGTGAGGTGTGCGGAGCCTACGATGCCGAAGAGCGCGTTCTTGGATTTGAGTTCGGTGAAGCGCTTGGCTGTGTACGAGAGGGCTTCAGACCAGGAGGCGGGTTCGAGCTTGCCGTCGCGGCGGATGAGCGGGGCCTGGAGGCGCTCGGGGTGATCTGTGAAATCGAAACCGTAGCGGCCTTTGATGCAGAGGAACTCGCCGTTGATGCCGGAGCGGTCGCGGTTGTTGCCGCGGATGATGTGATCGTTGCGGACGCCGAGCGTGGTCTTGCAGCCGTTTGAGCAATGGGTGCAGATGGTGCTGACATGCTCCATTTCCCAGGGGCGCGTTTTGTAGCGATAGATGCCGCTGGTGAGCGCGCCTACGGGGCAGATATCGATGCACATGCCGCATTCATCGCAATTGAGATGGTCGCCCATATTGGGGGCGATTTCGGAGACTGCGCCGCGGTTGATGACGCCTAGCGCGCCGACGCCCATCCCTTCATTGCATACGCGGACACAGCGGAAGCAGAGGATGCAGCGCGGCGCGTCGAAGAAGACTACGGGCGACCACTGCTGTTCGTCGCGGTGGAGTTTGGTTTCGGTGTAGCGGCTTTCCCCGGCGCCGTAGCGGAAAACCATGTCCTGCAGTTCGCATTCGCCGCCTTTATCGCAGACGGGACAATCGAGCGGATGGTTGGTGAGTAGGAATTCGAGGGTGGACTTGCGGGCACTGGCGACTTGCGCGGTTTGGGTGCGGACCACCATCCCTTCGGCGACGGGGAGCGTGCAGGCGGCCATCATCTTTGGCGCTTTTTCCACTTCGACCAGGCACATGCGGCAGGCGGCCTGGAGGGAATAGCCTTCGTAATAACAGAAGGCTGGGATTTCAATTCCGGCTTGTTTGGCGGCGTTGATGAGGAGCGTGCCGGGTTCGGCTGAGATCTCCTGGCCGTCGATGGTGAGTTTTACTCGGTCTGGCATTTAAAGCGTGAGGTTGACTGCGTCAACTGTTTCCTGGTGTCCCGGCCACGGGCCGTTGCTACGTTCTAAGTAATTGCGCCTGGGTTTGGGACCGTGCACGAGATAGTCTTCAAATTCGTGGCGGAACTTTTCGATGATGCTGATGGTGGGCATCGCGGCGGCGTCGCCCAGCGGGCAGAAGGTGCGGCCCAGCATGTTTTTGGCAAGGTCGCCGATCATGATGATGTCGCTTTGCGAGCCTGCTCCCTCGACGAATCTGGTGAGCAGCTTTTTGAGCCAGGTGGTGCCTTCGCGGCAGGGGATGCACCAGCCGCAGCTTTCGTGCTGGTAGAAGCGCATGATGCGGAGGGCGACGCGGACCATGTCGGTATCTTCATCGAGGACGATCATGCCGCCGCTGCCGAGCATGCTTTTCACCTTGGCGAGCGCATCGTAATCGAGCGTGAGGCCGTCGCATTCGGCGGCGGTGAGCATGGGGCAGGAACTGCCGCCGGGGACTACCGCCTTCAACTTTTTGCCATTGCGCATGCCGCCAGCAAGCTCTTCAATAGCGCGCATCATGGGGAAGCCGAGGGGCACTTCGTAAACGCCGGGCTTGTTGACGTGGCCGCTGATGCACAGCATTTTGGTGCCACCGCTTTTCGGGATGCCGAGAGCAGCGTAGGCAGCGCCCCCCATGAGGAGGATGGGCGGCACCGTGCAAAAGGTTTCGACGTTGTTGAGGAGCGTGGGCGACTGGTATGCGCCGGAGACGGCCGGGAACGGCGGTCGGATTCGGGGGATGCCGCGCTTGCCTTCGAAGCTTTCGAGGAGGGCGGATTCTTCACCGCATTCGTAGGCTCCAGCGCCTGTGTGGGTTCTGATATGAAAGCTGAAGTCAGTGCCCAGGATCTTGTCGCCCAGAAGCCCGCGTTCGTAGGCTTCGGCGATGGCCTTATCCATGATGTCGATGAGATAGCGATACTCACCGCGAATGTAAATCCAGCCGTACTTCGCACCCATGACGAAGCCGCCGATCATCATGCCTTCGAGGAGCGAATGGGGGTCGAACTCCATGAGCAGGCGGTCTTTGCAGGTGCCGGGTTCGGATTCATCGGCGTTGACGATGATGTATTTCGGCTTGGGGCTGGTGCGGGGGACGAAGCTCCATTTGAGGCCTGTAGGGAAGCCAGCACCGCCACGACCGCGCAGGTTCGAAGCCTTGAGTTCGTCGATGATGGCGTCCGGGGTCATGCCCATCGCCTTCTTGATGGCGTCGTAGCCTTCGTTCGCGAGATAGGTTGAGATGGAGGCGCTGTTCGGCAGGCAGAACCGTTTGGAGATGATGCGCGTTTCTGCGGGATGTGGTTCGTTATACGGCATGTGAGTTTGGGGATGAGCTGAGACCGTCAATGAGTTGGTCAAGCTGGTCGGGCGTGACCTGGTGGTGGAAATCGTAATTGATCTGAATGGCGGGTGCCCAGGAACAGGCCCCGATACATTCCACTTCTTCGAGCGAGATGAGGCCGTCGGAGGTGGCTTGCTTGTGGCCGATGCCAAGCTTGTGGCAAGCCTGATCCCACAACTCTTCGCCGCCGGTGAGCAGACAGCTTACGTTGGTGCAGATCTGGACGTGGAACTTGCCCAGCGGCTTGGGATGAAGCATGGAGTAATACGACATCACTTCGGACACTTGCAGGGGCTGGACTCCGACGCGGGTCGCGACCTCCTGGATGAGTTCCGGGGTGACGCTGCCGAGTTCGTCCTGGCCATACATCAGCATGGGGATCAAGGCACTGCGCTTCTTATCTTCTGGATAGTTCGAGAGCAGCGACTGGAACTTGGCTTCGAGCGTGGGGGAGAGTTGCATTAACGGTCGGTGTCTCCGAGGACGAAATCCATGGAGCCCATGGAGGCGATTACGTCAGAGATCATGGAACCTTTGGCGAGAGTCGGGATGGATTGCAGGTTGCCGAAGCTGGGGCCGTGGATGTGTACGCGGTAGGGCTTGGCGGTGCCATCGCTCACCACGTAATAGCCGAGTTCGCCGCGCGGAGATTCGATGACCTGGTAGACCTCGCCTTCGGGGACGCGGAAGCCTTCGGTAACAATCTTGAAGTGATAGATGAGCGACTCCATCTGAGTTTTCATCTTTTCGCGTTCGGGGAGAATGATGCCGGGAGCGTCCGCCTGGAACGCGCCTTCGGGCATGCCTTCGAGAGCCTGCTTGACGATTTTGGCGCTTTGCCGCATCTCTTCGATGCGGACAAGATAGCGGGCGTAAACATCGTTTTCAGTGCGGACGGGGACGGTGAAATCGAACTTCTCGTAGCTGGAATAGGGGGCTTGCTTGCGGGTATCCCAATTGACGCCGGCGGCGCGGAGCATGGGGCCAGTGACGCCCAGATCGAGCATGTCTTCAACGCTGATGAAGCCGACGCCTTTGGTGCGGCCGATCCAGATGCGGTTGTTGGTGAGCAGCTCTTCATACTCATCGATCTTCGAAGGGAAGCCATTGATGAAGCTCTCGATGCGATTGTGCCAGCCGCGCGGGGGTGCCAGGGCTAGGCCGCCGATGCGGATGTAGCTGGTCATCATGCGCTGGCCGCTATACATCTCAAAGATGCGAAGGATGTCTTCGCGCTCGCGCATGCAGTAAAGGAACATGCTCATGGCACCGATATCGAGCGCGTGGGTGCCGAGCCAGACCAGATGGCTGTTGAGGCGTGTGAGTTCGACGAGCATGACGCGCGTCCACTGGGCCATGGCGGGGATTTCGATGCCAAGGAGCTTTTCAACGGCCAGCGAATAGCAGAGGTTGTTCGAGAGCGGGGCGAGGTAATCGATGCGGTCAGTGAGAGTGACGGCTTGCTGGTAATTCTTGACCTCAAATTCTTTTTCGATGCCGGTGTGCAGGTAGCCGATATCGGGCTTGGCGCTGCGGATGATTTCGCCTTCAAGTTCGAGTTCCAGGCGGAGCACGCCGTGGGTGGAAGGGTGCTGCGGACCCATGTTGAGGATCATGCGGCGGCTGCTGGTGTTGGTTACGGGCGCGGCGGCGCTATTGGCCAAATCGGGCTCAGTGAGGGTGAAAGAGGACGCCATGGTTAGACTCGCGTTCCGGTGATGGGGTAATCTTTGCGCAACGGGTGGCCTTCCCAATCGGCCGGGAGCAGGATGCGGTCCAGTTCGGGGTGGTTGTGGAAGGTGACGCCGAAGAGATCGAACACTTCGCGCTCATACCAGTTGGCGGAGCGCCAGACTTCGGTGACAGAATCGATGGCGGGGCCGGTGCCGGAGATGCGACAGCGGAGACGGAGACGTTCGTTGTGTTCGAGGGAATGCAGATGATAGATGATCTCGAAGCGCGGCTCTTCCGGGAAGCGATCGACGGCGGTCAGGTCGCTGAGCCGGATGAAACCGCCTTCGTGCTTCAGGCGGCGGCAGACGTCGACGATGTTGCCGGGCGCGATTTCGAGTGTGACTTCGCCTCGATCCAGTTTGGCATTCAGGACGGAGTCTTCGACCAGACGGGCAGCTTTATTATCTTGCAGGTTTTCGGGAAGCACGAGAGATTATCGCTTTTCGGAGGTTTCGTCTAAACTGGCACCTGACCAATCGAGCACCCCCATCTTCCAGATGTAGAAAAAGCCGCAGAGGACTAAAACTACGAAAAGCAGCATTTCGAGAAAGGCGAACATGCGCAATTCACGGAAGACGGTTACCCAGGGATAGAGAAAGATCGCTTCGATGTCGAACAGGATGAAGAGCATCCCGACCAGATAGAATTTGACGCTGAAGCGTTCGCGGGCGTCGCCGATGGGGGCCATGCCGCATTCGTAGGGAGTATCTTTGACCTTGTTGCGGACTTTTTTGCCGAGCAGGTACGAAAAACCGATCATGGCGGAGGCAACGCCCATGGCAATGACAATCTGCACAAAAACGGGAAACCAGTACTGACCTGCTGTGGTAGGCAACCTTTACTATAGGAACTGAGGAAAAGCGGTGTCAAATATCGAGGTGACGGTAAACGGGGAACCGAGGAAGATTGAGGGGGGCCGGACGGTGCTGCAATATCTGGAATCGCTTAAGATTGTGCCGGACCGGGTGGCCGTGGAATTGAACCGGGTGATTGTGAAAAAGGCGGAGTGGGGCCGCACGGTGATTGAGCGGGGAGCGCAGGTGGAAATTGTTCAGTTTGTGGGCGGCGGGTAGGCCGAACGCTAAATCAGGCGGCTTTCGTGAGATCCGATTCCGGGTCCAAGCCCATTTTGGCCATGTAAGCCTTCATGGAGTCCGCTCGGGGCAAGGGGGTGTACACCTTTCGGAGGACTTCCGCATACTCGCGATCGGCCTGCTGCGAAACGAACTCTTCCTGCTGCTTAAGTGCTTCTTTGCGAAGAGTTTGGAGCGTGTTCAGCGCTTTGTAAAAGGCCCGTTCATTGGTGGTTTGGTAGCGCAGGAGGACGGCGAATGTGGCCGGGAGCTCGCCGGGTTTGGCCAGCGCGAGAGCTTCGCCTTGCAGGCGGAGGGCGCGGTCTTTCAGCCAGTGGTGTTTGACCATGGCTTCCACCAGAATTACCTCCATGGCATCAGCCGGCTGATACTGTTCCGTGAGCGCGGTTTCGAGTTGATTCAGTTCTTCGGGATCCTCACCGGGAATCAGGATGGTTCCGGAGGCGAGCCCGTGTTTGAAGGCATTCCGGGAAGAGGCTGCTTTACCCGCTTCGGTGCGGGGGCCAGTGGAATTGTTGGGTAGTACCGGTTGTGGGGCCATAGAACGAAATCTCCCGGCTTCAGTGAAGCACATGGAAACTCAGCTATAGACCCCAACCCGGCGCAGGTTGTTGAAAAGGCTCGAAAGATAAAGTCTTGATTTTGTGAATGCTTCGAAGGTTGGAGGTGTAAACGGGGGTGGAATGCAAAGGCAACTCACGCAAAGCCGCAGAGAAGGTCAAAGGCTTTTCTCTTTCGGAGGCGCTCGCTTCTGCGTGGAGCATGCACTTTTCATTTGTACTTTTGCAGTAAGTGGGTTCGGTGCTCCCGTGGATCGGCTTTCTTGAGAAACCCTCGCATCAGATGGAGAGTTGTCAGGTACGTGCTATGGGGAGAGTGGGCCTCGATCATTTTAGACCGGAGACCCCATTTCCGGGAATTAGTACGTGTCAGGCCCGCCTGGCAAAGCTCGCGTTACGTATAGCTGCGCATGGCCGTCGATTCTTCGTCGAAGACTTCGAAGACAGTGTAAAGCTTGGTGATCTGGAGCAGGTCTTTGACGCGCTTGTTCAGCCCGAGCAGTTTGAGCTGGCCGCCCTGGTTGGTCACCGTCGTGAAGGCGCTGACCAGTTCGCCAATGCCGGAGCTATCGATATAGGAAACTTCGCTCAGGTTCAGAAGAATTTTATTGTGACCGCGGGCGAGCACGTCTTTCAACGCGTCGCGCATGGTGCTGGAACCTTCACCTAATGTAATTCGGCCCGCCAGATCCAACACGGTGACGTCGCCCACTTGCCGGCTATTTAATTTCACGCTCATATTCGTTGTCCTTCCATTTTATTCAGAAACCGATTTTTTCTTGACCAGCAAAACTTCCGTACCGTGGGGTGAGGCGGGCCGCACGTCCACTTCATCCATAAAAGCTCGAATCAAAAAGATACCGCGACCGGAGTGGCGTAACAGATTCTCTTCCGCGAGTGGATCGGGAAGCTTCGATAAATCAAAGCCCTCGCCTTGATCGGCAATGCGGATTTTGATGTAATCGTCCGCGCCCGAGACCTGAAGGTGCACAGTTTTATTGGCGTTGTAGCGGTTGCCGTGCACAACGGCATTGACCATACATTCGCGGGCGGCCATGCCGATTTTGTGGAGATCGTCCTCATTGAATCCGGCAGAGGTAGCGGCGTCCATGATGAGGGATTCGGCGCGGTCCACGCTATCGAGAGTCGACTCGAATTGCTGGTTAACGTACTCTTTTTCGCTTTCTTCGCGCAATTGCATTCGGGGCTTCGCCAAGCAACAGCGAACGTCCACGATAGGACAAGGGTTTAGTAGAAGTCAAGCAGAGGGAAAAACCGCGCTACGGATGGGGAGGTGGGGGAGGAGCTGGGCCGCCGCCGGGAGTGGGGGCTGGGGTGCCTGCCTTATCGCCGGAGCTGCCCGTGGTTCCGGTGGGAACGCCGGTGCCGGTGGGATTGCGGGGCATGCGGTAAAGCGCTTCATTCAATGCGTCGGAGGCGGCGCGCATCAGGCGCTGCATTACCATTCCGCGATCGATCACTTTGGCGGCCAGCGGCTGGTTCTTAAAGACTCGAATCCAATCGCCGGGATTCAGAAAACGGGTCTGGCCGGGTTCCATCAGGTGGCGGACCTCTACCTGACCTTCTTCAACGAGGACGAGCGTTGTGGCGTCCGCGTCTTCCACATCGACGTCGAATACGGTGCCACGGACGGCAATCACCGCAGTAGGCGTGCGGACCTTATTGTGATTCGGCAAACCGCCGATGTGCTGGATCTGAACTTTAACCTTGCCGAGCATGATCTCAAGCAGATCTTTCCAATCGCCGCGATTATTGCGGAAGATCACCTGGGCATTGGGGTAGACGTCAAATGTGCTGCCGTCGGAGACCTGGAAAACGGCATAGCTGTCAGCCCCGGTAACGATGGTTTGCTGTGGCTGAACCGAATCGCCCGCACTGAGCGCCCAGGTGGCACCATCGCGCAAGATGGAAACCTGACCCGAAAGCGAAACTACTTTCGCTGCCACATCCTTCTGAGCGAAAAGAGGCGCTGCGAGCGCGAGAAGCGCCAGCAGTGGGACGAAGCTCCGATGCTGTAATCGGTTGATCACACTGAGAAACCTGAGAAGGCCAAGTTTAGCATCCTGAATACAAACGCATGTAACTGGCCTTCTGCAATTCCAGGCGTAAGTGCTTACTTGGGAATAGCTTAAGTGGGGCCAGCGGTTGCCGGTGCGGTACGATATGGATACTCTGGTGTGTCATTCAAACCCATTTCGTTGGGCAAACCCAGTCCGTTGGGCAGTTTTGGTGGCGGGTGCGGTGACGATCTTCGCGCAACCTGCGGAAGCTCAGACCAACGTTGCCTGGCGCAAGCTTGGCACGTCGGCAGTGGACACGGGTTTGGCGGGTGCCGCGGGCGGCCCCGTGCGGCAGGTTTGGTTCTCTGAAGAGGGAACGCAGTTGTTCGCCAGGACGGACCGAAGCCTGGCATTTGTCACCACCGATTTTGAAAGCTGGAACAGTGCACCGGCGGATTCTGCCCGATGGGAAATGCCTCTTCAGCGTGCGCCCGCGAAGTTGCCTGAGCGCCAGGTGAATTTGCGCGAAGGCGGGGGCGGACGGCTGTATGCGTTCGGTGGGCACGTTTACGCCTCTGAGGACGATGGCCGCACCTGGATCAATCTGACGGCCTTCAATGGGCGTTCTATTATTGGCGAAGGTCAGCATGACGTGGCAATTTCGCCGCGCGATCCGCTGTTTGTGGTGGTGGGTAACGATTCCGGTGTGTGGGCGTCGCGGGATGGCGGGCTTTCCTGGAGCGGTCTGAACGACGGATTGCCGAACCTACCGGTGCGCGCCTTACTGCCCGGAAACGGGATCGCTGTGGAAAAGATGGGGACTGCCGCCTTGCAGGGGCGAGCACGCTGGACCGCGCGGGAAGATCAGGGCCCGGACAACGCGCTACGGGCTGCTCTCTCTTTAAAACTTGGCGCGCGGGTGACGGCAGTGGGGGGCGCAGGGGATTTCTGGTATGCGGGTACCGCCGACGGAAGGATCTGGACTTCTGCCGACGCGCGCGCGCACTGGACAGTATCGACGGTGCAATCGGCCGGGCCGGTGGAACGTTTCGCGGTGGACGCGGAATTGCCGCGGATCGCGTTTGCGGCGGCGGACGCGCGTGGCGCTCACTTGTTCCGGACAGTGAATGGCGGGTTGACCTGGGACGACATGACGGGCGCGCTAGGCGATGCGCCAGCCCACGGAATTGCGGCGGACCGGGCGGGCGGCGCGGTCTATGTTGCCACCGATAAAGGGGTTTTTCTGACCCGCATGGATTTGAATGTGCTGGGTACGGCATCGCCCTGGAGCAGTGTATCGGGGCGGTTGCCGAACGCGGCGGCTGAAGACGTCCGGTTGGATGCGGCCGGGCGGCAGTTGACGGTTGCGCTGGACGGCTATGGCGTTTACGTGGCACGGGCTCCGCACCAGAACGGCGCGGCGCGACTGGTGAACGCAGCCGATTTGAGTTTGCGGGCCGCCGCCCCTGGTGGTCTGGTAAGCGCGCTGGGTATGGCGGTGCAGACGGCGGTGGCGAATGGCCGGCAATTTCCGGTGCTGGCGCAATCGGCGGAAGGATCGCAGATTCAGGTGCCGTTCGGGACGGACCCGGCTGACGTTGCGCTCCAGTTGAATAGCAGCCTTACGATGAACCTGACGGTGAAGGCGGTGGCGCCGGCGGTTTTTGTGGACAAGGATGGCGCGCCGTTGTTACTGGACCCGGACACAGGCATGATGCTGGACGGGGCGCAGCCCACTGAGGCGCGCGCTTTAGTACAGTTGCTGGCGACAGGGTTAGGAAAGGTTTCGCCCGAGTGGCCAACCGGTACGCCCGCACCACTTACTAATGTTCCCGTGGTGGCGGTAGAGGTACGGGCTTATTTGAACGGTTCGCCCGCGGAAGTGACTAAGGCTACGCTTGCCCCAGGGTACGTGGGGATGTATCTGGTGGAGATACGCATTCCGGCGCTGCTGGATGCGGGGTTAGCGGATCTTTACCTGGTAGCGGGCGGAGAAAGCAGCAATCATGTGCGGATTGCGATTGGATATTAGTTCGTTCGAAACCATCAAACGCGCCTCAGTGCGGGTCTTCGCATCTGGTTGACAACTTTCGAAAGCCGCTGCAAAAGTCAAATCGATGCCGTGCTCTTTTGCGGCTGCGATGCGGCTGCCGGTAGCTGGATTGAGAAGATGCGTTTCCTCTTATCTTCAATTGCTCTGGCGTTAGCACAGGTAGCGTGTCTATGTTTGGATCTTAGCGCGCGGGCCTCAGTGTAGCTCTTTGATTCGCAGGTTTCGGAACTCCACGCGCGTGCCGTGCCCTAGGAAGCCGATGTGCCCGGTGGTACGCGCAAGGCCCGGGTGCTTCGCTAAGACGGCGGGGTCTTTGACGTCATCAAGATTGGCGTTGAGTAACTGGTGTCCATTTAAGGTCACGACAATCTGACGGCCTTCGGCGCGGATCTCTTCCTGATTCCATTGGCCCGTCGGTTTCAGGAATCCGGTTTTTGCGGGCACCACGTCATAAATCGAGCCGTGGAACTGCGCGGGGCGGAGTTTGCCTTTGTAGACCGGAGCGTCATGATCGAGAATTTGAATTTCCATGCCCTTGTAGGCGGCATCGCCTTCGTAGGGAGCACGGATGCCGATGCCGTTGTTCGCGCCCTCAGTGAGCAGGAATTCGAAGCGGAGAATGAAATTCGCGTATTCACGTTCAGTGAAGAGATTGCCTCCACCATCGGCTGGACACACGATGCGATCCTGTTCCACGACATAGCCGGGCCCTTTACCGTTTTCGAGGTGCCAACCGTTCAGGGTCTTGCCATCGAACAGAGGTGCGAAGCCGGGTTCGGCGGCAGCGAACAGCAGGAAGAGCAGAAGTTTCATACGTCCAAGCCCTTCCATTCTACGATTCTTTTTTCATAGATGGATTTGTGGCCCAGCATGGCGGTGAGCGTAGAGCGCCGGGCCGATTCGGCATCGTTCAGCGGCTTCTGTTTGCCTTTGGCGTTGGCGATGAAAGCGGCTAGGGAAAGATACGTGCGGTCCTGCCCGGCGTCTGGCACGGGGATGGTTTCGTTCGGCGATTGCGCACTGAGGAGCGCGGCGCTTCCGGTGGCGAGAAAGACTCTGCGTTAGGTATCGGTCATCTTGATTTACGTCCTGCTTTGGTCAGGTTTTCGAACAAGTACAGACCGCTCTTGCCTGCAACTGCTATATCGAGATCGCCATCGCGATCCAGGTCCGCAACCACTACCTGCATGCCTGCCCCGGTTCGGGTGCTGTAATCGATCACATGCTTGGCCCATTCGATTTCGCCGGCGGAATTCTTGAAGTATTCATACCAATAGATACCGAGCGGTTCGCGCTCGCCCGGGTCGCGGCCATTGTGGGCCATGAAGCGTTTTCCGGTGACGAAATCCATTTTGCCATCGCCGTTTAAATCCACCATGGTCATAGCGTGAGGCTGGGACCACGAATCGTCAATCATATGCTTCTTCCAGGTATGGTCAGCCATTTGTTCCATCCAGAAGACGCCGTAGTTATGGGCCATGGAGGTGACCAGATCGTTGCGGCCATCGCCGTTGACATCGAGCACATAGATGAAGCCGGTCTGATCGAGATCGAAATCCGGGTGGAAGGTCCAATTCTCCGCGCGGGGGTCGGCGGGAGCTTCGAGCCAGCCTTTCGGGGTGATGATGTCGTTTCGGCCATCGCGGTTGATATCACCCACGCCGATGCCGTGGCCGTATGACTTGGGGCTGGCTATGTGCTTCACGAATTCCCCATTTTTCGGCTCGTACCACGCCACGGGATCGGCCGTTGTAGCACTTCCAAATTGCGGGATTACCTCACGGGCTTTGCCATCGTTATCGAGGTCTACCAGGAAGGCGAACTCGATATTGTGGCCGGTATCGATGACGTGCTCTTTCCATTCGCCGCCGCTTTTGCCAGGGTTCTCATTCCACCAGAGTTTCTTGGCGAACCAGGCGCAGCTCACGATATCGGTGTTGCCATCGCCGTTGACGTCAATCGGCAGATCACTGAAATCGTCGATGTAGTTCTGGGTGTAGTTCAGCGAGCGGAATTTGTGTTTCGTCCAATTGGGGCCCTGGAACCAGTTTTCACCGCTGATCAGGTCCGGGATGCCGTCGCGGTTCACATCGGCGGTGGCGCATGCTTCGCTCGCGCCTAGATCGAGCGTGTGTTTTTCAAATTCAATATCGGAGGGGCGTGAAGCGGTAAAGCCGGCTGCGGCGATGACGAGGGCGGCGGCTGAGAGCCACGCAATTCGATTACGCATGATTGGGCTGATTGTGTCACAGAGTTCGCATCTGGCGGAGCAGGGCAATGAGGGAGCTAGCGCCAGCTGCATCATTGCCGTAACGGAATGCCTGATAGCCAAGCGTAAATTCATGAACCGCGCCGGCGAGTTTAGAGGGTGGAAGGGAGGAAGCAAACTCTGCCGGAGTGAAAGACAGCGGCTTATCGTAACCGCGCGATTTCAGAATCCGGAGCATGCGGCGGTAAAGGATGGAGGCGTCGGCATGGGTGATGCGTCCACTGCGGACCTTATAGCGGTGCAGTGCATGGCGCACCAGACGCAAGGCGAGCGGCATAGCGAAGGGAAGGGAGCAGAGCAGCACGCCGAGGCAGATCAGGAGCGTTTTATGCAGGGAAACCCACGCGGTCCATTCCGCGCGCCAGAGTTTAAAGTTAGGATTCCAGTTCGCGCCCACTTGCTGGGTAGTCTCTTGAAGCTGCGCCGCAAGCGTGATTTGCTGGTTGAGATCGTAGTTCACTACCCACTCCTGCCAGAGCGTTTGGGCAGCGTCGAGATACAAGGCGAGGCGCGCCAGCAGAGCGTTGGCGGGAGCGCGGGAGACGGCGGGAGTGGGATCGAAGGTGGTCCAGCCGGAACCGGGGAGCCACGCTTCCACCCAGCTATGGGCATCGGAGGCGCGGATGATGTAGAGCCCGTTGATGGGATTGAAGGTGCCGCTTTGGAAGCCATTGACCATGCGGGCGGGGGTGCCAAGCGTGCGCAGCATGACCGTCATGGCGGAGGCGAAATATTCGCAGTGGCCTTTCCTGCGTTCGAAGAGGAAATTGGCGAGGGGATCTGGATTCGTGTTGCTGGGCAGACTGAGCGTGTAGCCAAACTGTGTGCGCAGGTAATGTTCGATATTTGCGGGAGTTGCCAGTTCGCGCGCGAGAGGAGCAATGCGCGGATCGAGCGGCGGCAATTCCAGATAACGTGCGCGATCTGAGGGAGCGAGTGTTGCCAGAGACGCGGGACGTAACGGATAGGGGATAAAACTCGAAATTTCGTACCGCAGATTTTCAGGAGCGCCTGAAGCGAAGCGGAAGCCGCCAGAAGCGGTGCGGAGGACGCGCCCGGCGCTCAGGTTCAGGAATTCTGGCGTGCCTGCGACGAAGATGGCATCGGAATCACTGGGGTTGAGATCCACGCGGTATGAGAAGCGCATGCCATCGCGGCGGCTGCGCTGCAGAAGATCGGCGACTTCGACAGGTGCTTTGCGGGGCAGCACTTCGCGGCGGGCGAAATCGGGATCGGTCCACTTGTGCCCGTCGAAGCGGCTGAGCGCGGCACCGCGCCACTTCAGGTTCCCCGGCATGTGGTGAGAATACGGACGCACATGCATGACGGTGCGGGTATCTTTTTGAATCTCTCCAATTTCGCCGAGTGTGACTTCATTTGAAAAGCCACTCAAGTGGTAGCGCGCCGTAACCAGGTGCCGGAACGCTGCGTTCGCGGAGCGCGGCAACAGGATGAACAAAGCGGCGCCCAGAACCAGGATGCCGGAGGTGATGAGCGCCGCCGTGAGACTGAGGCGCGGACCGATGCGGCCCACACCGCGTTGCGCGACGAGGCCGGGCTTCTGAAAACCTCTGCGAATTTCCGCGCTGGTTGCCGCCGCGATAGCGCATACCAGGTACACGGCAAGACAGGCGAAGAAGTTCAGATTGACCGACAGCATGGCGGCGGCAACAAGTTCCAGCAATGCGATGGAGGCGGTGTACAGGTAATCGCGATTCGTGCGCGCGGTGAGCACTTTGATCACGGCGAGGAAGCAAACCAGATGGACGGTGGCCTCAAGCAAGCCGCGTGAGAGCCAGAAATAATCGGCGGCAAAGAACGCGATGTAGGCGAGAGTGACTGCGTTGATGACCAGATCGGGCAGGTGCAATTTAAGCCAGCCGGCGACGGTGGCGGCGCGAAGAGCGAGGCCGAAGGCGACCAGGATTACAGTTGGGGTATCGAGGAAGCCGGAACCTGCAACTGCCAGGAAACCCGCGGCGACCAGACCGAGCAGCGAAAGCTGGAAGAAACGCTCGACTGCCTGCTTCACCTTTCCAGTTTAGCGGCTGGCGAGTTATTGCGAGCGGGGCGAGCGGGGCAAGCTGCGTTCGATTTGTCCGACCAGGGCGGTAGCGGAGGCATTGTCCGCCATCTGCCAGTGAATGACGACGAAGTACTTCGCGTTGAACACGGTAACGGTTTGCGCGGAGGCGCGCCATTTCTGCGTCATCTCTAGCCCGGCGGCTTCGGATTTGAGGGCGTATACATCTACGTTCGCAACACCGGGCCCAGTGTATTGGGCACGCCAGCTTTTGCTGAAGCCGAGACCGCGCACGCTGTCCGGAGCGGCATCGGGATTAGTTTCGGCTATATCTTTCAACTTCCAACCGAAACTCGCGCTTTCCGGTAGTTTTGGCGGTAACGTGGGCGAACCGGCACAGCTAACCAGTAAGATAGAGAGGAAACACATCGAAAAGATCTTCATTGTCCTTAACCATTCTTAACGATCCACAAAGAGAATCCACGCAGATTTTCGCTGAAAGATTTGCAACTGAAGGCGTGCTGGCGCGATTGCGCGAAATATCGGGCCATGCGCGGGTGTCGCTTGAAAGCCTGAAGGCCGCGGATGATGCACTGATCCCGCTGGTTACGGAGATGGATTCCGAAGGCCTGGTCACCAAGTGCTCACTCGGCATCTACGATCTGCCGTGGCAAGCCCTTGAGCACCCGGAATGGGCCGCGCAGGTGAAGGCAGAAACGCAGGCGATTCAGAAGCGTTTAGAAGAGGCGCAAGGCGTTCCGCTGCGGTTCATTATTTGGGCCGGGATGGGCGGGTCGATTGAGGACAAGACGCTGTATAACGCGGCGCATTTGTTGCGTGGCGGACCCCGGCTGTACTCACTCGATTCCACAGACCCAGGCAAGTTGCGCGCGATTGTGGAAGACATGCAGCGACGTTCCGGCGAGCCGCTGGGCGCCCTGCTGAAGAGCACGCTGGTGGTGGGCATGGCCATGGGCATGACCAGCTATGAACCCGTGGTGAATCTGCAACGGCTGGCTGAATTGTTCGAGCGCAATGAGGTGGATGCGCGAGCGAACTTCATCTATATGACGCTGCCGGATTCCGTGTTGGACCGCTTTGCCGGGCCGCGCGGATTTGAGCGCATCACGTTGCAACCGGACGGGCGGAACTCGACAGCGGGCCGGCATAGTGCTCCTTTGACGCGCGGCAGTCTGTATCCCCTGGCATTCGCGGGTGTGGATCTGGAGCAGTGGATTGCGGGCGCGCAATTGAGCGATGAGGAGGTTGCAGAGGCTTGGAAGCTGGCAGCATTCCTGCATGCGCAGGGTTTGGAGGGGCGCGATAAGGTTTCACTGCTGCTGCCGGAATCTTGGAGCGCGGCGGGGCTTTGGACTAAGCAGGATGTGGAAGAGAGCCTGGGCAAGAGTGAGGCGCTCGGCATCAAAATCGTGATCGATGAGAAGGTTCGGCTTCGCAGCTTCCGGCGCATTGACGATGCCAAGCAGGATCGCGTGTTTCTAGTGTTCCAGCGCAAAGGCGAGGCGCATCCGGAGGCGAAGCAGATCACCGCGTTGCGGCATGCGGGGTATGCGGTTGCGATTGTTACCTGCGCGGCGGCCAAGCCGCTTTCGTATTACATGCAATACATCCACTATGTGGTGGGCGGGCTGGGATATTTGCGCTGCATGAATTTTGTGACGCAGCCTTCGGTGGAGCTTTATAAATCGATTGCGAGTGAGATTTATAAAGAAGCGGAAGCAGCGGGTGGGACGGCGAATACACCGCACTGGCAAGAACTGCGGATGCCGCACCCGCGAGAACTAGCGAATAAATTGAACAAGCTCGATTTCGAATATGGCGAGCTCACGTGGTTCGGCGATCTGCGCTATAGCGAAGAGGGCCGCGCGCTGCGGGTGAAGCTGGAGCGCATTGCGGACCGTGTGTTCCGGTCGCGGTTGAAGATGCCGGTGGATATTTATGAAGGGCCCGCGATGAATCATTCGTATCACGAGATGGTGATTGGGCACGGGCGTTGTTTCAGTATCGTGATGACCGCGGCGAAGCAGTCGCGTTTCCAGGCGGCACACTACGAACCGGATTACCACATGGCGCAATTCCTGGCGACGAAGCTTGCTCTGGAGCAGCGCGGGCGTTTGGTGAGCGCGTTTGCAGTGGAAGACCTGGATGCGTTGGACGAATACTTCCTGGAAGTGGCGAAATTTCTGTAAGGTATGGCGAATAAACTAGCGCGTCCCAAGGGGAAGCAGGTGCCGCAGATTCGCGGCGGGTTGCCCTGTGTGGTTCTGGTAATTGGACTGGTAATTTTTGTGGGCGTCTTATTGTTCCTGGTGATGAAATATGCGAGTTGATGGGCGGGCGGTCGCACAGTTGCGGCCGGTAGAGATACAGACGGGATTTTTGGCGACGGCCGAAGGGTCCACGTTAATTACGATGGGTGGGACGCGTGTGCTGTGTGCCGCCAGCGTGGAAGACGGGGTGCCGCCGTTCTTGCGCGGGCAGGGAAAGGGCTGGGTGACGGCGGAATATTCCATGCTGCCGCGCGCCACCGCAAAGCGTACCGCGCGTGAAGTGAACAAGGGCAAGCCTTCGGGGCGCACGCATGAGATCCAGCGATTGATTGGGCGTTCGCTGCGTGCCGTTGTCGATATGGAATTGTTGGGCGAGCGGAGCATTCTGCTGGATTGCGATGTGTTGCAGGCGGACGGCGGTACACGCTGCGCTGCGATTACCGGTGCGTACGTGGCGTTGGGGATTGCGTTGAAGAAACTGGTGGACACGCGGGTGTTGAAAAAGATGCCGCTGCGGGATTATCTGGCCGCGGTCAGCGTGGGGATTGTGCGGAAGGAAGCGATGCTGGACCTTTGCTACGAAGAAGATTCGAAAGCGGAGGTGGATATGAACGTGGTGATGACGGGTGCCGGCAAGTTCGTGGAAGTGCAAGCCACAGCGGAGCAGCAGGCGTTCGACGATGAGCAAATGGCGGAGTTAACGAAACTGGCGAAGGGCGGTATTGCGGAACTGATCGCGGTGCAGCGCGGATTGTTGCAACTGCCGTGACCTTGTATTGCGCGACTGGGAACGAGGGGAAGTTGCGCGAGTTCCGGCTGGCAGCGGGGGCGGGCTTTGCGATAGAGCCGCTGATGGGGATTGCTGCTCCGGAAGAGACAGGCAGCACCTTTGAAGAGAATGCCGCGGAAAAAGCGGTGTACTATAGCCGGTCCGCACCGGGCCTTTTGTTTGCCGATGATTCCGGGTTGGAAGTGGATGCGCTGGATGGCGCTCCGGGAATTTATTCAGCGCGTTATGCGGGCAACGATGCGGCCAATAACGCGCGGGTGTTGCAGGAACTTGAAAACGTTACGAACCGGGCTGCGCGGTTTGTCAGTGTGATTGCGCTGGCGGAACAGGGGCGGCTAGTGAAGACATTTCGCGGTGAGGTGGAAGGGGAGATATTGAGTGAGGCACGGGGAACGGGCGGATTTGGATATGACCCGCTGTTCTGGTATCCGCCGTTTGGGTGCTCGCTGGCGGAGGTGGAAGCGGAGCGGAAACATGCGGTGAGCCACCGGGGTAAGGCGCTTGAGGCGATGCTGGCTTGGCTGCGGGACCGGCAGCGATCTTAAAGTAAAGTGGCCTGCCGGTGCTAGACTGGCGCTATGAAGCTCACCATTGGCCTGGATCGGGAGATCGATGGCCGTTGGATTGCCGAGATTGCGGAATTGAATATCCTGCTGTACGCAGCTTCCCGGCCGGATGCGGTTCGACAGGCTGAAGCTGCGGCTCGGGAAATCGTTAAGGATCGCATTGCGCACGGCGAATTGCCTCCGGATTCCGCAAATACTAAGTTCGATGTTGCGGCGTGAGTCTGTGGCCCTCGACTAAAGCCAAGCGCGTATTTGCTGCATTAAACCGTCTCGGATGGAAGCATATCAGGACCATCGGATCGCATAAACTTATGTGACGGTCCGGGTGGGCGGATTACCGGTTTTTTTTCCACGACTCAGACGAATCAGGTCCGGCTATACTGGCGAAAATCGCAAAGAAGACCGGGCTGCAGCCGAGCGATCTTTGAACACCAGATTTCTATTCTTGCCCACCAGTGTTGAGGCGATGTTTGCGATGGTTAGTTGCCGAAGATAAATCTGCCGCGTCGGGGGTCGGCGCCGCCTTCCAGCACGCCATCGCCAATCTTGATTACGGTAGGGGCCGACATGTTGCTCCACTCACCGGTGACGTTTACTTTGTGCCCCAGGGCGGCTAGCTTTTCGATGGTGGCTTTCGGAATCCGGAGTTCCAGATTCAGCTTGCCTGGCACAAACTCGTGGTTCGCGAAAGAACTATAGAAGTGCTCGGTCTGGAACCTGGGGGCCTCCACTGCTTCTTGCGGGGTCATGTTGAATTCCAGTAAGTTGAGGAGCACCTGCAAAAGCGCCTGATCCTGATTGTCACCTCCCGGGGTGGACATCGCAATCAATGGCTTGCCATCTTTCAGCACCATTGTCGGGCTGAGCGTTACTCTTGGGCGCTTGCCGCCTTCGAGTACATTCGGGTGGCCGGGCGTGGTGAGCAGTGTTTGTAGCCTTGTGCCAAACGGGATGCCTGTGTCTCCGGCGATAACAGAAGGAAGCCATGCGCCCGAGGGGGTGGCGGAGAATACGTTCCCCTGGCGATCCACCACGTTGACACACGTCGTATCCTGAACGCCGACCGTCGGACTGCTGAGAGAGTTCACGGGTATGGCAGGCACGCCGAAGGAGCCCGGGCGCGATTCCATGGAGGCATGTTCCGCATCGACGAGCTTCCTGCGCTCCACGGCATAAGGCTTCGAGAGCAGCGTTTCTTCCGGGATCTTGGAGAACTTTGGATCGCCGTAATAACGGTCGCGATCCGCGAACGCGAGTTTCACAACCTC
>Ga0123338_10001669_pt1 | contig 21196 bp, 22 predicted proteins | sample grotaG_FD_89793 | JGI IMG/M metagenome (GOLD analysis project Ga0123338, IMG submission 89793) | Glacier valley bacterial and archeal communities from Borup Fiord, Nunavut, Canada, to study Microbial Dark Matter (Phase II) -... | ecosystem: Environmental > Aquatic > Freshwater > Ice > Glacier ...
GAGCGGGCCGTTCAGGGCATCGCAGATGCGTGTATGGCGCTGAATACTCCGGTTACGGGCGGCAATGTGAGCCTGTACAACCAGTATGCGGAAGAGGGCCGTACCGTGGCGATTCACCCAACCCCGACCATTGGCATGGTGGGCGTGCTCGAGGACATCAGCAGGCGAGCCACGATGGGATTCAAGCGCGACGGCGACGTGATTTTGCTGATTGGCGAGAACACCAACGAGCTGGGCGGGTCACAGTACCTCGAGACGGTTCACGGACTCGAGGCGGGACAGGTTCCGGTTCTCGACTTCGAGCGCGAAAAAGCGGTTCAGGCGGCAGTTCTGGACCTCATCTCGAGCGGGCTGTGCGACACGGCTCACGACTGCTCGGAGGGTGGGCTGGCGGTGGCCCTAGCCGAGATGTGTCTGGCGGGGGGCAAAGGAACCACGCTCGAACTCGATGCCGAGGAGGTTCGCATTGACGCGGTGCTCTTTGCCGAAACGCAATCACGGGTCTTGGTGGCGATTAAACCTGAACTCGAGCGTCAGGTGGTACACCGAATTATGGACCAGAACGTTTCCTTTACTTTGTTGGGTGTGGTGGGCGGCTTGGGACTGCGGCTTTTGCAGGTTCAAGCAAAGGGGAGTGTTTCAAGTCCACTGCACCTGATTGACCTCACCCTCGAGCAGTTGCGTGACGCTTTCGAGAAACCCTTGCTCGAGGCGATGGCTTAAAGGGTGCCCCACTGACCCTCGAGCGGAGAAGAAAAAGTTAAACTGGAGTCACCATGACCCAGGCCCTCAAATCCATCACCATTCAACTTCCCGAAGAGGATTTTTTGGTGCTCGAGCGCAAAGCTCAGGAACTCGGTGTAGATGTGGAAATCATCGTGCAGAGTAGGGTTCATCAAACAATTCGTTCAGGTGAGGTGGACCCACTCTCGAGGGAGGCGCAGCTAGGTTTTGTCAAGTTCTTACGCGAAGCTGGCCCTATATTTCAACAGGCTGCTCGAGAGATGAACTTATCTGAAGAGGACGTGCTGAGAATGAGTCGTGCCGCACGCAGAGAAGTGGCCGAAGAAAGACATCAAGCTCGAGCTGACAAACTGTGATTCGAGTTATTTTTAGTGATACAAATTTTTTGATTTCTCTTTTTTGCTTTCCCAGTTCTACAACCCAACCTTCGCTGGCCTATGAGATTGCCGAGGCCGCTGAACGTAGGGAGATTTCTCTTCTTGTGGTGGATGTCGTTGCAGCCGAATTTGAAAAAGTCATTCAACGAGATTTTTTAGGATTTGCTCCTTTATTCGAGAAATTCTTGTCACTTCATAATGTAGTGAAGCTGCCCGAGCCAACTTTTGAATTGCTGACTCGAGCGCAAAAGGTTTGTGCGGACCCCAATGACGTCGAAATCTGTGCAGCAGCCGTTCAAAGCGCTGAATTATACAAAGTAGAATACCTGCTTTCCAACGACTTTCAGAATTTCCATACCCCAGACATGAAAGCGTTTCTACTCGAGTACGACATTATTCCCATCAGCCTGTACGGCCTGCTCAAGCTGCTGGGCAAGCGCCCCTAACCCGAACCCTCGAGCGCCTAGACGCCTCCACCTTTTCTTCACCCCTGGCGTTTAGAATGCCGTGTTGGACTTTCTGTCCTAAATCCGCTCGACCCTGGTGACTCTATGCTCCCTTCAAACCTTGACCATTCCCTGCCAGACGACATCCTGCTCGAGGACAAACCTCGAGAGGAGTGCGGCGTTTTCGGCATCTACAGCCCGGTGCCACAAAACCTAGCTTGGCTCACTTACCTGGGCATTTTTTCGCTGCAACACCGGGGCCAGGAAGCGGCGGGCATGTGCGTAGCCAACGACAGGCACTTTTATGTCGAAAAAGACCTCGGGCTGGTGACACAGGTCTTCACCGACGACGTGCTCGAGCGCATGAATCTCGAGGATGCCCGAGTCGCCATCGGGCATGTGCGCTACTCGACCACCGGCAGCAACCTGCGCTTCAACGCCCAGCCGATGAACGTGCGGAGCAATAAAGGCATTCTGGGGCTGGCGCACAACGGCAACTTCGTCAACGCCCGCGAAATTCGCAACCTGATGCTCGAGGAAGGCACCATCTTCAACACCACCAACGATACCGAGGTGATGCTCAACCGAATTGCGCGCTACTCGAGGCTGAATTTGGTGGACGCCACCGCGCGGGTGATGCTCGAGATGCGCGGCGGCTTCGCGGTGGTCATCATGAGCAAGGACATGCTGCTGGGGCTGCGCGACCCTAACGGGGTGCGTCCGCTGGTCATCGGGCAGACGCTTGAGGGGGCCTGGGTCTTTGCCAGTGAACCGGTGGCCCTGGCAGCAGTAGGCGCAGCCTTCGTGCGCGACGTGCTTCCCGGAGAGCTAGTCTGGGCAGACGGGAGCGGTCTACACAGCCTGCAAGTGGCGCACGGTCAACCCACGCCCTGCGCCTTCGAGTGGATTTACTTTGCCCGCGCCGACAGTTATCTGGATGGTTCAGACGTCCACTCGAGCCGGATTCGCATGGGCGAACAACTGGCGCTCGAGCACCCCGTAGACGCCGACATCGTGGTTCCAGTGCCGGACAGCGGCATTAGCGCGGCGATTGGTTACGCACGGGCCAGCGGCATTCCGTTTGATTACGGGCTGCACAAGAATCCCTACGCAGGCCGCAGCTTTATCGCGCCGGACCAGAATGCGCGTGAACTCAAGGTCCGCATGAAACTGGCCCCCACCAGTGCAGTGCGCGGCAAGCGGGTGGTGCTGGTGGACGACAGCATCGTGCGCGGCACCACCTCGAGCCTGATTGTGAAGCTGCTGCTCGAGGCGGGGGCCAAAGAGGTACATTTCCGGGTCTCGAGTCCGCCTATCAAAAACCCGTGCTTTTACGGCATTGACACGGCTGCGCGCAAGGAACTGGTGGCGTCTCACAAGTCGCTCGAGGAGATTCGGGAACTCATCGGCGCGGACTCGCTGGCCTTTATTTCCGAAGAAGGTATTCGGCGCGCGGTAGGCGGACCAGGCTTGTGTCTGGCCTGCTTCAACGGACAGTATCCAGCAGGGGTTCCGCTCGAGAATGACGTGGACAAGCTGGCGCTCGAGGTTTGAGCGCGGCTTTACTCGAGGGGAGGGCGCAAACAAGGTTGTGCTAAGGTCGCCTAACCCTAAGCTCGAGTCAAGATTCTCCCAATTTCTGCTAAAGATGGACCTGCTGAAACTGCCTTATAGTGGGTCTGGCAGGAGGATTTAACCGTGAAACCATCGGGTATTTTTTACATTTTAGGCTTAGCTTCCATCGTGCTCTCAGCCATCAACTTTCTTTCGGGCAAGTCTAACGACAGCGCCGAAGGCCAGCGCAACGGCCTGTTTACCGGGCATTGGGCACCCACCTTCTTCATTCTGGGCAAGGTGCTCGAGGACCGCGAAACGAAAGGCGAGGAGCAACCGCTGCACGTCTGAACTCGAGCGGGATACTCTATAAAAAAAGGGAGGGAAGGTCGCTTACGACCTTCCCTCCCTTTTCGCTCGAGCGCTCAGCTCAAAACGGTTTTCGGCTCGAGGAAGGGCTTTACCTCGGCGTAAAATTGACGAAACCCGGCGAAGTCGAGTTGCTGTTCGTTGTCCGAAAGCGCGGTGGCGGGGTTGGGGTGAACCTCGACGTGAACGCCGTCTGCGCCCACCGCAAAAGCTGCTTTTGCCAGCGGAATCAGGATGTCGCGCCGCCCCGCTGCGTGGGTCACGTCCACCACCACCGGCAGGTGAGTTTCGCGCTTGGCCACCGCCACCGCGCTCAAATCCAGGGTGTTACGGGTCTTCTTCTCGAAGGTGCGGATGCCGCGTTCACACAGAATCACGTTGGGGTTGCCCTCGCTCAGAATGTACTCGGCGGCGTAAAACCACTCCTCCATAGTCGCCCCGAATCCGCGTTTGAGCATCACTGGCTTGCCCGAGCGCCCCACCTCGCGTAGCAACGGAAAGTTGTGCATGTTGCGGGTTCCCACCTGCAAAATGTCGGCGTACTCGCCAATAATCTCGACATCTCGAGTGTCCATCACCTCGGTGATAAACAGCATTCCCCTCGAGTGGGCCGCACCCGCACCCAGAATCAGGCCGTCCACTCCCATACCCTGAAAGCCATAAGGCGAGGTGCGCGGCTTGTACGCGCCGCCCCGGTAGATGCGGATGCCGAATTCGGCCAGGAATTCGGCGGCGCTCTCGACCTGCTCCTCACTCTCGATAGCGCAGGGTCCGGCAATTAAAAAAGGAGCGTTTCCACCGCCCATTTTGAAGTCACCGACCTGCACCACGGTGTCCTCGGGCTTGAGCTTCCTCGAGTACAGCATCTGCTTTTTGTCCTGATTCTCCTCGAGTTCCAGACTGGCCTGAAAGATTTCCTTGAACAGCTTCTTGATGGTGCCCGCCGGAAAAGGTCCCTTGTTGGCCTTCTCGAGTAAGTCGAGCATGGTTTGTTCACGCACCGGGTCGTAGTGCGATTTGCCAGAAAGGGTGTGATGCAACCCAATTTGTGTCACCAGTTCTGCACGGCGTGAAAGCAGCTCGAGAAGCTGCATATTGATGTCGTCTATGTTGCTGCGAAGTTCGTCTACACGGTCCATGTTGGCAATTGTAAGGCAGTAAAGCAGGGTTCTCGAGCAGAGTGCTAGTCAACTTTAGGATCGCTCGAGCGCGTCTGAGTGGGGGGAATTTTGGTGTAAGTCTCACACTAATAGGTCGCTCGAGCAGCTTTTTCAGCGCTGAGCGGTCCGTTTTGATTACCGGTTACAAATAGGAGGGTTGGAGGCGGTCTGGCCCGGAAGGCGAGCAGGCGGCGAGGCCCGCTAGGTGCCGTCTTCGCCAAGACGCCCGCTAGGTGCCGTTCTGCTCAAGACAGTGCCGCTTTGTCCAAGACGGTTGGAGGATTGGAAGGGAGCGCCTCCGGCGGGTCTTTAGTAGTTGGTTTTTGGTCGGTTTGATGTTAGGCGCTGTCTTGGTCTGAGCGGCACCTATCGGGCCAGACCGCTCGAGAGCAAACCAACCAATAACTAATAACCAATGACCCGCGAGATGGCCCGCTAGGTGCCGCTTTTCTCAAGACAGCCGGAGGCGCAAAACTCACCGCTAATTACTTTTCACAAGAACGCCCGTCCCACCTCAGCCAAGTCCTGGGCCAGCTCGAGTTCGCGCCCCGCTTCGGGAACTGCCGACAGGTTCAGGCCCCTCACCCCCGGCACCTTCAGAAGCTGCTCACCCAGCCAGATGGCGGCTTTGATTCCAGCCCTGCGCGGGTTATCGGCCTCGAGAATGCGCTCGAGATAGTGAGGCGGTAACACCAGGTTGTGAAAATTGCGAATCAGACGCGCAGAGACGGCGCTCGTGACCACGGCCACCCCTGCGATGAAGGGAATCTCGGCTCCTTGTCCCCTTGCACTTTCGATGAACTCGAGCGTGGCCTCCCCTGCCCCGGCGTGGTTCACGAAGCAGATTTGTGCCCCAGCCCGCACCTTTTGCGCTAGCCGAAACGGGCGCTCGAGCACGGGTGCGGTGAGTGGACTCTCGCCCACCGAAACGAGCAATCCCCTCGAGCGGGCCAGGGAAGCGAGCTGGGTGCTGTCCAAATCGAACACCGGCTGCGCGTCAGGGCGGTGGCCGGACTGAGTGTGGTCGCCGGTGATGGCGTGAACTCCGGTCACGTTCAGGTGCTCGAGCGCGGCCAGCTCCCCCTCCAGGGCTACCCGGTTGCGGTCGCGGCAATTGAGGCCCAGCCAGGGGTTGAGTCCGGCTTGTAAAGCCAATAGTGCACGGTAAGACGGCGGAAACTGCACCCTTGCGCCGCCATGGTCGCCCATCAACACCGCGTCGCAAGACCCTACAAGGGGTTTGGCAGCCGCCTCGAGCGAGCGGGCATCCATCGGAGTAGTAGAAAAATCGGTGACGACAACCGGGCGGCGCTCGAGCAACTCTAAAAACGTCTGACCCGCCGGAGTGACCCTCGTCTGTACCGGACTCGAGCCAGCCCAGGTGGGTATCGCCCTATCCACAAAAGGACAGCTCACCCCCACCACCTCACAAGCACCCGCAGGGCTGACCCCCCCACAAGGGCCGTAAGTCATGTGCTTGGGACAGGCGGATACGAGGAAGGCGGTCTGCTCGAGGGTGGTCATCGGGTTAACCTCGTTGGATTGTGGGTGAGGGTGAAGCTGGGAAAGGGGAAGGGAAAATAAAAAAAGCGACTCGAGGTCGCTGATAAGATTGATGATAGCACTGTATGCAGTATTCGGCAAGGGTATGCACTGGGTCAATCAAACTGGAAAATAAATCGAAAAATAGTACGAGGGAACGAACTCGGGGGCCGTGTTTATCTGGCCCTTGGGAATTCCGGTGGTATCCTCCCCGCACTGTATTTCCCCCAACCACAGCGTGGAACCCGAAAGTTTAAAAGCAGTGGGTTTGGAGCGCCGGATGGCGGCCACACTCGAGCAGTTACGCCTCAAGTCGAAAGGAACCGCTTTCCCAGTGGCGGTCTTAATCAGGGCCTCGAGCATCACCGTTTCCACTGTGCTCAGGCGGTGAGGTTTGCCCAGGTTATAAAGCAGGCTTCCAGCACCCCAGGGGTCCATCCACACCTCGAGCGCGTTTTTCAGCTTAAACACAGAGTACTGCTGCTGCTGGGGGTGCAAGGCGCAGCGATACGCTTTACAGAAAGACGTGTTCAAGAATTTACGCTCGAATTGCGCTCGAGAACCCGGATGACCCAGAAACGCGGGGCTGGATACGGCGCTCGAGGTCGGGGCCAGGAAACAGAGCAGAACCAAAACTATCGGCAAAATTGGCCTCACTCGAGCCACTTTTTCCAGGCGGTTTCATCGTCGCCCACGCCCAGGTTTTTGCCAAAGCGGACCAGCGGCAACCTGAGCAAATCAGGGTGGTCCTGAAGGTGCTCGAGCCAGCGGTCTTCGCTGAGGCGCATGTGCTCGAGGCCCATAGCCGCGTAGGTTTTGCCGTCTTTATCCACTAACTCGAGCAGGCCACCTACCTTCTGTGCAAAACGAGTGGCCTCGCCTTTGGAGAGAGGTCGCTCGAGCAAATCAAAAAATTGAATTTTGAGGCGGCGCTCCTTGAAGAAGCGCTCGGCCTTGCGGGTAGCGGCAGATTTTTTTAAACCGTAAATCTGAACATCCATGATGGGTCAGTTTAAACGCTCGAGGGGAAAAGACACATCAAACTGGGGCAAAACATTGTGGGGCAACACCGACCTCACGCTCGAGGGGGCAACACGATTTTGGGGATGCTGGGGTCGCGCTCGAGCATGGGATGAACTGTTCCGCTCAGCAGGGGAGTTGGGACCCCCTCGAGCGGCTTTTTAGAGGGCGTGAGCTTGAGGGCCGAGAGCGCGTAGAGCACCATCATGGTGCCAGGAATATAGGTCTGGTGCGCGTCATATAGGCCCACCAAACCGTAGGCGATAGCAGCGCTGGTCCAGGCCAACTCGGCCTGACTGCGGGGGCGGCGCAACACGCTCGAGAGTTGCAAAAGCAGAAACAGCAGCAGCCCCACTCCGCCCAGTTCAGTAGCCATTTGGAAATAATCGCTGTGGGCATAGTTGACCCGTCCCAGGTTGGTGAACTCACAGGGCAAACCTTTGGCAGGGGACTTGTAATATGAAGAGGTCCAGTAAAACTGTCCAATCCCGATGCCACCCAGAGGTTTATCGCGCCAGATGTTCAGGTCGGTGCGGTACACGTTGCTTCGGCAATCCACAAAACCCTGCACCGAACTGCTGCGAAAGCCAAAGTTCGCTCGGTAGCGCTCGAAGGTAGCTTGTCCCGAGGGCGAGAACAGCAGATAAGCCACGCCGCCCAGAGCCGCCAACCCCAGCAAGCTGAGCACCACGCCGGCCCAAACTCGAGTGCGCCACACCCACACCAAAATGGGCAGGGCCGCCGCCAGAAAAACGCCCGGAATGCTGCTGCCGTCGGTTTTGAGGTTCACAAACAACGCCGCTCCCAGCAGGGCCAGCAACAATAAACTGTGAAGGCCCAACCTAGTGAAGACCAGCAGGCTCGAGCAGAGTGCCACTATCCCGATAAGATAACCGCTGAAGTGACTGGGATGAAAGTAAGGACCGGTGAGAAAATTTTGGCCCGCTCCGAGCGACAGGCTGGGGAGTAAGGTGGGCAGCGGGTAAACCCCTCGAGCCTGCAAAAAAGCCATGCCCACCGCTCCAGCTCCGGCTACCAAAATGCCGCCCAGCACCCAGGCGTGCCTTGCAGGCGTGGTCGCCAGCAAATGCAGGGTGAGGGCTGCTCCCATCACCCCAGTCCACGTCCCCGTCCAGCGCAACCCCTCGAGCGCGTAGGGAGTCCACAGGTTGCTCAAAGCGACCCACAGCAGCAGTAAGACTGCTAGAGCAACCCACAGCGGGTTTTGAGCCTTCAGCCTCGCTCCGGCTGCTCCGGCCAGCAGGGTGAGCAATAGGGCCAGCGTTCCAAACAACGAAAGAAAGCTCATAGCCCACGACGAGGTTCCGCCGCCCATGAGAGGGGCCAGCCACACCGTCAGGGTGGCCAGCCAGAACGCCGCACTCTCGAGGGTGGAAACGACCCTGCTCGAGGCCCTCTGGGCTTTCATCGGTAGTACTGGCATCGAAGAGGCGTCTGAGGTCATGGGTTCACTCCCAACCGCGCCAGGGCAGCGGTAGCCTCGGGGCTGTCATATAGACTCAACGCTTTTTGATACGCCTGAACCGCTCCCACCTTGTCCCCTGACAGCTCGAGGTACTGACCCCGCAACACCCGGTAGGTCCCCGAACTGGGCGCTCGAGCAATCGCTGCTTCGATGGAGCGCAAGGCCGCTGGATAATCTTGCACTGAGGCTTCCACCTGAGAGCGGGCATCGAGAGGTTGCGCCCAGAACGGGCTTAGAGCTGCTGCTCGTTCAAAACTCTGCTTCATACGATCTTCACTGCCTTCCACCCGCGCTAACAACCAGCGACTGCGCTCGATTTCAGCCCGCTCGAGCCACAACTCCGCATTGCCAGCACTGAGCGAAAGCGCACGCTCGACGTTTACAGCCGCCCCTTGATATTGCCCTGTTTTATATGCCGTCTGCGCCAGAATACCGTAACGTTGCGCTCGAGCGTCTTGCAGCAAAAAAGCCAGCAGGGCCAGCAAAGGTAGGCAACACAGGCCCAAAACAATTCGCCATAGCATAGGAACACCTCAAAAAAAGCCCACCGACGAGGGGTGGGCTTTAAAAACATTGGGGCGAGAGATTAGGGCCTTACGGGCGTGACGCTGGTGCCGTCTACAGCAGTAACACCGCCGCCGATGACCGGGCGAAGAATCTGATTGGCTAAATCCTCGGCAGTGACAATGGCCTTCAAAGCTCCCGAGTTGATGTAGTTTTGCACGGCAGCCGTCGAGAATGTTTTGCAAGTCGCAGCCTCGAGTGCGGCACGGGTGGCGAGTACCTTGGCCACGCGGTTGGAGGCTGAACGCACCAATGCATCGTAAGTGACTTTGCTCAAGCAGAGCTGAACAAATTCAGGGTCCACAGGAGGGCTGGAGCGCAGGGTGAGCAAACGGGCATCGCTTACTCCCACGTTGCGCTGCTTGGCGATAATGACCAGAACCTGCAATCCGGTAAGGTCACTGAGGATGTTCTTCTCAGATTCGGTTTCGGCAGGACGGGTCGTCTGGGCTAGGACGCTATTGGACACCCCACCCAGCAGTAATGCAAACAAACTGACAACAATGGCTTTTTTCATTTGAAACTCCTCCTCGAGCATGCTGGCTCGAGTTTACCACAGGATTTTACTGCTCAGGTCAACCCAACAGCGTGGGTTTACGAAGTCGCTTCTTTGCTTTTTTCGGAGGGACCATCTGAGGAGTCAGGAGCGTTTTTAGCCGCTTGACTGTAGCCATTATAATAGTAATATCCCTCCGAGCGCCTTGAGACTTTGTTCAGCACCAGCCCCAGCACCTGAGCGCCCGCCACCTGAGCAGCACTCAAGGTGCGCTCGAGCGCGCTGAGCTGAGTCTGACCCGCTTCGACCACCATCAAAATTCCGCTCGAAAGTGCAGCCAGCGAAAAGGTGTCCGATAGGGCCAGAATAGGGGGCGAATCAATCAGTACCACGTCGTAATCGCTGCTCCAGCGGTCCATCAAGTACTCGAGCTGAGGGTGGGTCAGGATGTGCGAGGTGTTGTGCAGCGGACTTCCAGCGGGCAGCAGGTCAATGCGCTCGGACACCACCACCGCGTGCGCCGCCTCGGGACGCTCGAGTGCTCCGGGCAGGTCGAGCGCGGGCGTGGCGTTGCTGGTCGCGCCCACCAGGGGGCGATATTGCCGCTTGACCCCGGCACCCTGACCCCAGATTCGCATCTGCGAGGGGCGGTGTAGGTCAGCGTCCACGATGAGCACCCGCTGACCACTGCTGGCCAGCCCGATGGCAAGAGAAGCGGTGACGCTGCTCTTGCCTTCACCGGGCCGTGCGCTCGAGATGACGTAGCGGCGTTGCGCCTGTGCCCCTCCCTCCGAGCTAGCGGAACCAGACGGGCCAGAGGGGCCAGGCCGGGTGCTGGACATCAGGTTGACCCGCAAAAAGCCCACGCTTTCGTAAAGTGCGCCCGAGCGCACCGCCTGGGGAATACCCGTGGCCAGTTGTTTGGCCGACAGTTTGGGCAGGTTGCCCAGCACCGGAAGTCCCAGCGGAGCCACGTCTTCCTCGCTCGAGATTTTGCGGCCCAGCGTTTCGCGGATGAGCGCGGCACCGCTGCTCAGGAACAGGGCGAGCAGTGCGACCAGCGCACCATTACGCAGCGGCTTGGGAGCGGTGGGAGTGACCGGAGTCACCGCTTTGGAAATTAGGGTCAGCGTGCCGGTTGCAGCCTGCTCGAGCACCGCCACCGTCGAAAGAAGTTCGACGATTTTGGCGCGTCCACTCAGTAGAGTTTCGCGGTCCACCGAATTCTGAGCGGTCACACGGATGCGGTTGTTGAGCGACGCGAGCTGCTTTTCGTAGGTTTGACGCGCTTGCCTGACCCCGGCTCGAGCGCGCTCCGCGTCCCAGGAAAGCAGCGAATCCACGGCGGCATTGGTGAGCACTCGAGCAGCTTCGGGCGTATCAGCGTTAGCCCGCACGGTGTGCACCCCGGTGAGGTAATAGCTGTCGAGTTTGCTCGAGACCTTGATGCGCCCCGCAGAGTCGTTGGCCAGTTCGCTTCGTAAATCTCGAGCGATTCGGGCAATTTCGGAGGCGGGCAAGCCCGAGACTTTCAGGCGGTTGATGATATCGTCCACCAGCAAGCTGCCGTGAATCGCTTCCTCCACCGCGCCGTTGGGCAGGGGTGGGGCGGTGACGAGCGAATTGTTCACGCTCGAGTTACCGGTCTCACTCCGAGCGGCCAGCACGGTGCTGGTAGCCTCAAAAGTGGGCGGTTGACTACGGAAAAGCAGGTAAGAACCCGCTCCCGAGAGCACGGTAAACCCTAGAATGGGCCAGGTATATTTGCGGAGCGTGCCCCACAATCGGCGCAAATCAATTTCGTCGGAGGTATCATTATGGGGGGTCATCTCACCACTTCCTGTTGTCCACGAACCTTAAAATCTTATGGCAAATCGTTAAAGGGTCCGAAGATAGGGAATCCGAAGAATCCCTACTTAAACTGTTTTACACGATGAATCAGCAGTTTTTCTGATTCTGGCTCATTTGAATCTGTGGATTTTTTAATGAAAGACCAATGACCTTATGCACAGACGGCCAGCGTTCTTTGGACAATAGCATACCTTAAGGTTGTCGAACCACTTGCTGGAATTAATTTCATACACATAAACGCAAAAAGTCCCGAGCAGGCATCGAGGTCAACATCCTTGGTGGCTTCCGACGGCTATGCAGAGACCAACGACGTTCCACCGAAGCACAAACCCTCGAGTACACCTGCTCGAGCACCTTACACACTCAACTTTTAACTTGAAGGTGTAAAATAACGTTGGAGGAACCCCAGAATGTATACCACTCCCTCGAGCTTGACCCAAACTCAAACGAGCACGGTACGGTCCTTTTTCAACCGCACCTACTCCTGGATGACCGCTGGCCTGCTGCTCACCGCCTTCATTGCTTGGTTCACCGCCAGCAACCCCGGCCTACAAGCCTTTGTGCTGGGTGTCGGACTTTTGCCGCTGATTCTGGTTCAGTTCGGTTTGGTCCTTTTTATCAGCTTTGCCATCAACCGGATTAATGCCGGAACAGCAGGTATTTTGTTCATCGTGTACGCGGCAGCCACCGGTTTTTTGCTCTCGGGCATCTTTCTGCGCTACTCGAGTGGAACCCTCTCCACCGCTTTTCTCAGCTCGGCGCTGATGTTTGGAGCCATGAGCGTTTATGGCTACACCACCAAAGCCGACCTGAGCAAGCTGCGGACCATCCTGTTCATGGGCCTGATTGGTCTGGTCATCGCCATGATTATCAATCTGTTCCTGAACAGTGGACCGTTTCAATACGTCATCAGCTTTATCGGGGTGGCGCTGTTCACGGTGCTCACCGCCTATGACACCCAGCGGCTAAAAGTGATGGCTCTGACCGGAATGGGCGACATCCGCACCGACATCGGCGAGAAGATGGCGGTTTTCGGAGCGCTGCAACTGTACCTGGACCTCATCAACATGTTTTTGTTCCTACTGCAACTGTTCGGTGGTGGCCGACGATAAGACCCCAAACCCTCTCCTCGAGCGCCCTTCATCGGGCGCTTTTTTTCATGCCCCCACTCGAGCAGGTTAGACTGTCCTTCTATGCTTCCGGTACGCGTCGGCCTGCTCAACGAATCCTCTCAGATTGCTCGAGCAGAGACCCTGGCTCGAGACCTGAATCTCGAACTCGTCACCCACCCGCTCGAGTACGACTTTCTGTTGGTTCTAACCGATGAACGGCTCGAGCTGCGCGAGGTGGGTACCAAGACAGGGGCAATTTTTGTAGATTTTGTCGAGGGAAAAGCGGCGCACCGACGCCAGAACCGTGGAGCTGAGGGCATCGCCAGGGCTGTTGGCCTAAAGTCGGGCAGAACTCCAGCGGTATTCGACGCCACGGCGGGACTGGGGCGCGACGCGTTCGTGCTGGCTTCGCTGGGCTGCCCGGTGACGATGTGTGAGCGCGTCCCGGTGGTGTGGGCGCTGCTCGAGGATGGACTGCGCCGCGCGCTCGAGCACCCCGAGACCGCCCCTATCGCAGCTCGAATGACGCTATTGCGCGGAAACGCACTCGAGTGGCTCGAGCAGCTCGAGCTGGAGGTGGTTTATCTGGACCCGATGTATCCCCCTAAAGTCAAAAGTGCACTGCCCAAAAAAGAGATGCGCCTTTTTCACGGTCTGGTCGGTCAGGATGCCGACGCGGCCCAGGTGCTCGAGACGGCCCTGAAGCTGGGCTGCGCTCGAGCGGTGGTCAAACGCCCGCTGCACGCCGCACCGCTATTGGACCGGACGCACACCCGGCTCGAGGGTAAGAATGTACGCTGGGACGTATATGTTCAGCGATGAGCAATGAGTTTTACGCCTCTGGCTGTCTGTCTTGGCCCAACTTCAGCACCTATCGGGCTGGGCCGCTTGAGATAAGCGGCACCTATCGGGCCATCTCGCGGGTTTTTGGTTTTTGGTTCTTGGTCGGTTTGATATAGGGCGCTGTCTTGGTCTGAGCGGCACCTATCGGGCCAGACCGCTCGAGAGCAGACCAACCAAGTACCAATGACTAATGACTCGCCGGAGGCGCTCTTTCCGACCCACTCACTTACCCTCCTACCCTCGAGCTAAAACCCATCCCCAACAACACCTACTAAGCCATTTACCCAGCTCACACTCGAGCGCATGGCGCATTGATTTGACCTGCTCGAGGTTTATCCTGACATCCGTATGAAAGGCGCAATCCAAACTCACCATAATGCGTAAAATAAGAGGATACCCACACGGGCCAGCGTAGGCCCGTCACGGTTCTCGAGCTTCGAGCGAGGCATAGTCCGATTTTTGGCTTCCAACCGCCTTTGAGGAGGCTTTTTTGAATGAACCCACAGCAGTGACGGTGCGCCTGAAAAACCCGCAGGAAGCCCTAGCCCTTTACGGCGAAAATGACGCCACCCTGCGGCGCATCCGCGAACTCACCCCGGCCCGACTGAGCGCTCGGGGCGATACCCTCACCATCAGCGGCGACCCGCTCGAGGTGACTAGAGCCGAAACCTTCGTGCGCGACTTACTAAATCTGATTCGTCAGGGCAGTCAGATTACCGACGTGCTCGAGCAATCTGCTGCCTTATCCAGCGGCGGTAAAATGCTCTCGAGCGAAACGGTGTCCTCGAGCGAACTTATCGCGCTGCCGAACAAATTGCGCCCCAAAACCCCGGCCCAGCGCGAATATCTCGAGGCGATTCAGAAAAACGACATCGTGTTCGGCATTGGCCCTGCTGGCACGGGTAAAAGTTATCTGGCGGTGGCTATGGCGGTGGCGTGGCTCAAGGCCCGCAAGGTCAAGCGCATTTTGCTGACCCGTCCGGCGGTGGAGGCGGGAGAGCGTCTGGGATTTTTGCCCGGAGACCTTCAGGCCAAGATTGACCCGTACTTGAGGCCGCTCTACGACGCGCTACACGACATGCTCGACACCGAGAAGTTCGAGAGTTATGTGGCCAGCGGAACCATTGAAATCGCACCTCTGGCTTTTATGAGGGGTAGAACCCTTAACGATTCCTTCATAATTCTAGATGAGGCGCAAAACACCACGCCCGAGCAGATGAAGATGTTTCTGACCCGCATGGGCTTCTCGAGCAAGGTGGTCGTAACCGGCGACGTGACCCAGGTGGATTTGCCGCGCAACATCACCAGTGGGCTTCGCATGGCCGAGCGCACCCTGAGCAACATCGAGGGCATCGAGTTTCACCACTTTACCGATGCCGATGTGGTGCGTCACCCGTTGGTGGGCCGCATCGTGCGGGCCTACGACCAGGCCGAGGCGGACGCGGAAAACGCCCGACTCGAGCGCCAGCAGGAACGGGAACAGCGGGCCGTGCTCGAGCGAGAAACGGTGGTTTGAAGAATTTTAAGGCGCTCGAGCGCCTTAAAACCAAGTGTTTACCCGAGTGTGCCGAGTACGGTTTTTTAGCCGTACTCGTCTTATTATGGAAGCATGACCCAGACGACAACGACACTAGCCCAGGTGGGAGAGCGTGGGGAGCTTTTGATTCCCGCTGATATACTCGATGCCCTGCGGCTCGAGGACAACAGGCAGGTCAGGCTTGAGTTGAGAGACGGAGAACTTGTGGTCCGGCCCGCTCGAGAGAAGCGGTCTTTCGCAGCTCTGGAAGGTCTATTTCGTCGTGGTAAAGGCATGAGCAAGGAAGAGATGGATGATTTTATTCGCACTATGCGCGGCGACCTCTAATCGTGCGAATCGCACTCGATACCAACGTTTTGTCGTACCTACTGTTTACGGAAACCGACCTTATCACGGGTGGCTCGTCATGTTTTAGAACAGGTGAAACAGGAGGATGACCTTATCGTCTGCCCAGCCGTTTATGCTGAACTAGCCGCTATAGACGGTTTCAATGCTGAAATCTTTGGACAGGCTTTACAGATAGCTGGTGTTGTGGTGGACTGGACCCTGCTCGAGCCAGAACTCTGGTTAAGAGCAGGATTTTTATATGGTCAGTACGCCCGTTCTCCCAAACCCAAAAAAGGCTCAGACTGCCGCATAATGGCCGATTTCCTGATTTTAGCCCACTGTGAGGCTCGAGCGGACCTTTTATTGACTTTTGATAGCGCTCTGGTACAAGTGGCTGATAACCCTCGAGTGGTTTATGCCCCAGACTGGATGAGTGCATGATTGATTTTGTACTCGAGACCCGCGTTCCTGTCGGCCTGCGTCCCACCCTCAGACGTTCGCTCGAGGCGGTGATGAAACACTATGGTGTCTCGAACAAGGCCGTGACGGTGGTGCTCACCGACGACGCTCACATCAGACTCCTCAAGCTCGAGCACCTGGGTATTGAGGAGGCCACCGACGTGCTCAGCTTCCCGGTGTGGACCCCTAATGACCCGTTTATGCCGCCGCACCTGGGCGACCTGATTATCAGCCTCGAGACAGCGCAGGTTCAGGCCCACTCGAGAGGTCACAGCCTGACCAGAGAGGTAGTTTTGCTCGCCTCACACGGCTTTACGCATCTGATGGGTTTCGAGCACCCCCACGCCGAGGGCTTAGGCTTCGAGGAAACGGATGAGGGTCTCGAGTGGAAAACCTTTCACGACGCGGCCAGGGTGGCTTATGCGGCGCTCGAGGGTTGAGGTAGACCTCTTGCGAGGTTGAGTGAGATAGCAAACGTCGAACGTCGAACGTCAAACGTCAAACGTCAAACGTCGAACGCTAAACGTCAAACGCTAAAAACATTCATGGCGTTTAGCGTCTTGGACAAAGCGGCACTGTCTTGGCGTAAACGGCACCTATCGGGCCACGCCGCCCCGTGGGGCCTGTCCGCGTTCGACGTTTGCAAAGCGCGAAGCGCTTCCTCTCGAATGCAAAGTGCGAAGCGCTTCCCCTCGAATTTTCCCTGACAAATCCGGCGCTGTGCCTGTACTCTAAGCCTCATGCAAGACTCGACCCACCGTCGCAACTCCTTTGTCTACGCGCTCGAGGGCCTGTACTTTGTGTACCGAACCCAGGCGAACTTTCGGCTCGAGCTGCTGCTCGGCATCGTCGCTCTGGGTGTCTCGCTGTGGCTGCGGACCAACCTCACCCCAATTCTGATTTGCACCACGTTGGTTTTAGCGCTCGAGATGCTCAATACCGCGCTCGAGGCCGCCTGCAACGCGGTCACGCTCGAGCAGAACCCACACATCAAAACTGCCAAAGATGTGGCTGCCGGGGCGGTTTTGCTGGCGGCTTACTTCTCGGTGCTGGTGGCGATTGTAGAGATTTTACCCACGCTGGCGGCGCGGTTTTTGCGTTGATGGGCAGCGCTCGAGCACGTTCACGTTGACTTCCCACCCAAATCGGTTATAGTTCTGAAGACTTTAGCCGATTCTCCCGAATCCCTCATTCCCCCAATCCAACCTTAGTTAGCACAGGAGTCCTCATGCCCATTTCCCGAGCTGCCCTACCTCTATTAGCCCTCAGCGCCCTGCTTTCCCTGGGAGCCTCGAGCGCCCAGAGCGCCCGCCAGACCACCCTGGTGTACGGCGGCGACTGGTCCGACCTCATTACCATGGACCCGGCCCAGTCCTACGAGTTCTCGGGCGGTCTGATTACCGATAACCTGTACGAAACCCTGGTCAAGTTCGAGGGCACCGACCTGAGCAAACTCAAACCGAGTCTGGCGACCTCGTGGAAGGTGGTAGATGGGGGCAGCGAGTGGAAGGTGACGTTCAAGCTGCGCGCAGGGCAAAAGTTCTCGAGCGGCAACCCTGTGACCTCCAAGGACGTGGTGTTCAGCTTTGACCGGGCCATCGCGCTCAAGAGCAACAGCTCGTTTTTGTTCACCGACGTGGCCAACATGAAAGTCGGCAGCACCAAAGCCCCCGACCCCTTGACCGTGGAAGTCACCATTCCTAAAACTGCCTCGAGCGCGGCATTTCTGAACCTACTGACCTTCAACATCGGCGGTATCGTGGATAGCGTGGAAGTGCAGAAGCACGTTACCAACAATGACTACGGCACCGCGTGGCTCAAGACCAACTCGGCAGGCAGTGGCTCGTTCATGCTCAACCGCTGGGACCAGGGTCAACAGGTGGTGCTCGACGCCAACCCCAACAGCCGTCTCAAGTCCAAGCTGACCCGCGTCATTCTGCGCGAAATCAAAGAAGCCAACGCGCAGAAAATTGCGCTCGAGAGCGGTGAAATCGACATCGCCGAGAACCTGACCCCGGACATGATTAAAGCAAAGCAGACCGAGGGCAAGTTTAACGTCTACAAGGCCGATTCGCTGCGAATTCAGTACCTGGGTATGAACAGCGGTGAAGGCAGCGTTTTTGCTGACGCTCGAGTGCGTCAGGCGGTGCGCTGGGCGGTGGACTACGACGGAATCGTGAACGGACTAGCCGGGGGCTTGGCCAAACAGATTCAGACCATCGTGCCTTACGGCCTGTTCGGGGCCAACACCTCGCTGCCTTACAAGACCAACGTGGACAAGGCCAAGGAACTGCTCAAGGCGGCAGGTAAACCGGGCGGCTTCGAGGTCGAGTTTCTCATCAACAACGGTTCGTGCGCGGCCAACATCCCCTGCCCCGACCTGGCGGCTAAAATTCAGTCCGATTTGGCCAAGGTGGGCATCAAAGCCAACATCAAGCAACTGGTGCAGGCCGAGCAGCTCAAGACCTACCGCGCCCAGAACGCCCAACTGATTTTGCAAGCCTGGAGTCCCGACTTTCCCGATCCCGACGGCAACGCCACCCCCATGAGTGACTACGGGGCTAAGTCGCTGGCGTGGCGCAACAAGTGGCAAAACGACAGCGCTGCCAAACTGACCCAACAAGCCGCGCTCGAGCCGAACCCCACCAAGCGGGCCGCGCTGTACAAGCAACTGACCGAACTGCAACTGAACGAAGGCTGGGGCGCGATGCTGTACCAACCCATCAACCCGATTACCATCGCCAAAACGGTAAAGGGCTACGCCCGCAACGCTCAGGGACAGGTCCGCTTCGAGAAACTGAGCAAGACGAATTAGGGAATGGGGAATCGGGAATCGGGAATCGGGAATCGGGAATCGGCGAGCAGGCCCAGAAGGCGGCCTGCCCCGAGAGGTGCGGTCTGGCCCGGTAGGCGGACAGGCCCGGTAGGCGAGCTGGCCCCACGGGGTGCCGTTCTGCTCAAGCGGTCAAGCGTCCTTATGGGCGCTGCTCTGACCAAGAAGACAGTGCCGCTTCGTCCAAGACAGTGCTGTTCAGACCAAGACGGCGCAGTTGGGCTGTGAGTGTGCTGTTCTGCTCAAGACAGGAATCGGAGGGGTGTGGCCCAATCATTTCGGGACTTGTTGGTTTGGCAAGAAGCTATGGATTTGGTGGTCAAAGTTTATGCTCTTGCTCGAGAGTTTCCTAAGCAGGAGCAGTTTGCTTTGACTAACCAGCTTACTCGAGCCGTCGTGTCCGTTCCTGCAAATATTGCCGAAGGTAATGGGCGTTCCTCAAGAAAGGACTACGCTCATTTCATCTCCATTGCTCGAGGGTCTATGGCTGAGGTCGAGACCTTGCTTCTAATCAGCCTACGACTCAATTACATCACAGCAACTCAAATGGCTCCTCTTCTCGACCCAATGAATAAAATCGGAAGAATGCTCACATCTCTCCACCAAAAACTTCAGGTCTAACCCGATTCCCTGTTCCCTGTGACCCATCTATGTGGACCTACCTCTTAAAACGGCTTGGATTCGTGGTTTTTGTGGTCTGGGGCGTTACCCTGGCCACCTTCTTTATTGCCCAGGTCGTCCCCGGCGACCCGGCCCTTTCGGCGTTGGGCGACAACGCTCGAGAAGAGCAGATTCAGGCGTGGCGGCAGCTTCACGGCCTCAACGAACCGGTCATCGTGCAGTACGGCATCTACCTGAAAAACCTGCTGGGCGGCGACCTGGGCACCAGTTTGCGAACCGGGCGTAGCATCGTGGACGATTTGCGCGATTTCTTTCCCGGCACGCTCGAGCTGGCGCTCACTTCGGTGATTTTATCCATCCTGTTCGGGATTCCGGCGGGCATTCTGGCGGCGCTGTATCAAAACCGCTGGCCGGATTTGCTGGTGCGCTTACTGGCCTTAGTGGGCGGCGCAACCCCCATCTACTGGCTGGCTATTTTGCTGCTCGAGCTGCTCAACAACCGCCTGCACTGGCTTCCGGGTCCGGGGCGGCTGGACGCTTACCTGATTGCCCCTCGAGCGATTACCGGCATGGTCGGTCTGGACGCGTTGCTGGCTCGAGATTTTGTCACCTGGGTGGATTCCATGAGGCACCTGATTCTACCCGCCATTGTGCTGGGCGCGTTCAACGCCGCCTTGCTCGCCCGAATGACCCGTTCGGCCCTGCTCGAGGTGCTGGGTCAGGACTACGTGCGAACCGCCAAAGCCAAAGGTGTGCGCTCGAGCACCCTGATTTTTCGCCACGCGCTGAGAAACGCCGCCCTGCCCATCCTGACCGTGCTAGGTGGTCTGCTCGGCGGCCTGCTCTCGGGCGCAGTACTTACCGAGACCATCTTCAGTTGGCCCGGAATCGGGCGCTACGCCACCCAGGCGGCGACCTCGCTGGACTTTCCGGCCATCATGGGCGTGACCCTGCTGGCAGGTCTGGCGACCTCACTCATCAACCTCGTGGTGGACCTGCTTTACGCCGCCGCCGACCCCAGGATTAGCTATGGTTGAGACCGTCAAGCTCGAGCAAAAAAGTCCCCAACTGCGGAGCGAACGTGCTCGAGCGTTGTCGAGATTGTTTCGCAATCCGGGGGTGGTCCTCGGCGTGGTGCTGATTTTGGTGACGCTGCTGGTGGCCCTTTTTGCCCCGTTCATTTCACAGGACCCGCTGTTTCAAAACCTTTCGGTGCGAAATCAGGCCCCCTCGAGCGCGCATATTATCGGCACAGACCAGTTAGGGCGCGACGTGTGGGCGCGGGTGGCGCACGGGGCCAGAATATCTTTGTGGGTGGGCTTTGCGGTCACGGCCCTCTCGCTCACGGTGGGAACTTTTATCGGTTTAATGGCAGGCAGTTTCGGCAAGGGCATAGACAATATTCTGATGCGCTTCACCGACATCTTTCTGGCCTTTCCCAGCCTGATTCTGGCCATGGCCATTGCCGCCGCGCTCGGCTCGAGCGTGACCAATACCATCCTAGCGGTGGCGGTGGTGAGCTGGCCGGGATACGCCCGTCTGGTGCGGGCGCAGGTCCTGGCCCTGCGCGAGCGCGAATTCGTGGAAGCTGCCACCGCGCTCGGCTCGAGCCGCCTGCGAATCGCGCTGCAACACCTGCTGCCCAACGTGCTCACCCCGATTCTGATTCAGGCCAGTTTCGACATCGGGCAGGCCATTTTGATTGCGGCGGGTCTGAGCTTCATCGGGGTGGGCGTGCAGCCTCCGACCCCCGAATGGGGCGCGATGGTGTCTGAAACCCGCAATTTCATCTCGAGCGCCCCGTGGTCCTCGAGCGCCCCGGCCCTGGCGATTCTGTTCACGGTGCTGGGCTTTA
>Ga0123338_10001670_pt1 | contig 21193 bp, 20 predicted proteins | sample grotaG_FD_89793 | JGI IMG/M metagenome (GOLD analysis project Ga0123338, IMG submission 89793) | Glacier valley bacterial and archeal communities from Borup Fiord, Nunavut, Canada, to study Microbial Dark Matter (Phase II) -... | ecosystem: Environmental > Aquatic > Freshwater > Ice > Glacier ...
CATTGCGTGAAAGGTTTATTAAAATTGCTGCCCAGGTCAGGGAACTGAAGACAAAAATAAAGGTGGAATTTCCGACATCATGCCCGCAAACTGAACTGCTTGAAAATTACTTCCTGGAAATCGGGCAACTAAGGCGATAAAGATACCTAAATTAAACCTAATTATTTAATAATAAGCGACTTGTATGGTGCATGATGGGAAAACTATGGTTTAGAATGAAAAAATCACAGTTTTTAGATAGAAAATGGTTAACCAAACCAACATCAAGTCCTATTAAAAAACAAATAACGAATAATTTCTCCTCATATCATGCAATTTTTCCAATTATCAAACATATTAAATCCACTAATTTGCTTTTTTTGAAGTTTATGAATTATTCAGGCTAAATATCATGACGGCTATTCGAGCAATTCTTTTGCAGCTGCCATTGATGCTTGCGAATAATTCTCACCACTCAGCATCTGGGCAATTTCTTCGATGCGTTCCTGATCATTCAGTTTTCTGATGGAGGTATAAGTCTGATCATCAAGATCAAATTTATACACTTTATAATGGTGTTTTCCTTTGGCAGCAATTTGAGGCAAGTGAGTGATATTCAACACCTGAACCGTTTTTGCCATTTGCCCCAGTATAAAGGCCATTTTAACAGCCGCCTCGCCTGAAACTCCTGTATCAATTTCATCAAAAATAATAGTTGGCAACGATTTGGTGTCAGTAATCAATGTTTTTACAGCCAGCATCAAGCGTGACATTTCTCCCCCGGAGGCAACTTTAGAAATTTCCTGTAATTCCTGATTTTTATTGGCCGAGAACATAAAACTAACTTCCTCCATTCCGGTAGATGAGAAATCGGCTAATTTTTCGAATTTCAATTTAAAGGCAGCATTGGGTATTCCCAGGTTACGCAAAACGTCAATTACCTTATTTTCCATCGTGTTCGCCACCGCGATCCGGCATTTGCCCGTTTCTAAAGCCAAGGCAGTCAACGAGTTCTTTTGTGCCAGGATATCATTTTGCAGGTGTTCAATTTCCACATCATAAGAACTGACCTGTTCAATCTTTGCATTCAAATCAGCCTGAATTAGCAAAAGTTCATTGACCGTAGCCACCCTATGTTTTTGTTGCAGCGAATAAATCAAGTCAAGGCGTTGAGTGATTTGGTCAACCTTCTCGGGATCGTTCTCCGTTTTATCGGCAATTAGTAAAGATTCCGAGGCAATATCTTTCAACTCGATATATACTGACTCCAGACGGTTAAAAATCTGTTCGCCTTCAGGGAATATCAATTTTAATTTCCCCATAACATTCAGATTTTCTTTCAATACAGCCAACATGCAGGGGTCATCTTCAGCAAGAATTTGATTAATATTTCCGAAAACCGACTTTATTTCTTCAGCATGGGTCAGTTTCTCAAGTAATAATTCCAAATTCTCCTGTTCATTTTCTATCAATTTGGCCTCATCAAGTTGTTTAAACTGAAATAAATAGTAATCAAGGTCCTTTTTTGCCTGTACAGACAATAAAAGAATTCTTTTCAGGAGTTCATGAAGGGATAGATATTTCTTGTAAACATCAGCGTATTGTTTGAGTAATTTCTCATTTCCGGCTACCAAATCAACCAGGCGCAACTGATAATTCTTTTCATTCAATTCCAGATTCTGGTGCTGCGAATGAATATCAATTAATTGCAAACCAAGGTCATGCAATACTTTGGCATTCACGGGGGTGTCATTTATAAAAGCTCTGGACTTGCCCAAGGGTGTTATTTCGCGACGCAGGATGCTGACATCTTCATAATCCAATTCATTTTCAACAAAAAAACCTTGAAGCCCATAATTACAGACATCAAAAACGCCCTCAACGGTACATTTTTGTGATTTATCCCTCAACACTGACAAGTCTGCCCTTTGGCCAATAATGAGTCCGATGGCTCCCAGTAAAATTGATTTTCCGGCTCCTGTTTCACCGGTAAGAATATTCAAATCATCACTGAATCCGATATTTAGGGAATCAATAAGAGCATAATTTTTTATCGAAAGAGATTTTAACACTGGAATATTTCAGATAAGGGTTCTTTGATGACTACTTTGATGGCAATAAAAAGCACTACCATTTCGGGCATAAAGATAGTTGTTTATTCAATTCTCAAAGGCCTTCTGATTTGAGTATTTTTTCATATTTACTCCCATTCGATGGATCGCATTCATTTAAAAGCACCGATACACGGTTCCTTTCGTCAGGAAAAGATTTTGAAAAGATATTGACTAATTCATCTGATTTGGCATCAAAAAATATCTGCAAAATATACAATGAAGGCCTTGCCCTGAATACTTTTTGAATTGATTTTAGCGACTCAGCGATTACTGCCCTGCCTTCAGGCGCCTTATCACTCATTATATCCATCCCTTGACGGTGATACTGATAGGTGCATGACCTAAAACCTGAATATGCTTTATTTAAAATATTCTCAACAAGCCAATAACGGTTACGTTCACTTTCGAAAGCTTTCCACCCTTTCTCACGGGCATTCTGGGAAATATTTACGATCGCCTGAGCTTTTTGAAAAAATTCAGTGCCTCCTTCAGGTGAAAAGGAATCGTAATCTATACCTAAAATAATGTAGGCATAATAAGCCAGAATATTTGTCAGGTTATCTTTATTAGAAGTTTCGTTAAATTCAAGTGTCTGGTATTCAACATATTTGGCATGAAAATCATTGTCCTTAATATTGAGCAATACAGTTTCGTAGGATGAATTAAAAACAGGACGGCGAACCTGGACCTGAATGCTACCTTTAAATTCGTCGGATGAAATTTGTTCTTCCAGGTTGATAAAAAAGCTGCATTCAATCCGTTCATCCTGAGCATATTGATGCTCCGTCCATTTTCTGTTGTTCATGAATTCATACAAATCTGATTGCATGGTTTCAAAAACAGTTTTATTGGCTCCCTGAATTTTGGTAGAAGATATACTGACATTGCATCGCAGCTCTTGTGCCCATATATGCTGGCTTACAAAACATACGATGATGAACAACCAAATTCTTTTCATACCGATCATTTAATTTGGTGAATAATGGTGATTTAATCCTAAAGTTGGCCTATTCGCTCCATTTCTGAAATGATGGCCTCAACAATATCGGCAGCAACTTCAGCTTTGGGTTTTAACTCAAAAAAAGCCGGATTATTGTTCTTGCCAATCAATGTTATTTTATTGGTATCAACTCCAAAACCCGCCCCCCGATCGTTTAAAGAGTTTAAAACAATTAAGTCAAGGTTTTTCCTTTTAAGCTTTTCATAAGCATTCAAAAGTTCGTCACCTGTCTCTAGCGCAAATCCTACAAGATATTGATTATCAGTCTTTAATTGTCCTAAATCAGCAGCAATATCGCTGGTAGGAGTTAGTTGAATGACAAGATCGTCTTTCTCTCTTTTAATTTTCGAATCAGAAACCTGAACAGGAGTAAAATCAGCAACGGCGGCACACATCACTGCTCCATTGGTTTGGGGGAATATACTGATACATGCTTCATGCATCTCCCTGGCCGATTCAACAGCAATGACTGATATGGCAGTATTCAGATTTTTAATTGCTACCGGCCCTGATACTAGGGAAACCTTTGCACCGGCAAAAGCCAGTTCATGGGCAATGGCATAGCCCATTTTGCCTGAAGAATAATTTCCAATAAATCGTACAGGATCAATTTTCTCGTAGGTTGGGCCAGCAGTTACCAGAAAATGTTTATTCAGTAACTTTTTTTTTTGATTAAAGAACTGAACAACTTCCTCAATGATAGTATCAGGCTCTTCCATTCTCCCTTTTCCATGTAAACCACTGGCCAAAGCACCTTCTGTAGGTTCAATGATCAGATTTCCATACGACCGGAGGGTTTCAACATTGCGAAGGTTGGCCGGATGCCTGAACATATCAAGATCCATTGCAGGAGCGATCATTACCTGGCATTTGGCCGACAAATAAGTGGTAATGAGTAAATTATCACAAATAGCATTGGCCATTTTGCCCAGAGTAGCAGCTGTGGCCGGTGCAATGAGCAACAGATCGGCCCACTGTCCCAACTCCACATGAGAATTCCAGCTGCCATCATTGGCAGAATAGAATTCGGAAATTACAGGCTTCCCTGACAAAGCCGACATAGTGACCGAAGTAATGAATTCCTTGGCCGAGGGAGTCATGATCACTTGAACTTCAGCTCCTTCTTTGACAAGGCCTCTCAAAAGATAAGCTGCCTTATAGGCAGCTATACTTCCGGTAACCCCGAGAACGATATGTTTTCCTGAGAGCCTCATAAAGGCTTGCATTACAATTCTTTGTTACGGCTTTCCTTTGCAGGGTTGCGATGATAAATCTGATCGTTTATAAATTCCTCATAAGCAATCAAAGTTGGTTTTGGTAGACGTTCATAGTATTTTGAAATCTCGATCTGTTCGCGATTTTCAAATACTTCTTCCAGATTGTCTGTATAGGAAGCGAATTCCTGAAGTTTGGTACTTAACTCTTCTTTCATTTCAGAAGCAATTTGATTTGAACGTTTGGCCAAAATCATCACTGATTCATAAACATTTCCTGTACGGGTTTCCAATTCTCTTAAATCTCTGGAAATAGTAGTGCTTTCTGCTTTTGTTTTCTTAAAATCCATATTATTTATAAATTAGAATCACCTTTATAATTTAACTGTTTTGCAGTAGTAGAATGATATTTCTCTGCTTCCTTCCGGTGTTTGCTATCCGGGAATTCATCGACAAAGGTAAAATATTCATCCAAAGCTGAACTCAACCGTTCACGCTTTTTTTCTTCAACGCTTTTTATGGCCAGCAAATATCTCGCTTTAAGGAGCATAAACATAAGTTCTTCACGGTATTTCGTATCCGGAAAATCTTTCAGCGAAGAGCTTAAAGCAACCACAGCGGCCTTATAATTTTTTAAATCATAGTAAAGCCTTCCGCTTACATACGATTTATAAACCATCTTGTCACGTAATTCAATGATCAGCCTGTTGGCTTCTTCAACTCTTGTTGAGCCAGGAAATAAATTAATGAATAACTGTAAAGCATCAATGGCATCCTGTGTAATTTGCTGATCCAGACGAGGACTTGGAGAATCAAGGTAATAGCAATAGCCTACCATAAATTGAGATTCTTCAGCATATTCACTTCTGGGAAATTCTTTCACCAGGGTTTTAAAATAATGGCCTGCCATCAGGTTATCCTTCATGCCGAATTGACTTTTGGCATAATAATAATATACCTTGTCAGCCCGGCTGGTGCCCCTGTAAATATTCAATAACTCCTTAAGAAGCGTGGAAGAACGAACAAATTCTCCACTTTCGTAATATTCCAGTGCCTTTTTGTACTTAAATTCGTAGTCAGTACTTTTTACAATCTTACCATAATCGCCGCATGAGCTAAATAAGAGTAAAAAAATAAGTGCTATAGGTGCAAAATTTCTCATTTTCATTAACATGGTGCAAATATACATTTTTATAGAAATTTATTGGCCGAAAAATAGAATGTTTTATTCAAATTACAATCCTGTTTAGTATAAATTAACAATTTTGCAGAATTATTAAAAAGAATTACTTTTGCAATGTTAATTTTAAAAATCAGAACAAGTGGATATTTTTGAAAAACTAAGAACCAACTTGGGCGACCTGGGAAAGTATATGAAACAGGCCCATGGATATTTTGCTTTTCCAAAATTGGAAGGCGAAATAGGTACCAGAATGAAATTTAGAGGGAAAGAAGTATTGGTTTGGAGCCTGAATAATTATATCGGGCTTGCCAATCACCCTGAAGTGAGGAAAGCTGATGCCCAGGCAACGGCTGATTATGGCCTGGCCTATCCGATGGGCGCACGGATGATGTCAGGACAAACCAACAAACATGAAGAACTGGAGCAGAACCTGGCCGGGTTTGTAGGAAAGCGAGATGCCTTCCTGCTAAATTTTGGTTATCAGGGTATGGTGTCCATCATCGATGCAGTTTGTAGCCGTAATGATGTGATCGTGTACGATTCAGAAGCTCATGCCTGTATCATGGACGGTGTGAGGTTACACATGGGCAAACGTTTTGTGTATGCCCACAACAATATGGATAGCCTTCGCAATATGTTGCAAAAAGCAACCCGTCTGGCTGCAAAACAAGGAGGAGGTATCCTGGTAATTACTGAAGGTGTATTTGGAATGTCGGGTGACTTGGGCAAACTGGATGAAATTGCAAAATTCAAAGATGAATTCAATTTCCGTTTTCTGGTAGACGATGCACATGGTTTTGGAACTATGGGATCAACAGGGGCAGGTACTGCAGAACATTTTGGAGTAACTGACAAAATTGATCTTCTCTTCGGAACATTTGCTAAGTCGATGGCCGGAATTGGTGCTTTTGTTGCAGGTGAAGAAGATATCTGCAATTATTTACGCTACAACATGCGGTCGCAAACATTTGCCAAATCATTGCCAATGGCCATGGTTATCGGTGCCCTGAAACGTCTTGAACTAATACGGACCCAACCGGAGCTGCGCGAAAAACTTTGGTTTATCGTCAATGCTTTGCAGAGTGGCCTGAAAGCTGAAGGGTTCGATCTGGGAGCCACCAATTCATGCGTTACACCAGTTTATTTCACTGGCGGAGTGGGTGAAGCCACCAGCGCCGTGATGGACCTGCGCGAGAACTATAATATTTTCTGTTCCGTTGTTGGCTACCCCGTTATTCCTAAAGGACTCATTATGCTTCGTCTGATTCCTACAGCCTTGCATACTTTGGAAGATGTAGAATATACCATCAAGGCTTTTTCTGAAATAAGGAAAAAACTTGAAGAAGGAAAATACAATACCGTTGAAATTCCAACAATGATCGAATAGTTATTCTAAATCATAAAAACCATCTCTCAGGGATGGTTTTTATGATTATCTTTGGCCATCCATTTTGCCTCTTTAGCTCAGTTGGTAGAGCGGCTCATTCGTAATGAGCAGGTCGGCGGTTCGAGTCCGCCATGAGGCTCCCCTATCCTATTTAGACCCTCAAGGTTTTAAAAAACTTGAGGGTCTCGCTTTTTCTGATAATGACTTCCCGATACTACATTCAACTTTTTACGTAATGTAGACGATTCTAATTTAACATTCATTCTTTCATGGGTTCACCTATTAGTATCCTGTCAAGGTTAGTATGTTGCAGAGTGCGTTAGCAATTTTACAATCCAGCGTAACCAATATTCGAAGGTTATTCGAAGGTTATTCGAAGGTTATTTGAAGGTCGTTCTAATGTGTTCTAACAATCATCAAATAATCTTCTAATAACCCATGTGTAATTTTCTAATAATATAAAGCCTTTCCAATTGGTCTGCGCTTGTACCATCCAGCCATAGTACTGATGTCATGTCAGTCATAAAGTAATGATTTGTAGATCATCACTTTAACACCTTACCTCCTACAATGGGTTAGCGGATGGGAAAATAAAGTTACTGGAGAAAAAAAACTTAAATGAGAGGTAAAACAAATATTAGAGAATGTACCTTTTGTATGAAAATGTGACAGCTGAATAGAAATATTTTTTCTTTTGACCGAAACATTGGCTAATAAAAATTTTCCATTTCAAAATACTCCATTGAAACAAATATTTTTTATCAAAATCACACTCTTATACCCTTTATATCGTTGGGTTTTTTAAAATTTTGAGAGTCACGATTCTGTTCAATTTTCATAACTTTCCACTACATTTTGAGGCCTCAAACTATTAAACTTTTAATTCGAAAAATCTTTTTTATAATTTTCGTGAACTTTTTCAAAGAATTAGTTTCACCTTTTGTCTAAAGCATTACTTTTGCGCCTTTAAATATCTGCCCAAATTATCTATATATATTTAAAGAGATATGGAAAGTGAATCACTGATTCTGTTTTTTATTGTTGCCCTTGTTCTTGTAGGAGGAGCAATCATATTTTCGACACTGGCAGCGCCTAAATCATTTAATGCGGCAAAATCCGAACCTTACGAATGCGGTATCCCTTCTGAAGGCCCGGCATGGATTCAATTCAACGTAGGGTACTATTTATTTGCCATTATCTACTTGATTTTTGACGTTGAAACCGTATTTCTATTCCCCTGGGGAGTGGTAATGCGTGATATCGGCTTAAGAGCTTTTATTGAAATCATCATTTTCTTTTTCATACTAGGTCTTGGACTTTTATATGCATGGAAGAAAGGAGCTTTGAAATGGGTATAGAAATTAAATCTATGGAATATGAGGATTTTGGTGACAATGAGTCACTCGAACTTCTCACAAAATCTGGCGGCAATGTATTTCTGTCCAGCATCGATAGTCTGCTTAACTGGGGTCGTTCAAACTCAGTATGGCCATTGACCTTTGCAACAAGTTGTTGCGGTATTGAAATGATGGCAGCAGGAGCATCGAGATATGATTTTTCGCGTTTCGGCATCGAGGTTTACCGTGCTTCACCACGTCAGGCAGACGTGATTGTAGTGGCAGGTACTATTGTTCATAAAATGGCTCCAATACTGAAGCGTTTGTATGACCAGATGCCTGATCCAAAATATGTTATTGCAATGGGAGCCTGTGCTGTTTCCGGTGGCCCTTTCTTTTACAATTCATATTCAGTGGTACGTGGAGTCGATCATGTTATTCCGGTCGATGTTTACATTCCCGGATGCCCTCCCCGCCCAGAAGCATTGCTTTACGGGGTGATGCAGCTTCAACGTAAAATCAAAGGCGAATCAATTTCAAGTCAGAACTCTGAAACAGATAAACTGCTTTAATTTTAAACAATGCTCAATAAACAAGAATTATCGGAACTTATTCTTCAAATGGTTCCGGAAGCAACTTTTCCTGAAGGAACACAGTTGACGGAAGTAGTTGTGCCTGCTGAAAAGCTTTTGGTCTTGGCAGAAGGATTAAAAAATCACAAGGATACAGCTTTTGATTACCTGATTAGCCTTACCGCAGTTGATTTCTTAACACAGATGACCATGGTTTATCATTTGGATTCGACTCAGTTCAGACATCTGATTGTATTGAAAGTAGTTTTAACTGATCGCGAAAATCCTGTGGTTGATAGTGTCAGTTCGGTATGGATCACTGCTGAATTCCATGAACGTGAAGTATTCGATTTATTCGGTATCCGGTTTAACAACCATCCTAATATGAAACGATTGTTTCTGGAAGATGATTATGGATATCCATTGCGCAAAGATTTCCGCGACGAAGTAAATATTATAGAACGTTAAAACTCAATTTATGAGTGAAGAGATAATAAAAGATGTGATTGTAAGGGAAGATGAGGACTATATTGTCAATATGGGTCCGCAGCATCCTTCTACTCACGGAGTTTTGAGGTTTGAAGTATGCCTGAAAGGGGAATCCATTAAATATGTGATTCCACATATCGGTTACATTCACCGGGGGATCGAAAAAATGTGCGAAGCAATTACTTATCCGCAAATTATTCATCTGACCGACCGGATGGATTACCTTTCGGCGCACATGAACAACGAAGCAGTTTGCCTATGTGTTGAAGAAGCCTTGCAAGTTGAAGTACCGGAGCGTGTAAAATACATCCGTACCATACTCGATGAATTGAACCGTCTTGCATCCCATCAATTGTGGTGGTGTGCATTCGGTATGGATCTTGGCGCATTGACAACCTTCTTTTATGGCTTACGCGACAGGGAACATATTCTTGACATATTTGAAGAATCATTCGGTTCAAGATTACTTCACAGTTTCAATACTCCCGGAGGATTGATGCATGATGTACATCCAAATTTTCAAAACCGGATCAAAGAGTTCATCAAATACTTTCGGAAAAAGCTTCCTGAATACGATCAGTTGTTAACCGGAAATGTCATATTTCATGAAAGAGCCAAAGGTATTGGTTATATGAACCGTGAAACGGCCATCGCTTATGGAATAACCGGGCCATCAGGTCGGGGATCAAACTTTGCTTGCGATGTCAGGAAAATTGCACCATACAGTGCCTACGACAAAGTAGAGTTTAAGGAAATACTGATGGCCGGTGGCGATACTTTTGCCCGTTACCAGGTACGTATAGCTGAAATGTGGGAATCATTAAAAATCATTGAGCAATTGGTTGATAATATCCCTGAAGGCGATTTTACTGCCAAGATGAAACCTATTATTAAACTACCTGTCGGAGAATACTTCAAAAGAGTTGAAACTGCACGGGGCGAGTTAGCCGTATATATTGTCAGCGATGGTAATAAAACGCCTTACCGCATAAAATTCCGTTCACCAAACTTCAGCAATTTATTTGTAATGAATGATTTGGTTACCGGACATAAAATTGCTGACCTTATTGCAATCAGTGGTTCACTCGACTTAGTTATTCCTGATATTGACAGATAAATGAATACAGATATGTCATCAAAATTGTACGATTTTTCGACCCTTACCGGCTCAATTCATGCCTTTTTATCAAACCTGATGTCACCTGGGTGGGTTGTTTTTACAGAAATGCTCCTTATTGGTGTAATTTTCCTTTTATTTTTTGCTTTAATCGGACTTTACCTGGTTTACCTGGAACGCAAAGTTTGTGCGATTATTCAAAACCGGGTAGGCCCAAACCGGGTAGGCAAATGGGGTTTACTTCAGACACTTGCCGATTTTATCAAGCTGATCATGAAGGAAATGATCCCTATTCGCAAAGCTGATCATTTATTGTTCAATCTGGCTCCCTTTATTGTGATTACTTCAACGATTATGGCCATGGCTGCACTTCCTTTGGCCAAAGGTCTTCAAGCAATAGATTTCAACATTGGAGTATTTTATATAATGGCTGTTTCTTCGATTGGAGTAGTAGGTATCCTGCTTGCAGGATGGTCGAGCAACAGCAAATATTCTTTGATTGGTGCCATGCGAAGTGGAGCCCAGATAGTTAGTTACGAACTTTCAGTAGGACTATCGTTGCTTGCAATTGTAGTTTTTTCAGGAACGATGCAGCTTTCAGGAATAATTGAAAGTCAAGCCGATGGCTGGTGGATTTTCAAAGGTCACATTCCTGCTTTCATAGCATTCATCGTTTTCTTGATTGCCAGTACAGCCGAAATTAACCGTGGACCTTTTGACCTTGCAGAAGCAGAGTCAGAACTGACAGCAGGCTTTCATACCGAATACTCAGGAATCAAGTTTGCATTCTTTTATTTGGCCGAGTACATGAACATGTTCATCGTTGCTGCCCTTGGTGCAACAGTGTTTCTTGGAGGATGGATGCCATTTCATGTAGGAAACTGGGAAGGTTTTAATCATATTATGGATTTTATCCCTCCCATTGTGTGGTTCTTTTCAAAAACCTTACTTATCATTTTGATAATCATGTGGTTTAAATGGACATTTCCACGTTTGCGCATTGACCAATTGCTTACACTGGAATGGAAATTTTTATTACCTATCAGCTTGGTCAACATTGTACTTATCGCATTTATTGTCCTGATGCACTGGCATTTTTAATCTTAACAGTGAAAAAATAATGAGTAGTATATCAAAATATTTTAGCGATTTATTTAAAGGAATTTCCTCGCTGTGGGCTGGAATGCGCGTAACAGGAAAGTACTTTTTTAGTCCCGGGCAAATTGTGACCGAGCAGTATCCTGAGAATCGCGCCACCTTGAAAATGGAGCCACGCTTTAAAGGTGAAATCATAATGCCCCATGATGAAAACAACCAGCATAAATGCACGGGTTGCGGAGTGTGTGAGATAAATTGTCCAAACGGTTCAATTGAAATTATTACCGATCGCATAGCAAACCCTGAAGGGAAATTGGAACGTGTGATTGACAAACATATTTACCACCTGTCGATGTGTACTTTCTGCGGATTGTGTGTAAAAACATGTCCATCAAATGCTCTGGCATACGGTCAGAAATTTGAGCATGCTGTTTTCGACCGGCATAAACTAACCAAAGTATTGAACCAGCCAGGTTCTTCATTAAAAAAGGAGGCAAAAAAATGAGCCTGAGTGTATTCATGTTTTACATGTTATCAGGAATTATCCTGACATTTTCTGTTTTGTCAATTACAACCCGGAGAATATTAAGAGCTGCTGTATACCTGTTGATTGTGCTTATTGCCACTTCCGGATTTTACTTTTTGTTGAATTACGAGTTTATGGCAGCTGTTCAGTTAACCCTTTATGCAGGGGGTATTGTGGTTTTGATCATTTTCAGCATTTTGCTGACCCACCACATTTCACATCGTTTTAATCGTCCTAACCTAGTCAACCTGCTGATGGGAATCGGGGTGGCTGTTATAGGAAGTGGCCTTGTTTTAACGACCCTCCTCACTCACCCTTTCATGGCCAACAATGCTCCTGTACTTTCAGTTGATATGACTGCCATTGGAAATCAACTGCTTAGCACCGATAAAAACGGCTATGTTCTGCCATTCGAATTAATCAGTATATTATTGCTGGCATCCATGATTGCCGCCATCATTGTGGCCAAAAAAGATAAAAATAAAAACTCAGAGATATGATTGAGGGAATTGCAATCGAACATTTTTTAGTGGTCAGCACACTCATGTTTTTTACGGGTATTTGCGGATTCATTATTCGCCGGAACCTGATTACCATGCTGATGTCTGTTGAACTGATTTTGAATTCAGTGAATATTAATTTTCTGGTTTTCAACCGGTATCTATATCCCGATCAGTTGCAGGGACATTTCTTTTCTCTGTTTATTGTTGGAATTGCTGCTGCCGAAGCTTCTGTAGCCATTGCTCTGATAATCAATATTTACAGAAACCTGCAAAATATCGACGTGGAAAATGTAAGTGAGATGAAGTATTAAGAAGTTGGAAGACGGAAGACGGAAGTTGGAAGACGGAAGACAGAAGCTTTGTAAAGCATTAATTCGAAAATGAGATTTAAAATTTAAGATAAAGAACAATGGCAGGATTTACTTATACCGTATTCATTGTACTGATTCCACTGGTAGTGTTTTTGATTACCGGGTTATTGGGAATGAAATGGAAACCAATTGTATCAGGAATTATAGGAACAGTTGGACTTGGAATCTCTTTTCTTCTTTCGTTGATCACCGCCTATAAATATTTCATTGGGATGGGTCACGGGGCTGAAGGTTTTCAATCTATTATCCCGATTGAATTCACATGGCTGCGTTTTACCGAAAGCCTTTACATCAATATGGGCGTTTTACTTGACCCGATATCGGTGATGATGTTGGTTGTAGTTACCACTGTTTCGTTTATGGTGCATATTTACAGCCTTGGATATATGAAAGGTGAATCAGGGTTCGCCCGTTTTTATGCTTTCCTATCCTTGTTTACCTTTTCAATGCTTGGATTAGTGATTGCTACCAATATTTTCCAGATGTACATTTTTTGGGAATTGGTGGGTGTCAGTTCATTCTTGCTAATCGGGTTTTACTACCAAAAGCCATCCGCTGTGGCCGCTTCAAAGAAAGCATTCATCGTCACCCGGTTTGCTGACCTTGGTTTCCTGATCGGAATACTTATTCTTTCTTATGTAACCGGAACTTTTGATTTCGGTAAACTTACTCAACCCGGAACAGCTATTTTTGGAAGCGCTGCCACAATGAGTTTCATGGGTATATCAGCCTTAACATGGGCCATGACTTTAATTTTCATTGGTGGCGCCGGTAAATCAGCCATGTTCCCGCTTCACATTTGGTTGCCCGATGCAATGGAAGGTCCTACACCTGTTTCAGCATTGATTCATGCTGCCACGATGGTTGTGGCCGGTGTTTTTCTGGTGGCACGTATGTTTCCTGTTATCCATTTTCAGGCTCCTGAAACACAGGAAATCATTGCCTACGTGGGTGGATTTACTTCGCTTTTCGCGGCGGTAATTGCTATTACTCAATATGACATTAAACGTGTTCTGGCATTTTCAACTTTGTCACAGATCGGATATATGATGCTTGCATTGGGTGTTTCAGGGTACGGTGGAGAAGAAGGCCTTGGTTACATGGCTTCCATGTTCCACCTCTTCACTCATGCCATGTTTAAAGCATTGTTATTTCTTGGAGCAGGATCAATCATTCATGCCGTTCATTCAAACTATATGTACGACATGGGTGGATTGCGCAAATACATGCCCATTACGCATATTACTTTCCTGATTGCCTGTTTAACCATCTCAGGAGTTCCACCTCTGGCAGGGTTTTTCAGTAAAGACGAAATTCTGGTTGCTGCCTTGCATCACAACAAGTTATTGTTTGCTGTCGAGTTTATTGTTGCCGGACTAACTGCCTTCTATATGTTCCGCTTATACTTTAACGTGTTCTGGGGAAAAGACAGACATTATGAACATACCCCACACGAAAGTCCACTGACCATGTCAATTCCATTGATGTTTTTGGCCGTAGCTTCCATTTTTGCAGGTTTCTTACCATTCCATCATCTGGTAACCTCTGACATGATGGGTTTTGATTCAGAAATGAACTACGCCGTAGCTATTCCTTCTGTTTTAATCGGATTATTTGGCATCGCGATGGCATGGATACTTTACAAGAAAGAAAGTGTTATTCCAGAGAAACTTGCTCTGAAATGGGGCATTCTATACACTGCAACCTATAACAAATTTTATTTTGACGAAATCTATCTTTTTGTCACAAAGAAGATCATTTTCAACTACATATCACGACCAGTGGCATGGTTTGACCGTCATGTCATTGATGGTTTTATGGTTGGAATTGGCATGACCACGGAAAAAGTATCCTACAGAATAAAAGGAATGCAGTCGGGGCAATTGCAGCACTATGCATTCATGTTCGTTGCCGGAACATTGGCGTTGACATTGTCAATGTTGTACTTTTTGAAATAATGAACAATAGCCCGGAGCGAAACCTCAGGGAAAAGCAAAGAAGTAAAAATTTAATAAAATAGACTAAAGTGGACATTCTAACTTTACTGGTGATCATTCCGATTCTTACCATGATCGGCATTCTTTTTACCAAGGATAATAAAGGGGCACGGGTTGTTACGGCAGCTGGAATGTGTGTGCAGTTAATAGTAACCGCCGTACTTGTATTTTTGTACCTCTCTGCGCGTAAATCGGGAGTCATGCACGAAATGCTTTTCACTGCTGATTACTTATGGTTTCCCAGCCTGAATATTCATTATGCAATAGGAGTCGATGGAATTGCAGTAGCAATGATTGCACTCACCTCGATTGTAGTGTTTGCAGGCATTTTTGCCTCCTGGGAAGTCGAATATTTATCGCGGGAGTTTTTTATCTCACTAATATTACTGGCTACCGGTGTTTATGGCTTCTTTATTTCGCTCGACCTGTTTACCATGTTCCTGTTTTACGAACTGGCTGTAATTCCGATGTACCTATTGATTGGTGTCTGGGGTACGGGCCCGAAAGAAAGTTCGGCCATGAAACTAACATTGATGTTGATGGGAGGTTCAGCCCTTTTGATGGTTGGAATATTTGGTATCTATTTTAATTCAGCTCCCGATGGAGGACCGCTTACTTTTAATATTCTTGAAATTGCCAAAATAAATATACCAATTGACATGCAGCGCTTCTTCTTCCCGTTCACCTTTGTAGGTTTCGGAATTCTTGGCGCTCTGTTTCCCTTCCACACATGGTCGCCCGATGGACATGCTTCGGCACCAACAGCGGTTTCAATGCTTCATGCCGGAGTATTGATGAAACTTGGAGGATACGGATGTTTCCGTGTTGCCATATTTCTGATGCCTCAGGCAGCCCATGAAATGGCATGGATTTTCATTATCCTTACCACTATCAGCGTTGTTTACGGAGCTTTCGGGGCTATCTGGCAAACCGACCTTAAATTCATCAACGCATACTCATCAGTAAGCCATTGCGGGCTGGTTATTTTTGCCCTGCTGATGCTCAACCAAACCGCCATGGACGGGGCCATCCTGCAAATGATATCACACGGTTTAATGACAGCCCTTTTCTTTGCCCTGATTGGAATGATTTACGGACGTACACATACAAGAAATATCAACGAAATGGGCGGTCTGATGAAGGTAATCCCATTTCTGGCCGTAGTTTATATGATTGCAGGTTTTGCTTCTTTGGGTCTTCCCGGATTAAGTGGTTTCGTAGCCGAAATGACAGTCTTTGTGGGAGCTTTCCAACATCATGATATGTTTCACCGTGTAGTAACTATACTCGTGTGTTCATCGATTGTAATTACGGCTGTTTATATTTTGCGGGTTGTCGGTATTATACTCCTAGGCCCATTGAAAGATCAGCATCATGCTCATCTGGAAGATGCCAAATGGTTTGAAAAACTAAGTACTGTTACATTGGTAATCGCAGTAGCAGCCATCGGTATTGCTCCACTTTGGTTATCTGACACTATCACAGCCAGTCTCAAACCGATCGTTACCAGATTGGCAATGGTCATTCCTTTTTAATTTATATTAATACCGAAAAAAAAATGGATCTCGGACAATTTATACTCATGCGCCACGAAATGCTGCTTACATTTGCAGCACTTGCCATTCTGGTTGCTGAAGTTTTTACCAGTGAAAAGAATAAATTGCGTATCATTCCTTTTGCGCTCGGACTTTTCGCTTTGATTACCGTAGTGGGTTTTATCCCGGGCGAAACCGGCAATCTATTTGGTGGCTCATTTCAGTCAAGCCAACTCACCACTTTCATGAAAAACATTCTTAACCTGGCTGTGCTGATCATTTTCCTTCAGGCTGAAGGGTGGCTCAGGAAAAAAGAAAATGCAGATAAAATCAGTGAATATTTTATCCTGACTTTGTCAACGCTGATAGGAATGAACTTCATGATTTCAGCTGGTGATTTCCTTATTTTCTACATAGGACTCGAAACTGCCACTATTCCCATTGCAGGAATGGCTGCCTTCGATAAAATGAAAAGCAGATCTGCCGAGGCTGGTATCAAACTGATCCTTTCCTCTGCCCTATCATCCGGGATATTGCTTTTTGGACTTTCAATGCTTTACGGAGCAACCGGAACCATCTATTTTGCTGATATGGCCGGCTTGATTGCAAAAGACTCCATGACACTCCTTGGATTTATATTCTTTGTAAGTGGATTGGGATTCAAGATTTCACTGGTTCCGTTCCACTTCTGGACTGCCGATGTATACGAAGGTGCGCCAATCATGGTAACTTCCTATCTGTCGGTTGTATCAAAAGGGGCGGCAGTATTTATTTTCACCATTATTTTATTCACAGTATTTAAGAATATTGTAGATTTGTGGCAGCCGATGATTTATACGCTGGCTGTATTTACCATGACTTTGGCCAACCTGTTTGCCTTGCGTCAAGACAATATCAAACGATTTTTGGCCTTTTCGTCCATTGCACAGGCAGGTTTTATTCTGGTGGGTATTATGGGTGCAGGCGAGTTAGGGATGACTTCAGTGGTCTATTTTGTCCTTGTATACGTATTTACCAACCTTGGAGCATTCGGGGTAGTAGCTGCGGTTCACAATGCTTCGGGCGTTGAAACCATTTCAGGATACAATGGATTGTATAAAACCAATCCGATGCTTAGTTTATTAATGACCCTTTCGCTATTTTCACTGGCCGGAATACCACCGGTTGCAGGCTTCTTCGGCAAATTCTTCCTGTTCACTGCTGCTGCCAGTAAAGGATATTATATTTTGATATTGATTGCAGTATTAAATGCCACCATCTCCTTATACTATTATTTACGTGTTATAAAAGCGATGTTCATCGATAAAAATGAAGAACCTGTGTCTTGGTTCCGTAGTACAACTGCCATGCGGATAAGCCTTGTAATGTGTGTAGCAGGGGTATTTATCATTGGTTTTGCAAGTGGAATATTTGAATACATACGAACCATCAGCCAACTATTTTTAAACTAAAGAACTATGCCACTTAATAAAGGAAAACATCTGGTTGAAGAAATTGATGGCGTGCGTTGCACGGTTGTCGAAAAAGGAATCTCTCCAGAACGTGCTCAATTTTTGAAAAATATACTGGAACTAAATGGATACCAAGTAAAAACCTCTGCAGACACCGACCCTTTAACCGTCAAACTTGGTGTTACTGATATCCTTTTCAATCCGATTATTGATGTTTACGAGCGAAGGTTGAAAAGTCCATCCGGAAAGAAAGTAACACCTGCTTATTGGCTTCAACAATCTGACAAAGAAACCGAAGAGGAAGTGAATTACTGGAATAAAGCGTAAATATTTCAGGCAATCACCTTCCTGAAAAACCATTACAGGTTTTATAGGACAATTATAAAATATTAAGCTGAAGGGTTCAAGTGATCACTTGAACCCTTCAGCTTTTTAATAGCATCGAACTAAACACAATCCATCTACCCTGTATCTGGCAACAGATTGTTTTTGAAACCCAGTTAAAGAATAACGTAATCTTAATGGCCCTTGGAAAATGGATCATCTATTATAGATAATTAAAACATTTTGTTTGAGAAAATTACAACTGTTTCAAAACTCATTTAAAATGATTTTGGTCTTCAATTATTTAACTCCTCAGATTTAATTTCATACATTTGCTTTGTTTGCGACCTCTTTTGTCATTCTCATTACAGAATTTAAGGAGCGTTACCAGATAAATAAATACTATTGAATCTCTTTAAAACGAAGTAAAAAAGTATCTGAGTAAATAAATAGATGGTATTAAAGGTACATCAATTTGAATTTCGCAAAGAAATAATATACAGTTCGTATGTGAAAATGCCCCATTCGCAATTAAATTAGAGCATCTCATACTCTTTTTAATCAAATAAAAATATTTCCATCTATATTAAAATAAATAATCCTAATTTTGTCCTGTTCAAAAAAACCATATGCTTTCACACATGAATATCTTTTTTAGTCTGGCATTGAGCTTTACAATCGTTTATTTTGTAATTCCGAAAATAATCAAAGTTTCAAAAATTATAAAATTATACGATGTTCCGAATCAACGTTCGGCAGCTAAACAGATCGTGCCCACGCTTGGAGGAATCGCAATTTTTGCAAGCTTCATAATCAGTACGATTGTATCATCAAACAGCTTAAGTATTAATGAATTGAAATCAATGTTCGTTGGTGTAACTGTTATGTTCTTAATTGGACTGAAAGATGATATCATAGGGCTTTCTGCAAAAAAGAAGCTTGTTTTTCAAATTGCAACAGCCCTTTATCTGGTAATTTTAGGAAATTACAGAATAACTAACCTTCATGGGATTTTGGGGTTTCAGGAAATAGGATATGTAATCGGAGTAATTATCTCAATGGTGGCTATTGTAGGGATTATCAATGCATTTAACCTGATTGATGGAGTTGATGGATTGGCATCTGGCATAGGCATACTTGTTTCAGCAATTTTAGGCGTATTATTTTTGAGTGCCGGCGATTACATCTATGCTATTGCATGTTTCAGCTTAACAGGAAGTCTGTTAGCCTTTTATCTATACAATGTTTTTGGCCACACCAATAAAATATTCATGGGCGACACTGGTTCCCTTATTCTTGGAATTGTGGTGGCTGCATTGATCATTCACTTTGTAGAGTTTACACCAGTTTCAAGCAGTGCCATGCAGGGATCTGTTGCAATTGCCTTATCTCTTATTATTGTTCCGGTTATCGATACCATTCGGGTTTTTGCCATCCGCATATCTCAAAAGCGTTCGCCATTTTCGCCTGACATGAATCATATTCATCACAATATACTCAAATTAACAGGCAACCATCTGGCTACAAGTTCTATCATTATTGGAGTAAATGCCTTGATTGTATGGTTTGCGTTCCTTTTTATTGAAGAAATTGGAAATCCTCTTTTATTCGTTATTCTATTGGTCACCGGATTTATTTTGGCAGGTATTCCCGCTATTTTGGTGAAAAGGCTACCTAAAATTGTTGGGATTCAAAAGCTTGAGAAAAAATCAATATTTGCTCTTTCAATAATGACTAAAAAACTCAAAGAATAGTATTTCCAGATAGGACAGTTAAAATATTCGTTGTTTTTCACAAATAGACAATATCATTTATTTTCTAAGAAAATTAAAAAGAGGCCGTCACAAAGAATGTTTTGTGATGGCCTCTTTTATTTTAAATTCATACTTCCTGCTCCCTTGCAGATTATATTGTCGCTAATTGCAATTTGTGTTCTTCTTATTTTCGTGTAATACAGGTAATTACATTTACAAATAGCATTTTTATTACTAAATTTGTGACAGTTTAATTTACGGTAGTTCATTTTTGACCTGGTTTATTTTCATGTAGTTATAAGTATCAGATCAGGAAGTCTGGATTTACCCAATAGACCCCCGTCGGGGACCATCAACTTGAAACGCTCCTCCCAATCCGACAATCCGACAATCCGACAGTTGCATATCTTTTAAAATACAGTTGAACCCACCACCAAAATGCTATTAGTCACAAAGCCAGTAAGATACCAAGGAACAGAAAATATTCAATATCTATTGTATTTCTTTTTTGTGTCTCCGAAGACTCTACGTAAACATAAGGTTAAATAGACATTCTGAAGTGGGCTTACAGCTTAATTTCTTGTTTATTTTGGTAATAAAGAAAGAAAAAACATTGAATAAATCGCCAGTAAGGTTTGACTGTTAAGGGTTAAGGGATCTTGCAAATTGTATATTCATACTTAATATGAATGTGGCAGAGTTCTCTTTAAATCTTAAATGGAGTTGATTTTTAATCAGAGGCAGTGCCTTAATAGCGATCTCAACTTTGAAAACTAAAAATATTCAAGTGTCGGATTGTCGGATTGTCGGAAAATAAGGAGATGTATGGACAGCGATTTCCAGAGGGATCCTTTAAATGATTAGGGTATTGATCCAGCATTCGAGCCATTTATTTTCTTAGCTGCCTGCGATTAATAAGTTTGGTAAACCAAAAGACAGGAAGGAGCGATGCCTGAAAAATTTAGCTATCAGGATACTCTCTATATGAGCAAAAAGTCTGTCTATTTAGGAAATGTCAGAGATTAATGATTTTGTTAATTCATTCAATGAAATAATTGATAAGATATTTGATTAATCAAACATAGATGGAATTTTTGCTGAATTATTCAAAAAAGCAAAGTTATTTGATATTTTCATAAACGATTTAAAAAGAACTTGAGAATTTAAATACAAAATTTCTGAATATATGTGTTATACATCAAACGGGATAAATTAGTACATTTTCATTTTTAAAAATTGAAA
>Ga0123338_10001672_pt1 | contig 21182 bp, 26 predicted proteins | sample grotaG_FD_89793 | JGI IMG/M metagenome (GOLD analysis project Ga0123338, IMG submission 89793) | Glacier valley bacterial and archeal communities from Borup Fiord, Nunavut, Canada, to study Microbial Dark Matter (Phase II) -... | ecosystem: Environmental > Aquatic > Freshwater > Ice > Glacier ...
GGCAACTGGGCAGTTGGTCAGCAACAGGTAGAGCAGGCAAGGGCGAGGAGCAGCGGGCAGGCTGCCAGCAATCAGTATGGTGGTGCTGCTGCCAATACCCCACCAGCCAGCCAGCCAGCCGGTGGGCAGGCGGGCGGGGTGTCTACCACGCGCCACGAATACGACCTGAAGGTTGCAGTATCGGGGATGAGCGACGACTACAACTCCGACATGAAAGACAAAATCACCGCCCATGTGATCACCGTGATCAGCAAGGACGTGAGGGGAATATTATGGCACTAGTGACCATCAACAGCCAACTAAGCACGTTGCAATTCGCAGTAGCTCAAGGCGCGGGCCGCGTCGCTGTCGATCCCTACTGGCTGCCAATCACAATAATCGCCTATGACACCCTGGCAAAGCAAACCCCACCAGGGCTTATGCCCACCGTTGACACGACAGGGTCAGGGATGGAGAAGTACGCTCGTAAGATAGGCACCACCGACCTCAATGGGATGTTGCGCCAATTTGGTGCAACTATCGACCTACCCAGCGGCGGCGCGCCCACTCTGCTGACCGCCGCCCTCTGGGACTATCTAGGCCCCGGCGGGGCGGTGACCGTGTTCGGTCTCGACCCTTTCGCCAGCGTGACCGCCCCCGACGGTCGCCAGTTCGCTTACTGCTACTGGGACGGCCTGATGCGAGCCGCAAAGCTGGGCGAGGTAGCACGCAGCGAGGGTGCTTACAGCCTCACGCTCGACTTTTATCGCATGACGAGGAGAGTGGTATGACCCTGCTCGACGACCAGATCACACGCAGCCAATGCTACGACCCCGGCCTCGACATCCGGGTGTACGTTGGCTTGTCGCTCGAAGTGCCGTTCGACAGTTCTTCTATCAATCCCACTAGCAACCTGGCAGTGGGCGTAGGGACGGACTGGATCGACGTGACCGAGGATATATCTACCACTGTCACGATAGATCATCAAGAGCATGGCACCATTGCTAACTTCAAGATGAATCGTTTCGACAGTGGCCTCTATCACCAGAGCCGCCGAGTATTGATAAAACGGTGGGTAAGCGGTGGTGGCACGGATAGCGGCTGGTTGGACTGTTATTACGGCTACCTGACGGCTGGCCTCGACATCGCGCCCGACGGCCTCTCCACCCCCTTCGACGTGCGGGCGGAGTCGGACGCTGAACTAATGGCGAAGGCCAACGTGCCATCGCGCCGCTACAACAGCAACCTTGCGAAGGACGCGCAGGCGACCGCCACCAGCACCCTGATGTTCCCAGAGGCCGCGATTGTGCAGGAGGGGCTGACCAGTTTGGATGTGGGGCCGAACTCGGTAAGGGACGGCCTGCTGGCCTCTGCCTATCTCGCAGCAACGGCGGCGGGCGTGACTGATTACTACTCCCCCCGCAACGACGTGGACGTAGTAATTGATCGCGTGTTCACTCACGCCGTCGGGCCTGGCGACAACGTGCCGCAAGCCCTCGTAATAGTCCCTTGCCGCTCGATGAACTGGACGCAGGATTATAGCTTCAACTGGGGTAACCCAGCAGGGTACACGAACCTGCTCGAACTGGGGGCAATCCACCGCAACGGCAATCAATGGAGCCTACCGACCGTGATCGGCCCGGCTGGTACCAGCGTCAAAGTGCTGCGCTCGACATCCAACCCCAATCACTGCCATATCAAGGTGATTATGGATCGAAACCATAACACCAGGCTGGCCTACCCTACCTTGCCACACCACTTTCGCATCATCTTTAAGGCGACCTTGCCAGGAGACGGCCAGCCGCATTACTACCGCTACCGACCTGGGGATGGGGAGTGGAAGTATGCTAGGCTGACGGGGGATTGGCAAGAATGCAACCAGGATATTCCAGGGGCAACCGACGGCACCAACGCCACAGCTCTATGGATGTCAATGCAGATGGATGCCTGGACAGGGTTGGATGCAACGGGCAGCATCGACTATAGCATCACGAGCATCGACTTTGCCGCCGTGCAAGTTGTCAGCGGCGCGCGCCTAGCTGCCACCTACAACAATCAGCTTAACGTGCGCCCCGTGATTGCGGGCCTGCTCAGTGTAGGTTACGGCGACTTGCATCTCGAGGTAAAAGACAAAGATGGGGTGACCCTGGGGGATATCAACCTCGCCCGCTATGGCATTGCGCAGGCCAATGGCCTGCAACCCATCGTGATCACCCCGTCGCGGGCCGAGCTAGAAACGCGCTTTAACTTGTCGGGTGCTGTGGTGGTAGAAACCGGCACCGACTATCCGGGGGTGTGGTTCGACAGCAGGCCACAGAGTGGCACTGGCTACAACACGTTCCGCCTCTACGAAGCCGCTTACACCCAGGTGCAACGGTGTGAGCCGGGGGACGCTGGCTGCGTAAACGGCACGCGCACTGTTACCTTGCTGGCAGCAGTACCACAAGACGCTACCACCATCTCTACCGCAAGCGGCTACCCCAGCAATGCTACCCAGGGCTGGCGGCGCACGCCTGGGCTGAGTGGTAGTTTCGCAGTGGATACCACGCCCACCCTCACCCGACTTACACAAGGTAGTAATAGCGAGACCTTGATGCTCACCTTTCCCGCGCTCGCCTATCCCACGCTGGCGAGCAATGTGGCGATAGGGGATACCAGCATTGAGCTTATCGGCGACACTGGGCTGGTACCCCTCGCCGTACCCTGGCGTAACTTTAGTGGTGGTTACACCTTGATGCCCGGCTACCTGCTGATCGGCACGCAAGAATATGTGCGCGTCGAGCGCGTCGAGGGGCAGAGCATCTTCATTACGCGCAACACGCCACCGCCAGGGATCAGCCCGCTCAGTGCAGCCATCGCGCACGCTGCTGGCGAGACGTTGATCCCGATGCTACCAGACGCATACCCAGCCAGCACCTACCACCAGCAGCAGATGCCCCGCGTTGCAGGGCTGACCATCTCGCGCATGGAAGGGGTACCCGCGATGGAGCATCTAGTTGTGCTGGTCAGCAATTTGGCTGCGGCGACTATCCCCACCAGCGAAAATGATGCTGCCTGGACACGGGTTGCCAGCATCGAAGGCAACCGCAATCCTGTGTTGCAGGTGACGCTCGGCGACCCCCGCGAACTGCGTAAGGTGGCTGTCCTCGTCTACGCGATGGCGGTCGATCCCAACACTGGCAGGCGGGCAAGGGTGGCGATCAACGACATTGCGGTGCAAGGCGTGCCAAACAACAGTAACAGCTATCGTAGTATTGCGCGCCTGGAAGACGTGATCGCTTACTTCTGGGAATTGTACGGTGGGCTAATCGGCCAGCCCGCCAGCGTGATGCGTGGGCGGATTGTGATCGACCAGAGCGTTCGCTATGTAGGCATCCCCTTCCCTCAACTGACAACGGCGGCTGGCAACCTTGCCAGCATCATGACCCAGCTAACCCAGGCTGCGGGGCTGACCTGGTACGTAGATGCATGGGGGAGGCTGACCATCTGCTTCGCGCCCAACAGCGGGCTGGGCTTCCCCCCTGGAACTCTGCCCGCCTACACGTTCACGCCCGCCAACTCAAGCAACCCGGCCATGAAGCTAGAGCCACCCTACCAGATATCACAAGTTGCCCTCAGCGGCGTGGATGGCAGAGGGCGTAGCTACAAAGAGGTATTCCCCGACCCCGCCAACCCGCTCGGCGACAAGCAGGAGCAATCAGGGCTGATGGTCATCTCGCCGGAGACGTTCCGCCGCATGGCGAGGGCGCGCTATTACAATGCCACCAGGCCATACAGCTTTACGGTCAAGGCGGGGCCGATGGAGTGGCTAGCAGATAGAGGGCGCGGCAAGCTGGTCGTCTTTAGCTGGAGCGACGTGGACGTTTACGGCAGCGACGGCGCAAACGCACTCTGTCATGTGCGCAACTATCGTGAGAGCTACGTACAAGCGGCGAGCGGCTGGGTGCTAACCACCCAGGCCACCCTAGAACAGCGAGCGAGCGTATGAGCCAGAACGAGACACAGAAGGCCCTGGAACGTAACAACTTGCGTGGTCTGCTTGCCAGCCAACCGCTTGCCTCCGGCGGGCGGGTCACGGCGGTAAATCCTGACGGCTCTGGCACCTTTGTGGATCGGGACGGCACGCCGCAGGACGTACGACCATCCCCCGCTGTGCCACAACTGCGCGAGGGTATGACGATCCAGACCGTGCTAGATCGCAACCAGCTTGTCAACGGGGTACACATAGCGACGGGCGGGGCGCAGGTGGCCGGGACGGTAACCGCCGTCGCTATCCCCCCCGCCCCACTCGTGCGATCTGCTCTCCTTGAGCTAATGCGTGACGATGCAGGTAACCCCCTCTATCCCTACCAGGCGCGGGCGCGGATCACGCTAGAGCAGGTGGCCGACGCGCTCAACCCGACCCGCTACATTGCGGCGATCATCACCACCGCTGATTACCCGCTCCACCCCGACCCCGATCAATCGTGGCGTTACGAGCAGTCCTCACACCGTCAGGCGCGGCGTGCCACCCTGGATCAAACCCTCAGCATCGCGGCGACGACTTTGACGACGGTAGAGGACTTGAGTGGTTGGCCGCCTGGCGACGACATTGTAGTAGATAGCGGTGGCACGCAAGAATGGCTGCACTATACAGCGCGCGCTGGGCGCACCCTTAGCGGACTGACGCGGGGGTTGCATGGCACGACCGCCCAAACCCACATTGCTGGTGGCATGGTTTGCAGCCAGCCCCGTGCAGTGTTCGCGCTTGCCGCTGCCCTGGGTACCAGTGGCGGCACCCTCACTTTGGTAGACGCGACTGGCATACCGAGCGTGGGCAACTTGGTGATCAGCAATCCCAACGAGATAATCAGCTACCTGTTCGTCTCAGGCAACACCCTAGCCATCACGGGGCGGGGCCTGCAAGGCAGTGGGATCAGTAGCCACGCCAGCGGTAGCACAGTGCAGCAACAGCAGCCGACGGTGGAGATCAGGATCGACAACCTGATAGTCAACACCAGTTACCAAGTTGTCGCACAGTACGAAATCCAGCGGCCAGACGGCACCCTGCGCCGCTCGGCCTGGACGCTGGCCCAAACTCTCAGCCTGGTAGTTGATACCGTTGCCCCACCCAAGCCTGCTACGCCCAGCGGTACCCAGCGTGTCAATCGCTCTATGATCGACGTGGCAGTAGCAGCCTACTCGCCTGTCGTCGCCGACCTTGCCAGCATGGAGTGGGAGGCAACTATCGCGGGCGTGACCTTGCCCCGCTTCACCAGTGGGTCGCAGTTCGTCGCCACCTTCGACCCAGGATACTACCCTGCTGGCACCACTGGCACGATCAGAGTCCGCGGGATCGACAACGCCACCCCCGCTAACGTAGGGATATGGAGTGATACCGCTGCAATCCAGTTCGACACGACAGCACCACCCCAGCCGACGGTAACAGCTACCGAGCAGGTGGACGGCAGCGTGCTGGTAGTTGCAGTGGTTAGCCCCGCGCCCCCAGACTTGCGGGCCAGCGTTGACTACCAGGTACAGGTAGACGGCAACTTCAACCCCTACAGCAAACAGCCCTTCTCCGTGATACTGCCAAAGTTTGGAGAGCCTGCAATCGGGGGCTACTATCGCTACCGAGCGCAATCCTACGATCAGCAAGGTAACACGCTCGGCTATGGAGCGTGGGCAGATGTTGCCCGCTCCATGATCGCCCCCGCAGCACCAACTATTGTATCTGCCAGCTACGTGCGAGGTGGCGTGCGCGTGGTGATGGCGGCGTTGCCATTTGGCGCAACCATGTTCAAGGCACTACTGTATAACAACTCCACTGGCACCGATCCCAACATTTCGCCTACTGGCTCCTCCTCGACGCTAGACATCATCATCCCGTTTACCGACTTTTACGCAGGGCCGGGTGTGATCACCCGCTCTGTACGCGTGGTGGCGGTGGGGCGTAACGGGGTAGCATCCGCCCTATCTGCCTACATGGTGGTTACGGTAGATGCGACCGTGCCAGCCGTGCCAACCCCCAATTTGCTACAGGTGGATGGGGCGGTCGTGCTGGTTGGTTGCACGACGGTCGTCGGGGCGCGGGGCTACATCTTCCGCATCTACGCATCCACCTCGCTGGCTGGTACCTACTCGCTATTGGCTGGTATGCCTATGCCGGAGGTTGGTAGCCCCAGCCTAAGCTACCGCCTGCCAAAGGCGGGCATCACCCTAGCAAGATGGTACAAAGTCACGGCGCAGGCTATCAGTTACAGCGAGGTACTTAGTGCCGAGAGCGTGCTCTATCCCACCAGCAGCCCTCCCATGCTTGACTATCCTCAGGAACAAGCAGACACCTTGAACGGGGGAAAGAAGCTGGCGGGTGACGCGATGGCAGATGGCAGCGTGGCCGATCTGCAAATCAGCGGGGTGGCTGGTAGCAAGGTAGCGGTGGCTAGCTTGCCCCCCGTGCCAACTGCCAACAGTGTAGCCAACACGGTTGCTGGTGGCAACAGCGTGGTAGTGGCACTGGGTAGTGCCAACACGGGTACCATCCCCGGCCCGCGCATCGACAGTACTACACTGGGTAACGTGCCAAGCGCAACGATAGCAGCTACAGCTAGCACGGCCAATGCGGTGGCGGCGGGCAGCATCGTGACGGGCAGCTTTGCGGGTGGGGCGGTTGCTCCGACGGCAGGGGTTGCTAACGATCTTGCCAACAGCAGCACGGTAGCGGCTAAGATCAGAGCTACCTTGCTAGCTCAGGTCGTTGCGGTGCCAACCAGCGATGCAGCCAACAACCTTTCTACCGCGGGCTTCGTCGCCGTCAACGCGGCTGGGCAACTGCTCACTGGGGCGGCGGCTGGAAGTTTTACCAGCCCGCGCCTTGCCAACTCAACTAACGCAGGCAACGATGCGGCGGCGGCTGTCAAAACAGCGGCATTGGCGGGTGGCACGGCGGGAGACGATCTGGCAACGGCGGCCAACTCTGGCACGACCGCGCAACAGAACTATGCTGGGCGGCCATTCAGCGAGGTAGAGAACCCCGACTTCCGCTGGTATTCTGGCAGCGTGCCTAAAGGGTGGACGGTAAGCGGCGCAACCAACTGCACTTATGGCCTAATCAGTGGTGGCACGGCTGGTTTCAGGATCAACTTTAGCGGCGCAGGTGGACTGACTTTGACTAGCAGCAAGATAGGTAACAACAGCATTAACGCTGATTTGTACAATGTCTCGCTACTAAAGTACAACATCACCCCCCTCGCTGATGTGTGGGTGGACACCTACAACAATGCCAACACACTGCTCAATAGCTACAAGATAATCGTGGGTACAAACGGCTATGGCTACCAGGAGGCTAGTGGCTCATTGTTCGGTGGGGGTTCAAGCTGGGCGTACTTTAGAGTGCGGCTGGCGGTTACATCTACAATCGCCGACTTCGCTGACTTTTATTACTTGCGAATAAACCGCCTTTTGACTGCTGCTGCCCTCGACCCCGCTGGCAGCTACACGTTTGCCACAGCCAAAGTAGGCACACGCGATGTGGGATCGGGGCTTGACGTAGCCATGTACCGCTACCCGATCAGCGGGGCAACCCTGGTTCTTCCCCTCACCGATCCAGCAGGCAGTGGTGTGACGGACGAAAGTGGGTTGGCAACGTCGCGCGGCGGCGGCTACAACGGCGGGTACACTCTTAGCACGCCCGCCGGGGTGCTGCTTAATGGTAGCACAGGGTTCATCAACGTACCAAACTCCACCAACTGGGATTTGGCAACGGGCGACTGGACAGTAGCTATCAGTTTCAAGGCCACGTCGCTGGGGGCTAAACGCCGATTGATCGGCCACAGCAACCCGACAGGCAACGGAGGCTGGTCGCTCTTTATCAATGGCTCTAATCAATTGGAGCTAGATAAGATGAGCGTGATACCCCTGCTCACCGATGTATCTACTACTTTTGTAACTGGCAACTGGTACAGGGTGATGTCGATCAAGCTAGGCACCAACTATCGCTTCTACGTCGGCGGCAACTACACTTCTATCGCCACCGCTACCACCGCCAACGTGCCAGCAACTACGACAGGCAATCTTGAGCTAGGCGCAATCCAGGATGCGGGGGCCGCCCGCGCTGAGTTCTTCGCTGGCTACCTCAAGGGGGCGATCATTGCTCCATTTGCCTACAGCATCCGCCAGATCGTGATGGACGGCGCATGGGCCGCCCTCAACTACTAGCTACGTGCCACCCCGATCCCAAATCTGCTAGCTATTGCTGGCAAGGAGTAAAGATGTACAAGTACGTTTTGACGGCAATCCTGATCCTGGTACTGGCAACTGGCGGCCAAATCGTCACGGCGGCACCAACCGCAACCGCTGTCGATCACGGTGTGGTCGCCCCTGATCTGACAGGGGGCAATCATGGCATTGTCACCATCCTGCCAACCATTATTGGTACGCAGGATGGTGGCGCGGGGCAGACGATCACGCTCTACAACAACAGCGGCACGGCGGCTCATGTAGGACTTAGCTGGCAGGGTGCGTACCTAATTAACAGTGATGCTCCTCCTAGCGAACTCTACTGGGCCGAGGCTGGCAGCATTAGCCAGCCGCTCAACGCGCCGCACGAGCTTGCCACCCGTGCTTACCCCTCCTTCTTTGAGCAGGCAACAGTAGTAGGCAACGCGGCCTTGCCAGCAGGAGCAACGCGTACCTACGTGCTGGTCGGGCGCGGCAAGCAGCTTGGTTGCTCGTTCCAGGTCGGCACATCTGGGCAGCTTGCCAACGGTGGCAGCCCGCTGATCATCTGGCACAGTGATCGGCTGCTTACTATCGTTGCCACCACGCCTCCAAGCAAAGATTAAGATAGGCACATCATGCCCACCACTGACATAGGATCAATAGTCGCTCTCCTGCTGGTGCTGCTCGGCACCGGCGGGCCGCTCGCGTGGTGGGTTTCGTCACGGTTGGCGGCCCGCAAGCAGCGGTTTGACGAGGAGCGCGCGGCCTGGGAGCGTAAGCAGGCTGAAGAAAAGGCGCGCCTGGATACCGAGCGTTACACGCTGGATCGGGCTAAAGCCGACCTGGACGCTGATGCTTCGCTGGTTGCCAACTCTGAGAGCTTTCGCAAGCTGATCGCGGGGTTGCAGCGCGACGTGGTGGCGGCTGGCGAGGAGGCGATGCGGGCAACGCGGGCGGCGCAGGCAGCGCAGGCCGCCAGTGAGCGTAGTGAGATCGAAGCGGCTAAAGCCTCGCGTGAGAGCAACCGTTCTCGTCAAATGACAGTTTTGCTACAAGGGCAAATCAGCGAGATCACTAGCAGGGTGGAAGCGGCTTTCGTGAGCATCAGCAACGTTGTCAACGCCTCGGCGGTGATGATCGGTGCTTTGGAGGATGGCGACGGCACGATCAGCCTGCTCCGCACTGCGAGGGAGCTGTTGCAAGAGGCCATGAGCCTGCCGCCAATCGTACTCGACGGCGAGACGAGCGAAGGGGTAAAGCGCAAGCCGCAGACCGCGCCCCTTGTCGCCCCAGACGAGCAGGCAAGGATCAGGGGGCCGAGCGATGGTAAGGGGCGGGGGAAGTAGTGGGTCGGTAACGAGCAAAGAAAGTGAGGTGAAAGTGATGCTCAGACGGTTCGTGTTGCAACGTGACCGCGACCCCAGTGGGGTATCTGGTGAGGGGGTGGTTGCTGAAGGTGTACTGTTTCGTGATGGTCGTGTGTACTGGCAGTGGCTACGCTGGCCGTTCAATGTGGGCCATGCGTCAAGCGTCACGGCGTTGCTGGCGGCGCATGGTCATGAAGGAGCCACAAAGCTCTTGTGGCTAGATAAGGAGGTTGCAGATGAAGGGGATCGGCCTGCCTAACGAGGCGAGGATTGGCGAAGGCGATATACATCAACTAAGGGCTGGCGGGTTCGACACTGTTAAAGCGTTTTGGTATCACGACCCCGCCCAGCTACACGCCCTCGGTCTCCCTGTCTGGCTACGCCTGCCAGACAGTGAGCATCGTCGCGCCGACGGCAGTAAGTTCGTGCCTAGTGCAAGCGACTATGCGGCTGAGTGTGCGGAGACAATACGCCGCTGGCGGGTCGCTGGGGTACCCCTGCTTGGCGTGCAGGTGGACAATGAGCCTGATCAGATGAGTAGCTGGGGCCGTGATGGAATGTGGAACTATCAGCATTTCTATCGAGATGTCCTAACCCAGCTTCGCCCTCAAGCTGGCGGGGTGCCGCTTGGCTTCCCTTCTGTTTCAACCGAAGCGGACGTGACCGCTTGGCTCAGGGCGGGCAAGGACGCAATTGCCGCTAGCGACTTCATCACGATTGATGCCTACTGGGACAAGCGTGGAGCGATGTTCCACCCCAGCTACGGCGGCTTGCCGCTGACCGCTTCGACCATGTACCCCGGCAAGCGGATCGTGGTCGGGGAGTGGGGCAGCAGTCAGTTCCGCTGGCAGCCAGACGACCCCCAACGCGTTGAGGCATGGGCGTGGGAGTATCCGCTGTACCAGAGTTGGCTAGCTAGCCAACCCGCTGTTACGGCAGGCTACATCTTCATCCAGGGGGGAACGGCTGACTGGCGCGGCTTCTTCCCACCCGCGTCGCTCTATCCCAAGTTGGCCGAGAGCGGCGACCGCTACAAGCCGTTTTACCCTGCGACCGGCCCGACTACTGTCGGCAAGGACGAGTGGTTTGTGCAAACAGATCAATGGTGGTACAGCCGAAAGTCCAGCCACTACATCAAGGGGGCAATCCTAGACTTCTACAAGCGCAACGCTGGGTTCACGTTCCTCGGTCTGCCCCTAACAGAACCGTTCCCCTGCTCGTCTCTCGGTGGGCTGACCATCCAATTGTTCGAGCGTGGGCGGGCTGAAGTGCAGCCTAACGGAGCGATCACACTGGGGCGCGTGATCGCTGACTACTACGAGGGTGGCAGTTTTGCCATCTATCCCTTACAAGGCGGCCCTAGCCGCACCCTAACAACTTATCCACCAACTATCCACAAGCGTGTAGGCACGCATAGGAGATACTCATGGATTTCAACAACATCGTGTCCCTGATCATCCAAGTCTTCGGTGCAGCCCTGCTGGGGCTGGCTGCTTCGGCCATGCCGAAGGTAGCAGCATGGCTTGACACTATGGCAGCTACGAACAAGGACAAGGGAGCATTCCAGTTCGCCAGCTTCGCAGTACAGGCCGCCGAGCAGTGGCTCAACAAGCAGACTGGCCCCAACCGTTTCGCCTACGTCGATCAGCAACTTACCGCACGTTTCCCTGCTCTCAGCGAAGATGCCCGCAAGGTAATGATCGAGGCCGCCGTGCGTAGTCTCAAGGCTGGGGATGCCGCTGTAGCCATCCTGAAGGAAGCTGCCCCCCTCACCGTCGGCGATTTGGTCGGGTTTGTCGAGGGCGTTACTACGCCCAAGCCGCTTGACATAACCGTACCACTTGGTAGCAAGGCCCAGTAGTGGATCGCGTCCTGCGGCGGGCGGCGGTAGCTGGCTTGGTGCTGCCGCCCGCCATTAGCGTAATCCAACAGTGCGGCTGGTCGCCTGCGATCAGGAGGCTGGTGGCGACCGGCTGCTGCGTCCTCACTGGCATAGCAGTCAGCGGACGCAAGGACAGTACAGCAGTGGTGGCTTCAGTGGCAACCGTGCTGAGTGTTAGCAAGGCCGCCTACGATAGCTTCTACCAGCCCACTGGTATCGCGGGGCTGGTAGAGCGTAATGTATTCAACGTTGGTACCATCAATGGTACTAACGTTGTCGTTGGCAATGGCAATCGCGGTTAGTCAGCCGCCACGATAGCTAGTAAGTAGCCAATCACCTTCTAGTCCCTACTACATTATGCAGTAGGGACTAGTTTGTGCCTAAAATCGTCCAAAATTGAGGTGCTAAAAGCACGCAAAAGGCTTGACAAGCAGGCAGAGATAGGGTATAATATGAGTGTGAGGTGCTAAAAGCACCTTGCAACGACCAACAAAATAGCCGCCCACGCCTGGACAGCAAGAGAGCGGCTAACACAACCTGATAGGAGAGTGTCAATGATCAGTGTAACACAAGAGCATGGGCAGATGCAAGTTGAACGCATTGACGAACTGAGTAGCCTTGCAGTGGAAGCGTACAAGGTGGACAGTGCGCTAGTACGCTTCCACTTTGATTACTACAGTGACTTGGAAGCCGTACGCTGCGACGGTATTGGTCACTCAGATGCAAGTGAGCAGCAGCCCTGCCAGCACATTGAGGCGGTAAAGGAGGTACTTAGTGCTTAACCTTACCGTGCGCGGCAAGCAGGTGGGCGTGGCCCACCTGCCAGACCTGTCGGATGCCAGCCGTGATAGCTATGCAGTTGATGGCACACTCGTCTACTGCATACCCTGGGATGTAGATGAGAGTAGGCAAGATACCTGGGATTGCGTATGTGACGACGTGCAATGCTTGCACATAGAGACCGCACGGATGGTAAGGGCCATGCGTGCGAACGCAGAGGGGACATTGCGCTGGCACGAACTATCGCAGCGCGTCAACGCTAAGGCAGTGGCAGAGGGTCTGATCACCGCTGAATATCTTGCAGAGTTGCAAGCTACCAGCCAGCCCTACGCCATTGAAGCGCGCTTGCTTGTGGACACGCTAGAGCTTACCAAAGCAGATGATGCCTACTGGCAAGCCCACGCCGTTGCACAAGAGGCAAGAGACGAACAAAGGCTTTTGGAGCAGGCGATAGCAACCGACGAATACAGCTACGTAGAACGCGAAGGGTGGGGCTGGTAGTTTCAGCCCATAGCGGGGGCGGGTTCGTTGCCCGCCCTTATAGGAGAACACAAGATGAACGAGTATGAAGCCCGAATTGAGGCAGGAGAAGTGCCAGAAGATGTGTACGCAGAGGCGGCCCGCGAACTGGCGGTAGCGGTAGATCAGCAGCAGCGTCTTGACGAGCGGGCGCGTAACCTACGCCGCTGGCTGGGTGGCAAGGGGGCTAGCGTTAAGCTAGACATTGCCAGCGTCAACTACAAGGCTGGCTATGAGCGAGTTAGCTACGATAGCAGCATGATCACCGCCTTGATCGCGGCCCTCGAAGATAGCGATCCCTTGAAGGGTAAGCTACTCGCCGCCCAAACCGTTAGTGTCAGCTACGATAACAAAATAGTTGATGAAGTGTACCAGAACGTTGACGTGGATAGCTCTGCTGCTGCCGATCTGTTTGAAGCCCGCAAGGTGACGACGGTTGAAGCGACGGTTGAAGTTCGGCCTATCCGCAAGTAGATGCAAGCTGGCAAGGGGCGGTTCATCGCCGCCCCACCTGAAAGGAAAGTGAACAGTGAACCAAGCAAGAACAGCTTGCCAGCAGTGTCAAGGGCAGCGCATCGTCACTTGCGGGGGCAAGGTCAGTGACCTGTTCTGGGCCAACATAGCTGACCGTGATTATAACGGCTATGTGCCGACGGACATGGGGCTGGGGGACGATATCGACTACATCAGCCTGGACTATTGCCTAGCTTGTGGGCAGATGCAAGGTAGCTGGCCGCTAAAGCCGACCAAGCTAGAGCAGGGCAAGATGTAACGGAGGTGGTACAATAAGGGGCGCAAGGGTTTGCGCTCCTTGATAGGGGCTTGAGATGAAGCAACCAACCGACATCCAACTGCGGGTCAAGGCCAGCCTGCGACCGCTAGAACTGGACACAGCAACCCGGCTAGTGGTAGCCAATCACTACCTGCACCGCCCGCTGCATCCCCTCAGCCGACCCTACGCTTATGGCATCTGGTGGGATGAGCAGCTTGTGGGGGTGACAATGTACGCCCGACCCCACTTTGCCCGGATGCGCGGTTGGTTCGCTCCCTACGGCGAGGGCCAACCCCTGACCAACTGGCAGGTACTCGTCCACTCTCGACTCTGGATCGCAGACGACGCACCACGCAACCTTGAGAGCTGGGCCATGCGTGCGCCGCTACGTCCTTTCAACGGCCAGCACGTGCCGAGGCTCGTCACCGACTACCTACAAGCGTACCCACCAATCTACCCCGACCAGCCCTTCAGCATCCGGTTGCTGCTAGGCTGGACGCACGACCGCCTCCATCCCAACGGCACGATCTACCGAGCCAGCGGATGGCAACGGGTCAGCACGGTTGAGAGCCTGGCACGCAAGCGGCATGGTGGGCAGGAACTGGCAGCCATCAGTGGCGACCGCACTATGTACTCACTCCATTTGCCAAAGCCGCCTGACTGGTGGCTGCCAGCGTTTAGGGAGCGTTCAGCAGTACAGCAACTACAACTATTCTAAGGAGGGAATGATGATCAGACCACGCAGTTGGCTCAGGCTACGGCTGCCAGAGGGGGTACAGCTACGACGACTGGCCGACGACATCAGCCTCGGCAGGCAGGCAAGCCGTGACGGTGGGCATGACCTTGACTGGGCGGGCCGTGCCTACACGGTGGCGACGAGTTGGCAGCCGAGAGGCAAGCACCGACGCATCGCGGTCGCCCTAGCGCTGGGGGTGCTGAGGCGGGGAGGTGGTAAGCGTGGACAAGTATGAGAGCAAGTACACCCAGCGTTTCACCGCTGAGCAGCAAGCCGCGATTGATGAGGTGCGCGGTACGCTGGACATGGCCTCATTCGTGCGCGAGGCGACCATGAGGTACGTGGCCTGGCTCAAGCGGGCGAGGGAGTTGCACCCTGACCTAGACCAGCCATCCGCTGACGCTGGCAACGAGGAGCAGACGGCAGAATAACAAGAGGCCCGCTAGTTCGTCGCTAGCGGGCCTCTTTGTGTATTGTCGTCACACTTTGCGGAGCGAAGAACTCATGGCGACGAGCCACTAGAGTTTGGGCTAACATCTTCGATGTTAGCACAAGGCCACTCCATTAGTCAAGGTTTTCGATGGTTTTGCAGTATGGAGTTTCGTTAGAATCCTAGCCGAGCTTCATAGGTCAGGTCAATGGGGAGACCCCTGACACCCAACTGTCAGGGGTCTCTCATTATGCAGAGCGTCAACGAGTTCGCGGCTTACTGCGCTGGAGTTCCGATTCCGGTTCCAATGACCGTTCTAGGTACCACCCCTTGTCATCACCAAAGAATACCTTAAGGACACTTGGATCAGAAGGATTATGAGAACGAGGCAATGGTACATTATCCTCCAGCATACCCTCTAGGTGCATAGCCGCAGCAACCTTAAAGTTGCTTTCCACCTGTCCGTATGTTGCTCCGGTAGCTACACAACCTAGCAAGTCTGGGGAGTAGGCAGACAGATTCGGGCCAGCGTCTTCGACGCATATTTGAATGTTAATTTCCATTATTGTCCCCTTCTTTATCCCAACCTGCTTGTCCCGCTACGCTACCACGAGTTTTTGGATCCATCTCATCACGTGGGTGTCCTGAGATTGTTACCCTTCGGCCTGGTTTGTCAGGGTGTGTGTACTGCCGATGATCGCCCTTCTGTCTAGCTATCGTCCACCCCTCATCGTTCAGTCGCTTCATCGCCTCACGTACCTTCATCTAGCCAACCTCTCAACCTTTGTCCTCGCGGTTGTGGATAACCATTATAGCACTCATTGGGATATTTTGCAATACTCTCTAATCATAACGTAATACGTAAAAAGGCTGACATTGGTTGCATCTTTCCCATAGTGTGAGGCCCACCAGCTAATCGGTGGGCCTCCTGCCTGTGATCAGTGCTTATCCACATCATGTTGCCTGAGCAGCCTTATCACCTCATCAAGTCGTCGGCTAATCTGGTAGGCGGCAAGGGTGCAGACCCCTACAACCACGAGACCAATAAACGCTTCGAGGCCGAACAGGATCGTGACGATCATGATCCCACCTCTACTAGCTCGGTAGTTTCGGCCCCATCCGCTTTAGTGTTGAGCGCAGCGAGGAGCTTGATAAACAAGCCGTTCGTGCTGTCGGCCAGCCGCCGAGCATACTTCTGCTGCGAGGAGCCGCCGCCCCCATTGAAGCCGTACACGGCGGCGACTGCGCTCGAAGCGGTGGCTCCAGGCCGCAGCCATGCCCGCAAAACAGCCTGCTCCTCCTCTGTGAGGGTGCTAGCATCGAAGTGGCGGCCTGCCACTTCGAGCCGCTTCGAGGCCACTTCGAGGGCCTGCACGTCCACTTCGAGACCAGCGTCGGCCTCAGCAATCACCAATTCGATTGCTGCCTCAGCTTCGGTCGCCACTTCGAGGTCGTCCGTCAAGGTCGAAGTGGCGACCGAAGTGGCAGTGGGCCACACGGTCGAAGCGGTAGAATTGATGATCTGTGCGGTTGGCACTGTGCGAACCACCTCGTATGCGGTGCTTGCCTGCCCACCTACCTGCCGATAGCGGGCGATGATGGGTTGGATAATATCAAGGTCAGGGAGGGTTGCGGCCCGCACCAACTGCGCGCCGCCAGGTTGCTGCGACAAAAACAAACCAGGTAGAGCCGCGTCGTAAAGCTCCTGAACAAGGGCGTTGTTACGGAAGCCTTGAGAGCGGGCCACCGCTGGGTCAACGGCAGCCAAGTACTTGCCCAGGAACTGGCGCATCGCCCTTTTGAAGTCGTCGTCTGAGTAGTCAACCTGTTTGGTGGTCATGAGGGTGTGGCCCCACTTGCGGCCCAGGAGGGCCACTTGCTCGAAGGCGGTGATGTAGCGGCTGTACTGCTTGTCGTCAAGGTAGGTGTTCAGGGCGAGGGCTTCCTCGATGTACATTACCCTAATTGGATAACCTAGGCTGACTAGTTGCGGGTAAGTCGGCATCCCCCGCTGGCCGGTGTTTTGCCACGCGCTTCGTCGCTCAATTATCTCAGCAGCGTGCTGCTCAAGTAGCTGCACGATCTCCTCAGGTTCCTGCGCGACCTCGGCGTAGTCGGCGAATGGCTGGCTGGTGATACCTTCGATGTCACCAATCCTCAACTCAAAATGATCGTGGTCGTTACCAGCGACGAGGGTGGTCAGCAGCACAGCGGCCAACGTACTCTTGCCCTGCCCCGATGCGCCCATGATCAAGTTCTGCGGGGTCTGTGCGAGGGTGCGGCGCACGATGCCACCGTCAACCCCCACGCCAGGAATCATCTGCCATTGGTTGCGGGCGGTGGCGGCCACTGCGTCAGCGAGGCTGATCGTGGGATAGCCGTCTACCTCATCTTCGGTAGCAGGGGCAGGCAGGAAGTCCAGTTGCGGGCCAGGGAGTAGATAGCTAGCTTGCGCCGTCAAGGGGCTGGGCTGGTCGTAGGGGCTGGACAGTTGCCCCACCGATAGCGATTGCACACCGCCGAGGAAGTTGGCTTGTGCGTCGGCCATCTCGATGTCATATTGCATGGTAGCCTCAGCGACTTCGTACATGGTGCGCTCACCACGCGCAAGACGGCGGCGGCGATACAAGAACAGGATGTAGATAGAGAGACCTGCCTCGGTCACAGCTAGCACAATCACACTTGCTACTCCTGTCACAGCTAGCACAATCATGCTCTTTTCCAGAAAGCGGCCCCAGCCATCAAGGTCAGCCGCATGATCGCTTTCCAGCTGGATGCGGTCACGGTCTGCCTTCTCTTGTGCAGCGCACACAGCCTGTGTACCGAGGCAAGGCAGATGCACACTACTCAGCACAGTCAGCAAGACGACGAGGGCAAGTGTGCCGCCCAGCACAATAACGATCAGCTTCCTCACTTCTTACCACCCTTCTTCGCTGCTTGCTTCACACTTCGGGTAGAGGTGTGTGCGCCCACCTGCACATCTCCGCTCGATGTGTGCCGAGTGTGCGCCCGCACAGGTCGCTTCTTGGCGATGTACTCCCAGGGGTTGGCCGGGTTCTGTGCGACCAGCATCTCCATACCATTAGCAATGCGGTGGATGCCAGTGGGTGGTGCAGGGGTGCCTTCTTCGTAGTTGAGCATATTGATCGTTGTCTCCGTCACATCCGGTTCGTCTACCCATTCGCTGCTGGTCGCCAACTTCCACCATTTGCCTGCTGGTAGCGGCTTGTCGGCATAGGTGGATTTGGTTGCTGGCTTTGCTGGGCGCGAGGTAGCTTGAGGGTGTGGCTGACTAGCAGGCGGGCTGGTGCTGCGTCGCTGAGGGCGAGCCAAGTCCTCGATGAGACTGATCGAACGCGACAACTGGCGGGTCAGATAGACATTGGCCCCGATTGACGCGGCGATCACGAACATGGAGACAAACACGGTCATGCTGTTTACTCCTCGCCCCTACCCCAGAACTGCCACCAGCGGCGGGTAGGCTGGATGTGGTAATGATTGTGGATGTTGAGGGCGGTGATAGGCACATGATAATGACTGCCACCCGCAAGCTGCACACCCAGTGACGGCACACCGTCGGTGATGTGATGGGCGGCAAGGCTGCACACATAGGCAACGGCCTCGTAGCGGCTCAACCCTTGTTGCACAGCAACGGTGATGAGAGCGGCAACCCGATCACCCAGTTGCTCAACCAACTCGTCAAGGCTCATACTTTCGTTCACAGTTGCACCCCCTTCAAGTGTGCATCGTCAACCTGCCATTGTGCAGGCCGCCCTCCCATATTGTGCGCCTTGCCCGACTTTGCCAACTGTGCAAGCCTACGCTGCACAGTGCTGCGCTCCAACTGTGCAATCTCTGCTAGTTGCTGCACAGTTCGCCCGCCTGCCTGCTCTGTGTGTGCGGGTTGCACAGTCGCTTGCACAAGTGTGCGCTGCGGCTGCTCCTCGTCGGCAAGGGCAATATGGGGAGTAACTGGCAAGGTGGGGGAGTAACTCCCCATATTCCCAACCTCTCCCTCGGCTGGTTCACTCGGTACTCGGTACTCGGTACTAGGCACATCGGCAGGCACGCTGGCGGGCACAGTTAGCGGGCGGGCGACTACCACGCTGAACACGATCAGGATCGCGGGCCGCACCAGGCCGGTCGTCACTGGCATCGCCCACGCCGCCCCGGATGCGATGCTGTCCAGCCAGCCAGCCAGCTTGCTGGCAGCAGGGCTGAAGAACTGCACGTCGTGGCCGATGTTGGCAAGTACGCTGAGGCCGACCACGATCACCAGCCCCACCCACGCCGCACGTCGCTCTTGGCTGCCGCGCTCGATGTTCGGCAACATCGTTTGGATGGCGACTATCGAAGCCTCGAACGCGACCGCTGCACCCCAGGCCAGCCAGTACGCGCCGCTTGGCACCATCAAGCCGAACAGCCAAGCGTTGGCTGGCAGGTTAAAGGCTAGCACTGGGATGATCGCCAGCACGAAGAACAGGCGGCGAGGATTGAGGTTGGTCAGCAGTTTGGTCATCGGGCTTTGCTCCTAATTCTTGTACTAAGGGTGCTTACTGCCGATCTAGTGCCTCAACAGCGGCAACACACAAGGCAGCCAGTTCAATCAGGCAACGGCGATAGTTCGCCACATCAAAGGGCCAGCGCACCATCTTGCCAACACGCTCAGTCAGGAGCATGAACCAGACGGCGATAGAGTGTTCATCATCATGCTCAGGGCCGCCGCACTTCACATCTTGCTATTCGCGTTCGCGCTTGATCTCGTCGTAGACAGTTACGCCGTTGGCCCAATCCTCGAAGTATTGCCACTGCGAACGCATCTCCAACATATACGGGTTAGGGGTCTGTTCGCCGTTATCTTGCTTGACTTCTTCGTTCATCGTCTTACCCTCCCATGTGAATGTGTTAGCACACACATATGTGCTTGCACACAATTATAGCACAGGACTTGCGCGATTGCAACATCTTGTGTTATGATTGTGTGCATACACACAAAAGGAGTTGACGCTTGCCAGACGACCAGAACGTGCGCGTGCCGATTGACCTGCTGATTGAACTTGATAGCCTTGACGCTGACTTGCGTAGGGCAAAGTTGCCGACGGTGGAGCGGCGTGGCAAGCAACAGTTGCACGTCGCCGAGGCCGTGCGTAGATACATCCAGGATGAACGCAAACGACTAGAGCAGCTAAAGCAGGCACAACAAACAGACCCCGACCAGTAAGGCCGGGGTCTCTCTTTGGCTCTAGCGCAGCTTCCAGTTGTCTACAGGGCTGGCCTTCCTCATTGCCGCCGAAAGGTCAAGTCCTGCCAGCTTGACATAGATCAGCACAGTGCCAAGCTGCTCATGACCTAGTAGGGCTTGCAACTCAGCAAGTTGGCCGCCATTACGCAAGAAGTTGAGGGCGAAGGTATGGCGAAACGTGTGTGGACTGCAACGCACCTCTCTCAGGCCCGCCGCTTGCCCCAGCTTGTGGATCATCATTTCAAGGCCGCGCACAGTCAGGCTGCCGATGGTGCTGGCGTTGCGGCTGACGAACAGTGGGCCTGGTTGGCTAGGATCGTTGTCCAGGTCGGGCGGCCTGTAGAGGTTGGTATAGCGTAGGATAGCCTCTTTTGTCGCCTTGCCAAAGCGCACCATGCGTGGCTTATCGCCCTTGCCATGCAACACACGGATGGTCAGTGCGGCAAAGTTGATGTCAGCAAGCGTGAGGCTGCACAACTCCTGCGCCCTTGCCCCAGTGTCCAGCAAGGTGAGGATGATAGCATGGTTACGAACGCCATGCTCACTGTAGCCATCGCAGCAAGCCAACAGAGCGTCTACCTGCTCCCGACTAAACGGCTCAATCTGCGGCTTCTGCCGCTTCGGGAGCCGCACTAGCCGCCACAGCTTATCTACCTCGCTAATGTAATCACGATCAGCCAGCCAGTACGACCAGGTGCGGATAGGGCGGTAGTAACTATCTACCGTGCTTTCACTGGCACGGCGGCCTACGATCTTCGCCCCGCCGCTATGCTTGCTGCGATAGCTTGCACGAAGCTCCGTAATGAAATCTTGCATCAACTCTGGCTCGAAGGCTTCAGCGACGGCGGGCAACTGATCACCATTTAGGTGGCGGACGAAGGTGAGGAAATAGCGGACGGCACGGCTATACCGCTCTATCGTCTTTGGCGATAGCTCGTTGCATGAGGCGAGCCAGTCCTCTGCCAAGTCGTCAAGCGACTGGCGGCGGCGCAGCTTAGTGTTGGGGATGCGAACTGGTGACGTTTTTTGCATTGCAATTACGCCAGCAAGACGCAGGGTAGGGAGGTAAATCCGCAAATCCTCTAACGATGACGGCTGTGAGAGCAGGGGCAACTGCATCTTTGGCCGTAAATCTATCGCCGAGGGGTACAAGTGGTAGCGCATAGGGGATTCGAACCCCTGATCTCCTCCTTGAAAGGGAGGCGTCCTGGGCCTCTAGACGAATGCGCCGTGGGACCACACCTATGGGTGAGCGAGCCTGGACTCGAACCAGGGA
>Ga0123338_10001675_pt1 | contig 21171 bp, 18 predicted proteins | sample grotaG_FD_89793 | JGI IMG/M metagenome (GOLD analysis project Ga0123338, IMG submission 89793) | Glacier valley bacterial and archeal communities from Borup Fiord, Nunavut, Canada, to study Microbial Dark Matter (Phase II) -... | ecosystem: Environmental > Aquatic > Freshwater > Ice > Glacier ...
AACCTGGGCGTCTATTGCGCGCTTGCCGGCATCGTCGGGGCAAAAGTCCTCATGATTGCGCTCGACACTTCCTATCGCGCTCACCCGATGGAAATCTTCTCGCTCAGCACACTGCAATCCGCCGGAATTTTTTATGGTGGCTTTATCGCCGCGCTTTTCATGGCGTATTTCTATATGCGCCGTATGGGTCTGCCTGTTTTGAGGACAGCCGATATCTTTGCTCCCGGCGTCGCCGCCGGTCACGCCATCGGGCGCTTGGGATGCTTTGCCGCGGGTTGCTGCTGGGGAAGGCCAACCACCCTCCCCTGGGGAGTCACCTTCACTAGTCCCGACGCGCAAAATGTGGGCGTGCCGCTCGGAATCCGCTTGCATCCTACCCAGTTGTACGAAAGCCTGGCGGAGTTCCTGATTGCCGCCATCCTTTACCGGCTTGCTGCGAGGGCGCATAAGCCGGGGTCGGTGATTGGGCTTTATCTTGTTCTTTACGGCTTGGCTCGCTTGATTGTGGAGTTCTTCCGCGCACATGATGAATCGAACCCACTCGGCCTTTCGCTCTCGCTTGAACAGTGGATCTCGGTGCTGCTGGCCATGATTGGCATGTACCTTGTCCTTGGTCGAAGGCCGGTATTCGCATGAGCCGGGTCTCCGTCGTAATCGTGACGCGCAATCGCGTGCGGCAACTGCGCGAATCGCTCGAATCGCTTGGCACCGAACACCAGATCGTGGTGGTTGACAACGGGACCGAAGGCACCCTTGGCTCGCTTGAGGAAACGTTCCCGCATGTACGTTGGATTCGTCTCCCTAAAAATTTCGGGCTGACCAAGGCGTTGAACCTGGGGCTGCGCAGCGCGGAAGGAGAGTTCGTGCTTTTTCTCCATGACGATACGCGTATTCCCGGTAACGGCGTTTCCGAACTCGCCGATGTGCTTGAACAGCATGTGGAATTGGGCGCGGTGGCTCCGCTGCTGGTCGATGCTATGGGGAACCCGACGCCTCAGGTGTGCACTCACCCGCCGAAGGCTGAACTGGTCCCAGTCGCTGGCAACAGCGATATAGATGTGGAGAGCGTCACCGGCGCGGCACTCATGGTTCGCGGCTTTTTTCTAAAGGCCATGCGCCAGATCGATGAACGCTATGGCAATTTTGGCAGCGATCTGGATTTGTGCGCGCAGGTAATCCGCCGCGCCAATAAGAAGATCCGTGTGTTGCAATCGGTGCGCGCTGTTCACTCCGCAAGCCCGGCGCAGTCGGCTTTGCTCGATGCGGATGCGGCAATTGGAACGGCCGTCTATCTGGCCAAGTACCAGGGCGCGGCGGCAGGTCTGAAATATCGCGTGGCCGCCATATTGGGTTCGATTTTCACTTTTCGCTTAGTCCTGGCGAAACATTTGCTCTCGAACCAGAAGCTGGATGGAACTCAGTAGCCGCTACTGGACCTGTATCGACACTTGATCGCTAAACGAATCGATGGCCTTAATGGCGAGCGGCAGCGCTCCCTTACCCACCAGATTGGCAGGGATCGTCACATTTATTTGGTAGAGCCCGGGGAACGAGGGGGATAGGCCGGCGAAGCTGACTGTTGCCGCCTGCCCGGCAATTATGACTGCAACCGGATTCAACGTCGTGCCGCCGGACGGCACCCCATCTGTAACTGCCGTCGTTAAGGCACCCAGGCCGGAAGCATACACCACAATGGCTTCGCCTTTCGCGGCAGGGTTCGCCACCGTAACCGCGCTCCCGTTCGAGTGTGTGATCGCGCCAGACCCGGTTCCGGACCCATCCGCTGAAAATGCCCCTACCGTTGTTTTCCGCGCAGACGCGCTCACTGAATTAGATGCAACAGTACCGTTGTTCACCACCACCGTTGCGACCGAACTGGTTAACGCATATGGCACCAGGAAATTGATCTGCGTGGCGCTGGCATATGCGACGGGTGCCGGCAAGCCATTCACCAAGACCGTCACATCGCCCAATGTGAAGGGGTAGGGCGGCGTCCCGCTCACCGCCGCGTTTGCCAACCCGCTACCGAAGAGTGAGACGAACTCCCCCGGCGAAAGAGCGGCACTGCCCGGCACCAAACCGGCGGCGTTCACAATGCCGTTCGGATTGATGAATACCCCTGTGCCGGTCAGGGCGGGAATCCGGAACCCGACGTCGAGGGAATAGCCGCCTGGGTCCAGCGCGCTAAGGTCGGCCCCGACAAAACTGTTGCCGGCGATTCCCAGCCCGAGCCCGTCGAAGCTGTACGTGAAGGTTCCATCCGTGTTGACGGTGATCGGGTTAGCGAAGACTGCGTCCTCCGGGGCCGTGCCGAATTGATGAAGGCGTTTTGCCGCCGTGGCCAGCCCGAGCGAGGGAACACCGTTGAACGAGCCAACATATGCCTGCGTGCTGAGGTATTTCAGGTCCAACCGCAGCCCGCTGGTGGCGTACAAGCCCGAAATGTCCTTCACCGTCGGACGCTCATTAAATTGCCGGACTCCGACCATAAAATCGTGCCCTCCCCGGTAAGGCGAGCCGATCAGGATCACGTTGCCCGAACCCGAAACATAAACATTGCGCGTACCGTTGAGCAGGGGGCTGGTGCTGCCCAGTGAAATGGTTCCAAGTCCGTCCGCGCCCATTGCATAACTGGCTCCTCCAACGGTTTCTGTCACCTGCGCCCCGTTTTGCAGGTTGGCGGCATGGCCTGTAGCGCGAAAGACCCCAATTGCCCCGCCCAAGGTCACGGGCAAAGTGAATAGCGCGGAGCGCGCTCCCGTCGCCAAGCCGCTTTGCAACTCAAAAGAAGCTACTGCATAGGTGCCCTGAAAGAGCGCGGTACCTTGCCCGGCTGGAGGGGCGGGAATGGCGACAAACAAATCGAATGTGTTGTCGCCGCTTTCGGTGGTGGATCCTAGAATCGCCTCGCTCCCCAGCCGCGCGTTGATGGTGTAGCTATTCCGCTGCGGATTGGAAATAGTCATCTCGCCGGAGGTTTGCACCGAATAGGAGCCAGTGCCCGTGAGCGGGGTTGCGGCCAGGATACCGACCGTCTGTGACCCATCGACGGTGAACCGGCCCGCTCCATCGAAAAAAAGTGAGCCCAGCGATGAGGTGGTGGCCGTGATATTGCCGGAGGTATCGGTGGAGAATTGAATCTGGCGAAAGAAATACCGGCCATTGACACTCGCATTGCGGGGCGGGGCAGTGATGGTCTGCGCCCGGGCGACCAACGGCAGCGCCAAGGCTACTGCAAGGGTCACCAGGAACCTGTTCATCTCTTCAATACTAGATGTTAAAAAGACTCAATCCGTTGAACTGCTATAAAGCGGCAGCAACTAGATGCCGATAGGAGTGTTTAGCCAACTAGAACCATTTCGGAGATCTGTTTTCATGGTTACACTTCTTTTTCATCGTTTTCTGGCGTTCTTATTGCTCCTCTCTCTCCTCGTCCCGGGTTCGTCCCCCGCTGTCGCGCAGTCCACCGCGTCGCTTGAACTGCCCGATCACTCCGAATGTGCTTTCTTCGGCCCGAATCGAGAAAAGTTCATGAAATCGTCGCTGCGGCTGACTGGCGTCCAGGAAGAATCCACCCTTTCCAAAACTACGCGAATAGTTGCAGGCGCTATTTCTCCGTCCAGCGTTTCTTCGTTTCGAACGGCGGATGTGGCCGCCTCTGCAAACACCAGTTTCGCCACGTCGCCGCAGCCTGATTCAATCGATTACTACATCCAGAGGGATTTGAAGGCAAATCAGGTGACGCCGGCTGATAAAACGGACGATTACACCTTCATCCGCCGCGTCACTCTCGACCTGACAGGCCGCATTCCAGCCCCGGACCGCGTCGCCGCTTTCGTCAGCGACGCCGATTCCGCAAAACGCACCAAACTGATCGACGAATTGCTCGCTAAGCCGGAATGGGTGGACAAGTGGACCATGTATTTCGGCGATCTCTATCAGAACAATGCCTCAAACGTGACCGGCACGCAACGGCGCGCGGAGGGGCGAAATGCCTTTTACAAGTACATCCATGATTCGCTGCTTTCCGGTAAGCCCTACAACACCATTGCCACGGAGTTGATCGCGGCGCAGGGCGGGAACAGTTTCGATCAGGCCAATGGCCAGATGAATTGGCTCATCGGAGGCGTGGTGAGCGGCGGCCCACAGCAGGATATTTTCGATCAGCAGACTACGAACGTGGCAGAGCAGTTTCTGGGCATCACGCATATGAATTGCCTTCTGTGCCACAACGGGCGCGGTCATTTGGATTCGCTGAATCTCTGGGCCAGCCAGACCACGCGCTACCAGGCTTGGCAGCTTTCCGCGTTCATGTCCCATACCTGGCCGTTGCGCAAAAAAATTGTCGATCCCAACATGCCGCAGAACAATAATCTGTACTATTGGGCGCTCGATAAATACACGGCGGATTATCAGTTGGGCAGCACCACGGGAAATCGCCCTGCCAGAGCCTATGTTGGCAGTGGTTCCACCCAGATTAAGGCTATTGCGCCTTCGTACCTTTTTGGTGTTCGTGGCAAACCCAATTCTGGTGAAGACTATCGCTCTGCCTTGGCTCGGTTCGTGACCTCAGACCCGCAGTTCGCGCGCGCTACCGTAAATTACATGTGGGCTCAGTTTTTTGGGCGCGGTATAGTGGACCCGCCCGATCAATTCGACCCTGCGCGGCTGGACGCGTCCAATCCGCCGCCCGCGCCGTGGACGCTGCAGCCCACCAATCCGGCTCTTCTGGAATCGTTGACGCGCCACTTTATCGATAGCGGGTTCGATATCAAGGCGTTGCAGCGCGAGATTGCGAACTCAGAGACTTATCAGCTCTCGTCCGCCTACCCAGGTGAGTGGGACATCTCTTATGAGAAGTTTTTCGCACGGAAATTCGTCCGGCGGTTGTGGTCGGAAGAGCTTCACGATGCCATCACCCAAGCTACCAACATCATGCCGTTATACACCGTGAATGGGTTTTCGAATGACTCAACGACTTATAGCGTCGTTTCGCCTGGCTTCGGCAAAGTTTCTTTCGCGATGCAGTTACCCGACGTCGTTGGAATGCCAGGTGGCACAGTCACCACTTTCTTGGATACGTTCCTGCGCGGTGACCGGGACGCGAACGCGCGCCGGCAGGAGGGGTCCATCCTGCAAGCCTTGAATATGATGAACGATTCGTTTGTCGAGACACGTGTCAAGGCCACCGCCATGAACGGACTTTTGGCAAAAAATATCGGTCTTTCAAACCCGCAGTTGGTGAATATTCTTTATCTGAACGTGCTTTCCCGCAAGCCGACGGATGCCGAAATGAATACGGCGGTTCAAAAGCTTTCCTCCAGCGGCAATCGCACCAATGCGGCGGAAGATTTATTCTGGGCGATGTTCAACAAGGTCGATTTCATTTTTAATTACTAAGGACACGGAACCATGGACAGTCAAAATAAGTTCGACAAACTGATTGAGCGGTATCCGCACCCCACGAAATCGTTCTATGCCCGGCCTCATCTCTCGCGGCGGCATTTCTTCCAGTTAGCGGGAGCGGGCGTGACCACGTCGTTCCTTGCCAGCCGGCTTCCGGCGGCGCCGGTGATTTCGACGTCAGGCTCCGCAGCCATGAAAAACACGGCGAAGAATGTTGTTTTCATACTGCTGGCGGGCGCTCCCAGCCACACGGATACATTCGATCTGAAAATGATTGACGGCATCACCCCGACAACCTTCGATGCTGCAACCGTCAATAATGTGTTTTGGCCCACCGGTTTGATGCCGAAGCTGGGCTCTCAGCTGGGCGATATCGCGATTGTCCGGTCCATGCGCGCCTGGGCGCTGGTTCACGGCCTGGGTCAGAACTGGGTCCAGATCGGCCGTAATCCGGCGGCTGTGCTGGGTAACATTTCGCCAAACATTGGCAGTGTTGTGGCTATTGAAAAGGAGCAGGAACGCAAGCCGAGTCAGGTCTTCCCCACGTTTCTGGCGCTCAACTCTTCAAACGGCGCCGGCCCCGGATACTTCAATTCGCAATATGCCCCGTTTCGTGTGTCGCCTTCCACGGCGGGCATTGCAAATACGACCAATAGTACCGGGCAGCAGCGTTTCAGCGACCGCTATGACCTGCTTCATCACCTGGACGACAATCTGCGTCAGAACTCTGACTACGGAAAGCCTATGGAGGATTACGACAAGTTTTATCAAGCCGCCCAGGGCATGATGTACAACCCCGTGGTTAGTAAGGCTTTTCAATACACCGCGGCGGATAGCGTGCGTTACGGCAGTACCGGATTCGGAAACTCGCTGCTGGTTGCCAAGCAGGTGCTTGCCGCCAATGAAGGCACCCGGTTTGTCCAGGTCACGCAAGGCGGTTGGGACATGCACCAGAACATCTATCAGCAAACCCAGCTTCCGAACATGGCCAAACTGCTCGACAACGGCCTGTCTGCCTTTCTGGCCGATTTGAAGTCTTCCGGCCAATTGGACAGCACATTGGTTGTCATGCTCGGCGAATTCGGCCGCACCACTGGAAAGCTATCGGCGGCGGGCGGGCGAGATCACTTCCTCCAGCAATTCGTCATGTTCGCCGGTGGCGGCGTGAAGGGCGGCAAGACGATCGGCACAACAGACGCAACCGGCTCAACCACTGTCGATTCCGGCTGGTCCCGTCAGCGGGATATTAAGCCGGAAGACGTGGAAGCCACCATCTATTCGGCCATGGGAATCAATTGGACCACCGTGCGGCATGACGACCCGCTGGGGCGGGGTTTTTACTACGTCCCGAACTCCGACCAGGACATCTACGGCCCCATCAACGAACTCTGGAGTTAAAAACAAAGATCTTTTGTTTTGATACGTTTACAGATTTTTCTTGTCACTCTCATCTCTGGTGTGCTAATAATACTAGTCGGAAGCGAACGGCTTCCGATCTAGCTCGATTCCCAACAAACCAGAGGTGCAAACTATGAATATTCGTCCGTTGTATGACCGCGTGGTCGTCAAGCGCCTCGAGGAAAAAGAGGCTATGCAAGGTGGTCTCTACATCCCCGATTCCGCGAAAGAAAAGCCCCAGGAAGGAGAAGTTGCCGCAATTGGGCACGGCAAGCGCCTGGATGATGGAAAAGTGGTACCGCTCGAAGTGAAAGTGGGCGACCGCATCCTCTTTGGCAAGTACTCCGGAAGCGACATCAAGATTGATGGCGTGGAATACATGATCATGCGCGAGGATGAGATTTTAGGAATCCTCGACAAAAAGTAAGGCCGAGTCCCAGGAGACTAAAGAAAAATCATGGCAAAACAAATTGTTTATGCGGATAACAGCCGGCAGGCGATCCTGCGCGGTGTGAATCAGTTGGCTGACGCGGTGAAAGTCACTCTCGGTCCTAAGGGCCGCAATGTGGTTCTTGAGAAAAAGTTTGGCGGCCCCACCATCACCAAAGACGGTGTGACTGTTGCGAAAGAGATTGAACTGAAAGACCCGCTGGAAAACATGGGCGCGCAGATGGTGCGTGAAGTTGCGTCGAAGACCTCCGACGTGGCCGGCGATGGCACCACCACCGCCACCATTCTGGCGCAGGCAATTTTCCGTGAAGGCGTGAAGGCTGTAACCAGCGGCGCGAACCCCATGCAGATGAAGCGCGGGATCGACAAGGCCGTTGAAATCGCCGTGGCGGCCGTTCAAGCCATGTCGAAGCCGGTTTCGGGCGACATGATTGCGCAGGTCGGCACCATTTCCGCCAACAGCGACCACACCATCGGCGGCATCATTGCCGAGGCGATGAACAAAGTCGGCAAAGATGGCGTGATCACGGTGGAAGAATCGAAGACGATGGTGACTGAGCTTTCCACCGTCGAAGGCATGCAGTTTGATCGCGGCTATCTCTCCCCGTACTTTGTGAGCGATCCCGAGCGGATGGAAGTGGTTCTCGAAGATCCTTACATCCTGATTCACGAAAAGAAGATCAGCAACATGAAAGATCTTCTGCCCCTGCTGGAGCAGATTGCGCGCGCAGGCAAACCGCTTCTGATCATCGCCGAAGAAGTGGAAGGCGAAGCGCTTGCCACTCTGGTGGTGAACAAGCTGCGCGGCACACTGAACGCTTGCGCCGTGAAGGCTCCGGGCTTCGGCGATCGCCGTAAGGCAATGCTGGAAGACATCGGTATTCTCACCGCGGGCAAGGCCATCTTCGAAGAAACCGGCATCAAGCTGGAAGGCGTGAAGCTGGAAGATTTGGGCCGTGCGAAGCGCGTCACCGTGGACAAAGACAATACCACCATCATTGACGGTGCGGGCCACTCGAAGACCATCGAAGGCCGCATCAAGCAGTTGCGCGCTCAGATTGAAGACACCACCTCCGATTACGACCGTGAGAAGCTGCAGGAACGTTTGGCGAAGCTTGCCGGCGGCGTTGCAGTGATCAAGGTTGGCGCGGCCACGGAAACGGAAATGAAGGAAAAGAAGGCTCGCGTGGAAGACGCGCTTCATGCCACCCGTGCGGCTGTTGAAGAAGGCATTGTTCCCGGCGGCGGCGTTGCGCTGCTCCGCGCGTCCAAAGCGCTTCACGGCAAGAAACTCGAAGGCGATGAGCAGTTCGGTCTGGATATTGTCCGCCGCGCTTGCGAAGAGCCCCTGCGTCAGATCGTGCTCAACTCGGGTCACGAAGGCGCGATTGTTGTCGAGAAGGTTCGCTCCAGCGACAATAACAACTTCGGTTACAACGCATCCACGGATCAGTACGAAGATCTGGTGGCTGCCGGCGTAATCGATCCCACTAAGGTCACCCGTACCGCGCTCCAGAACGCTGCTTCTATTGCCAGCCTGATGCTGACTACTGAAGCGATGATCTGCGAGATTCCAGAGAAGAAGTCTGCTTCGGCAGGCCCTGGCGGTCACGGTCCCGAAGGTATGGACTACTAAGCACTTCAGTCTAAAACCCGTTGCAAGAGAAAGCCGCGGTCTCGCAAGAGACTGCGGCTTTTTTTATGAGGCGACTAGAATAAAGACTACCGTGCATCCCGAAAAAGCACTCCTGCGCAAAGCAGGGGAAGCCATCAAGCGTTTCGACATGATCCGAGAGGGCGATCGCATTGCCGTCGGCGTCTCCGGCGGAAAAGACTCTCTGGCTTTGATTGAAGCGCTACGTCTTTTGCAACGGCGGTCACCGGTGAAATTTTCGCTCTGTGCTTTCACCATTGAACAAGGCAAGTTTGTACGCCCCGTGGAACCCGTCGGTGAACTCATCCGGCAGCGCGGCATTGAATGGGTTCACTACACCGATCAGGCGTCGCTGAATCTGATAGACGATAAGCCCGACCATGGCTGCGATTTGTGCAGCCGCTATCGCCGCAGGGCTGTCTATGAGGTGGCTCGCAACCTGGGCGCGAACGTAATTGCTCTTGGGCATACGGCGGACGATGCCTGCGAATCGCTGCTCCGGAACGCCATGTACAATGGCCGCCTCAGCGCGTTGCCCGCGGTGGTGAATTCGCGTGAAGGAACAGTTCGCATTATCCGGCCCCTGATTTACGTCTCCGAAGAGATCACCAGCGCCTTCGCCGAGCAGCTTGGCATCCCCATCGTCCCCTGTGTCTGCTCATTCAAGACCGATACCGTTCGCGGCCATATTCGCGATGCCATGGCGGAGCCGGGCGTGAAGCAGAGCCTGCTCTCAGCTATCGGTAACATCGACGTGAATCGTTTGCTCGATCCGCGATTTCTTAACAGGGAAGTGAAAGCGGAATCCGCCGAAGAACTGGTCACGATTTCAAGCACCTATTAGCGGTGTTTCAGGCATCTTCCACAATCGGGAAGAATGCTAACATTTGCCTGATACACTAGCCGCTTAACGCCTCATGCTCTAGTCCGTGATTATACCCGCCCGCGATGAGCAAGAGTGGGTCGAGAGCACGCGGCTGACGCTGGTTTCCACTCTGAAAGAAGCCGGTATCGAGCACGAAATCCTAGTGGTCGACGATGGCAGCAAGGATGCGAATGTGATGTGGTTCTCTTCGTCGCGCGGCGCTACCCTCAAGTCCTACTGTTGCGGAACTCCGGCCGCCATGGTTTTGAGATGGCGATTCGCTACGGTCTTCGGTCTTATACAGGAGGGTGCGCCGCCATCTTCATGGCCGACGCCTCCGACAGCCCGCAAGACCTGGTCAGTTACTTTCGGTTGATTCAGGAAGGTTACGATTGCGCCTTCGGTTCGCGCTTTATCAAAGGCGGCAAAGTGGTCAGGCCGGTATCGCCTTTGTGCACGGCGACATTCGCAATAGCGACGATCTGAACGTGCCCGGCGATTTGCCGACCTGATTATCGAATGCTCCGCCGAGCCTTCGGCACAGGCGGGCTACGGCGGTTCCCCTCGGTACCTGATTGAAACGAACCTGACGGGTTGTTTCAATTGCCTGGAATTGGCGCGCCGTACGAAAGCGGATTTTCTATTCTTGTTCACCAGCCGGGTCTATCCCGTGCGTCTGGTACATGAGTTGACCTTCGAGGAAGGTGAAAGCCGGTTCGAGTTGTCGCGCGATCAGATCCTGCCGGGCGCGTCCGCTTCGGGTATCGACGAATCCTTTTCAACCAACGGTGGGCAGGAAAGTAACCGAAAACAGAGCCGCTTGCGCCAGGGTCGCCATGGTAAGGCTGCGAAACGTGGGGCGCTCCATCAGAGCAAGTAGGCTAATAGTACGATCGGGACAAGGAAGTAAGGTTGCCCCATTTGTGAATTCAAATTCCCCAGCGAGAATCCATTTAGCAGGTAGACCGCGGCCGCCGTGCAGCTTGCAAGAAAGCTGAGCCGCAGGTATCGGTTGAGCGACAGGATCAGAGAGTAAGAGGTGAGGAAGTATAGCCGAGTAAGACAAAAGTGATGGCCTTGGAGCTTTTACCGAATGCGGCAGCGGTTAGCGAGACGACAGAAAAGGGAACGTCCACCATGTTCTCCGGGAACATCCTGCCCGTCGCTTCGTATGGGCTCCACCAAGGCGTTTCGCCCGTGCGCATCACGTGGGCCATCATGAGCACAGCCGGCTGGAACTGCTAGGCGGCGGCGCCGATATCGCCCCGGATCGGTGACTTTCCTGGCGGCAGACTCCGGAGACAGATACGGCAGGTTCGGGATTGCGGTCTCGCGACAGCGCATCAACGTAGTCCAAAGGTGCCAGGGATGCCCGTTTGAAGATTACGTCCCCGAAAAGAAAGAGGATTAGGAAAATAGCAGCTAGGGCGCACCGCGAAGGTGTTACATGCCCGCCGTTTCCGATTGATAACCACAGAGGTTAGCACATTGAGAATTGACTTCCTTTCAGACAAAGCCTTAAATAAATTAGTGAAAGCGTTGATCATCGGAAGTGACGGACTAATCGGTTTCGAGTGTGTGCGGCTGTTGGGCACGGAAGGTTGGAAGGTGGTTGGAATCGATAACGACATGCGCCGATTTTTCTTTGGCGATGCCGGGTCAACCGAGGGAAACACGGGCAACTTGAAGAGTGCGTTTCCGCCCCTCGCCATAGTCATAACGCTTCTCAAACTCGGCCAAAGCCTGGCGGCAGACGTGATGTGCCAGGAGTTCGGGAAATATTTTGGCATGCCGGTGGGGGTGTTCGGGGAGGCTGTCTGACCGGGCCACAACACGCGGCGTCCAGCTTTCTAGCTATCTGGCTTACATCGTGATGTGCGCAATCACGGGAAAAGAGTACACCATCTTCGGCTACAAAGGAAAACAGGTTCGCGATCAGATTCACTGTCGCGACGTGGCCCGGCTGTTCCTGCAATTTTTCAGAAATCCGCGCGCGGGAGAAATCTACAATCTGGGAGGCGGCCGGGAGAACAGCTGTCCGTATTGGAAACGGTCGATTTACTGGCGCTCAGAGGTCACAATTTGAAACATAAATACGACCCGCAAAACCGAACCGGGGATCACATCTGCTATATCTCAGACCTGACAAAACTCTACTCGCACTTCCCCAAATGGAGAAACCGTTTGCCCTATATCGTTTCGGAAATTGAAGAACAGGTGTTGCGATCCGCGGCATTGAGTCCATCTTGATTCTTGACGTTGGCTGCGGAATCAACAAATATCCTGGCGCGGTAGGGCTGGATAACAATCCTGCAAGTCGCGCCGACGTGATTGCCGATCTGGACCACTTCCCCTACCCATTTGCGACGCATAGCTTCGAGGCGGTACGCGCCATCCATGTCATAGAACACGTCACCGATGTCATCAAAACCATGGAAGAGTTCCATCGCCTTGTGCGTCCGGGCGGGCGCGTGCATATAGAAACGCCGCACTATACCGATTACAGTTCTTTCTGCGACCCCACGCATAAGCATCATCTGAACAGCTTCAGTTTCCGCTACTTCGGAGAGAATCACGGCGGCTTCGGCTATTACACCAAGGCGCGCTTTCGTGAGATTTCCGTATACGTCAAACTACTCTCCTTCTGGAAATGGTTAGGTTTCGAGTTCCTGGTCAATACGTTCCCGCGCTTCCGCAAATTTTGGGAACACTACCTTTGCTTCGTGGTGCGCGGCAAATCGATGGAGTTCGATTTTGAGCCTATTCCTGATTCTGGATCGCCTTCGCGCCCGATTCCGCCGGAAGAGCTACGCTCCCGAAAGGGCGCTGGCCGCTCTGGGTGAAGATTTGGCGATGCGCTTTCTGCGCAGACACAAGTACAACATCGTGGCGCGCAATTACAGACCGCGTGTGGGAAACGGCGAAATCGACATGATCGGGTGGGACGGCGGCGTGCTCGCCTTCATTGAGGTGAAGACTCGCAGCAGCGACGCAACAGGCGTGCCCGAGCGCGCCGTAGATGCCGAAAAACAGCGGAATCTGATTCGGGCCGCTCAGGCATACTCACGAAGCGCGAAGGTCGCCTGGGATCAGGTACGGTTCGATGTGGTCACGGTGATTGCAGACCGCGCGCCCCGCATCGAACTCTATCGCGATGCTTTCAGCACTACTGTAGCGGGGGCATCGCGTAATAGCCCTTACGCGCCTGCACCTTCAAATTCTTATCCGCAAGCCTGAGCTCGGTCTTGTGGTAGCTTCCATCTTTCCGGTCGGTGAAAGGCGTCCAGCCAATCGCATACTGGCTCCGCATTTCCTGCTGGAGTTGCGAAAACGCTTCGCTCAAAGTGTGACCGCGATCTACCTTGAAAACACGGCCGCCCGTATCTTCGGACATCTGCTTTAAGTAGCCTTCGCCGCCGCCACCGAAGCTCATCCCGCCGCGATTATAGAAGTAAGGGTCCACATAGTAGATGCTGTAAATCACGGTGTCGGCCTTCTGCGCCTGTTCGATGGCTTGCTTGATGGAATAGCTGCTGCCCTGGTCTTCGCCATCGGTAATGAGCACGATCACCTTACGGCCCACCTCCCTCGCCAGCCTATCGTTCGCGGCCAGGTAAACGGCATCGTACAGCACCGTGCCGCGCGGCTTGTTGGCAGTGGGCACGGGCCCTCCACCGAAGCCGCCGGTGCCCGCGTTGAGCCGAAGCCGGTCCAGCCCTTCCTGAAGCAGCTTGGGCGAACCGGTCAAATCTTGCAGCAACTCAGAATCCGCACCGAAGCTAATCACGAAAGCCACGTCTTTCTTCTTCAACACCTGCTGGAAGAAAGCCGTTGCGCCGCGCTTTTCGATATCGATCAAGTTGACCTGACTGCCACTCACATCCACCAGCAGCCCGATGGTGAGCGGCAGGTCCGTTTCGCGCGTGAAGTACTTGATGGGCTGCGCCTTGCCGTCCTCGAAGAGCTGAAAATCTTCTTTCGCCAGCGTCGGCACCAGCCCGCCCTTCTTGTCACGAACCGCACAGAACATGTTGACGATGTTCACGTCGACTTTGATCGGTTCCGATATGTCTTGCCCGATCAGCGCGGCCGAGGTCACAATGGCGCCTGCGGCAAATACAAATCGATTCATAATGATCTAATAAGACGCGCGGCTTTCCCGCCGTGTTTCATTGTACGCATGAAGCATATCGTCATCCATCTTTCGAAGGACCCAGTGCTGGCCGGCATTGTGAAGCGCGTGGGTCCGTTCGCCATGGCGTACCGCGACCCCACGTTTGAGGCGCTGGTGCGTTCCATCGTCTCGCAACAGCTTTCGACTACCGTGGCTCGCGTCATTTTCGGCCGCTTGGAGAAGGCCCTTCGGGGCCGTGAAATGACGCCCGAGAATGTGCTGCGGCTGCGCGTGACCACCATGCGCAAGGTGGGTTTATCCGGCCAGAAGACCGAGTACATTCGCTCTTTAGCCCGCCATGCGATGGACGGATCGCTGCCCTTTGAAAGTCTGGGTGAGATGGACGATGAGGCGGTCATTGCACGATTGATTCAGGTAAAAGGCGTGGGTGTTTGGACCGCCCATATGTTTCTGATGTTTGGCTTGCGCCGCCCGGATATTCTGGCCGTCGGCGATCTTGGCGTTCGTCAGGCCATTCAGCGCGCCTATGCATTGGAGAAGATGCCGACGCCAGCCGAAGTGGAGCAGATTGCTGAGAACTGGCATCCGCATTGCAGCGCGGCCTGCTGGTACCTGTGGCGCAGCCTCGAAAACGGCGATAAATTTGAAGCTGCGCTAGAATAAAAGCTCGTCGGCGGCGTAGCTCAGGTGGTTAGAGCGACGGTCTCATAATCCGTAGGTCCGCAGTTCGAGTCTGCGCGCCGCCACCATTTTCATTTCTTCAGTTCGGCTTCGAGGGTTTCTAATTCCCGCCCGGCCTCTGACCATTTGCCTTGCCCTTGCAGTTCGCGGTAGCGCTGTAAATGCCGGCGCAAACTGTCGAGCTTCCCGGAATCGGTAATTGTGGATGGGATCGTATTAGTGGTTGCACCCTGCGGCGCATCCAGCAAGGCACCAGCACTTCCGGCACCAAGTTGCGCAATTGCCTGCTCGTAAGTATCCGTATAAATCAGCCTGTTACCGATCCCGAGCACCACCTTTTTCAGTTGGGGCATACGCGCCTCGGTGGCTTGCAGGTAAATCGGCTCGACGTAGAGAAACGTATTGTCCACGGGAAGCACCAGCATTTGGCCACGCAGTACAGTGGAACCCTGTTGGTTCCATAGCGTCAGGTCCTTCGAAATATTCTGGTCCTGATTAATGCTGGCCGCAATCTGCATGGGGCCGGGCGTGAGCTGTTGTTTCGAAAGCTCAAGCAGCGCAAGTTCGCCCAGATGTTCTCCGTCGCAACGCGCGGCTAGGACTCCGATGAGGTTCTGTTTCGTGCGTGGGGTGAAGCTGGTCATCAGCAGGAACTCCGGCTTTTCTTCACCAGGTAGAGTCGCGACCAGATAGGTGGGCGTCACCGGCTGAGCCTGGCCGTTCTGGCCTGAAACGTATTGAGCCAGATCCCACAAATCTTCCTTATTATAGAAAGCTTGCGGGTTGGTCATGTGATAGGTGCGGTAGATTTCCGCCTGCACGTTGAAGAGGATTTCCGGATAACGGGCGTGGGCCTGAATGCCCGTTGGCATTTCCGAGCGAGGGTGGAATAGCTCGGGAAACAGATTCTGATAGGCGCGGATGACAGGGTCGGAAGGATCGAAGATGTACAGCTTCGTATCGCCATCGTAGGCGTCGACAGTGGCTTTCACGGAATTACGAATGTAGTTGAAATTTCCAAGTCGTTCGATACTCAGGGTGCGCGAGTAGGGGTGCGCGTTGGACGTGGTGTAGCCATCCAGCATCCACACCATGCGGCCTTCGGGAGTGATCACCAGGTACGGGTCGGCATCCCAGCTGAGGAAACCGGCCAACTCCTGCAGCCGATCCACCACCTTGCGCCGGATCATCATGCGGCTTTCGGGCGTCAAGTATTGCGTCAGCAGGATGTTGGGGTCGCCTTCGTGAACCGCCGCGGCCAGGCGCATGGGAAGCGACGAAATAGGGAAGCCGCCCTTGCCGTTGTAGCGGGATTTCACGTTGTCGTTGCCGGATGGATAGTTGAACTCCTCCTGCGCGGTGCGGACGAATACGGGTTCATGCATCACCTCGCCGTAGTAAATTTCGGGGTGCTCAATCTTCAGCGAGGGCGTGTGAATCTCCGGCGGCATATTCTCCACCAGGTATACGGGGCGGCCTTCGGGCGTGATCTTACTGACTTCCGCCAGAGCCACGCCATACCCATGCGTATAGATGAAGTGCGGGTTGATCCAACTGGCCCGCGCGTCCGGCAGGTTGCGTATATCGAGTTCGCGCGCGGCGAGTAAGACTTGCCGATACTGCCCATCGATCGTGTAGCGATCCAAGTCCGGATCGTTGAAGACGTAATAGGTGCGCAGGGCCTGCTGTTGGGACACAGTATCGTGAAACGGACGCCAATCCCAAAGCCGAACGTTATCCAGCAGAGGCTTGTGAGCGACCGTATCGATGGAGGTGGAGGGCTTGGTCTTAAACTCCAGCTCCTTCACGCGCTGTTCCAAGCCGTACGCGGAGCGCGTGGCATGGATGTGCGTATCGATATAGGAACGTTCGAGCGAAATTTCGTTCGGCTTCACATACAGGCTGGAGACCAGTTTGGGAACAATAAATTCCACTGGCACCGCGAGGATCATGATGCCCGCCAATATCCAGCGACCGGAGGCCACAAAGGCCGCGGCTGCCAAAGCCGCTCCTACCAATAGCCATTGCAGAGGTAGCGCGATATTGGCATCCACGTAATCGATGCCGGTCATGAAGCCGTGCTCATTGTGGACCATCTCGTACCGGCCCAGAAAGAACTTCACCGCGAAGGCGAGCAGCAGGATGGCCAATGCCCCACGCAGGAAGCGCGATTCCAGACCACCGGAGAGCCGAAGGACGCTGAGATCGATTCGCTCCATGCTCCGCAATTCCGGCACGCGATAGCGCAACTGCCATGCCCTGGCTGCCAACCAATAAACAACAATCGCGGCAATCATCAGCGCCAGAAGAAAGCGCCGCAGCCCTTCATAGAAAGGGAGATCGAACAGGTAGAACGAGAGTGGCTTGCCGAAAACCGCGTCGTGAAACGAACCGGGTATTTCCGCCAGCGACCTGCTGCCTGCGAAGCGGACCACCGTCCAGGAATCGAGTGTGGCGGAAGCAATCAGAAAAGCGATAAATACCAGGAACGCCGAAATCACCCATGCATAAATGCGGTGTTCGCGCAGACGAGTTTCGGCAAAACGAAGCGCATAACGATGGGCCAACAGCAGAACAGCGGCGGAGAAAACAGTCGCGACGGCCACTGGCGCCACGCCATAGAGATACATGTTGAACCAAGTTTCAAGCTGGCCCAACTCATTCCACCACTGGTATTCGATGACGAACGAAGCCAGCCACCTGCCCCCCAGCAGCAGGAGAAAAGCGAGGATCAGAAACTTGAGAAGCCTGGGCGGCGATTGAGCGCGGCCCCGTTGAATACGCGGTTGACTACGCGGCGGGAACACTACTAAAGTCTATCAGGCGCTCCAAACTATGCGACCGGAAACGATGGTGGCTACAGGCCCGCCGGTAAATCGCATTTTGTGAAAAGGTGAATTGCGACTCTTCGATTGCGAAAGATTTACGTCATAGGTCCAAAGCCGCCCCGGATCGAAGACGGTGATGTCTCCAGGCGCGCCGATAGACAAGGTGCCGGCGGCCAGACCGAGTACATTAGCCGGCCCCGTGGTGAACAATTCAATCATGCGCGCGAGCGAAATCTTCCCGCTATGAACCATTGTTTTGAGCGTGAGCCCGATGGCTGTTTCAAGGCCCGTGATACCGAACGGGCAGCGCTCGAACTCCTGCATCTTGTCATTGCCCGCGTGGGGCGCATGATCTGTAGCGATGACGTCGATCGCCCCGGAGACCACGCCTTCAATCACAGCTTCTACATCCGCCGCGCATCGTAGTGGCGGCTTCATTTTGTAGTTGCTGTCGTAGTCGTGAAGTTCCTCATCGTGCAAAACGAAATGGTGGGGAGTGGTTTCCGCGGTAACTCGTAAGCCCCGAGTCTTGGCAAAAGCAACCATGGCGACAGCTTGACGTGTGGAGATATGAGCCACGTGATAGCGGGCGCCAGTGGCTTCGGCGAGTATGATGTCACGCGCCACCATCACGTCTTCCGAACTGGAGGGAATGCCGCGCAGGCCCAGACGTGTGGACATGACACCTTCATGCATGTCGCCGCCGGCGCTTAGGTTCAGATCCTCACAGTGATCAATCACGGGAAGATCGAGTGAGCGGGCGAACTCCATGGCCCGGCGCATGACGCGTGAATTCATCACAGGGCGGCCATCGTCCGAAATGGCGACAATGCCGGCCTTTTTCATAGAGCCGATCGCCGCAAGCTCCTCACCAGCGGAGCCTTTCGTAATAGCTCCGATGGGAAGCACATTTACAATCGCGTTTTGTTTCGCCCGGGAAACGATGTAGCTGGTGACGGTGGCGCTATCGTTGACAGGGCTTGTGTTCGGCATGCAGCAGATGGTGGTGAAGCCTCCCGCCGCCGCCGCGCGCGCCCCGCTTTCGATGGTCTCCGCATGTTCCATACCGGGTTCGCGCAAATGCACGTGCATGTCAATGAAGCCGGGGGCCACAATCATGCCTTTGGCATCGAATTGCGGCGTATGTTCCGGGACCGAATCCGCGAAAACGCCATTGACTACGTACAGATCGCGTATGCCGTCGAAGCCCGTGGCGGGATCGATGACGCGGCCATTGCGGATGATGAGCGAAGTCATGCCAGCAACCGCTCCAGCACCGCCATGCGAACCGCAATTCCGTTTTCCACCTGATTCAAAATGACCGACCTTTGTGAATCGGCCACTTCGCTGGACAACTCGCGGCCCCTGTTGATAGGGCCTGGGTGCATCACGATGGCATGAGGTTTCGCCAGCGCAAGGTGTTCCAGACGAAGTCCGAAAAATTGAAAGTATTCGCCCGCCGACATGGGCACTTCATGCTGCCGCTCCAGTTGAACGCGCAGCATCATAATCACGTCGGCATCCTGAATGGCTTCCCTGATGTTGTTCGTGAGCGTCACGCCGGTGGCCAGTTGGGCTAGCTCTCGCGGAAGCAGCGAAGCCGGGCCGCAGAGTACCGTGTGCGCGCCGAACTTCGAAAGCAGATGCACGTTCGACCGCGCCACACGGCTGTGGGCGATATCTCCGATGATGGCCACTCGCAGACCTTCCAGCGTGGGCCGCCGATCTAATATCGTTCGCGCATCCAGCAGCGCTTGCGTGGGATGTTCATGGGTACCATCGCCCGCATTGATGATCGGGATCGGCAGGTGTCGCGCAAGAAAATGGGGCGCTCCGGAAGCGGCATGGCGCATCACGATGGCTTGCGGCCGCATGGCCCCCAAGGTGTTGAGTGTATCCACTAGCGATTCGCCCTTGCTCACGCTGGAACCGGACGCTGTAATGGAAAGTGCATCTGCGCCCAGGCGCTTTGCGGCAATTTCAAAACTGGTGCGTGTACGCGTGGAGGCTTCAAAAAAAAGATTCACTACCATTTGCCCGCGCAACGTATCGTGGCGCTGGAACGACTGGCCTTCGAGGGGTTGAAAATACTTCGAACGTTCCAGCAGCGCTTCAATTTCCGAGCGCTCCAGGTGTTCGATGCCGAGCAGGTTCAAACTTTCTCCACTAGCAGGACCTTCTCCATCTGATCGATTTCCTGAAACTTCACTTCGATGATTTCGTTGGTCGCGGTCTGCACGGTTCTGCCTATGTACTGTGCTTCGATGGGCAACTCCCGGTGACCTCGGTCGATCAGTACCAGCAGTTGAACACGGGAAGGGCGGCCATGATCGAAAAGGGCGTCCAGGGCGCCGCGAATGGTTCTGCCTGTATACAGCACATCGTCCATCAGGATGATTTCTTTGCCTTGCACGGAGAAGGGGATTTCCGTCGCGCCCACAACAGGCTTCACGCCGACAGTGGTGAGGTCGTCGCGATACAAATTGATATCGAGAACGCCCACCGGAACCTCTCGATTTTCGAGCGCGGCTATCTTGCGAGCCAATCGTTGAGCGAGAGGAACGCCGCGCCGTCGGATGCCGATGAATGCCAGTTCGTCCAGGCTCCGGCTGCGCTCCAGAACCTCATGTGCCAGGCGCACCAGCGTCCGATCAATCTCGGACGCGCTCATCAATTGCCCTTTTTCGCGTGTCAGCGCCATCCGGAATAGTTTAGCGTGATGTAGTCAAAACTTCTGCATGCGGCCGCGTACACGCTTGGCCAGCTTCTCAATTTCTTCGGTCTTGCGAATGCCGCCCAGTGAGAGCACGTGGCTTGTATCGCGCTCCATTTCCGCCGCAAGCGCGAGCGAAAGTTCTGTGATTTGCCTGAGATCCTGAAGCGATTTCGCATGATCTGCTTTCAGGATTTCATCCATTTGCGATTTGCCGTTAGGCAGTTTTCCTTTCGCCAAATCGCCGTCAGGTCCCCCATGTGTGTTTAGCGGGTCCAAAGCTTGCGGGAAGGCTCCACAGCAGAATGAAAAAAACGCTATGCAGAGGGTCAGGCGCATAAAAAGCTGTTGCTATGATACTCAACTATGCACGAAGTAAATGTTGGGATCGTGGGACTCGGCAATGTAGGCTCGGGGACCGTTTCCATACTGACTGAAAACGCCGAACAGATCGCCCTGAAGCTTGGTTTCAAGCTCAACATCGCCGTCGCATGCAGCCGTGGGGTTCATGCGCTCTCGCTTCCCGCAGGCATTCGCACAACGACGAATTGGAAGGAGGTGGTGGCCGACGCGAACGTTCATGTAGTCGCGGAGCTGGTGGGTGGCACTGGGGCCGCGCGCGAAATCATCGACGCTGCCATTGTGGCGGGCAAGTCTGTGGTGACCGCGAATAAGGAATTGATGGCGTTGAGCGGTGCCGAAATTTGGGACCGTGCCATCCAAGCCCGCATCAACCTGGCCATGGAGGCGAGCGTGGCGGGAGGCATTCCGATTCACGCCGTGCTGCGCGAGGGCATATCGGGCGACCGCGTGGTTGCCTTGGCCGGCATACTAAATGGCACCAGCAACTTCATTCTCACCGAGATGGAAAAGCGCGGCGATTCGCTGGAAGATGTGTTGAGCGAAGCGCAGCGCCTTGGCTACGCGGAGGCAGACCCAAGCGCCGATGTGGACGGCTTCGATGCACGCTCCAAGCTGGCCATTTTGGCGGCGCTGGCTTTTGGCGAACGGATTACGCCTACTGACATTTATGTCGAAGGT
>Ga0123338_10001678_pt1 | contig 21155 bp, 16 predicted proteins | sample grotaG_FD_89793 | JGI IMG/M metagenome (GOLD analysis project Ga0123338, IMG submission 89793) | Glacier valley bacterial and archeal communities from Borup Fiord, Nunavut, Canada, to study Microbial Dark Matter (Phase II) -... | ecosystem: Environmental > Aquatic > Freshwater > Ice > Glacier ...
CTTTTTGGCTATAATATTTGTGAAGCTTACTTCGCATGGAACTCCATATTCATTTTGAACGGATAATTTTAATACAGGATTTACGAAAGAGACCTTTGCTTTGTTCAAAGCCGAATTGAAGACGGTAAGATCGATGGTCTGTGTGGGAACATTAATGATCTGATCTCCGAAAAATCCTTTTACATAACTGAAGTCAATTTTGAATGAGAGCTTGACATTAATTTTTGTGTTACCTGCAATGAATACAGAAGTAGCTCTCTTTTTGAGAACGACATCAATTTTCATCTTGAACGTGTTCTTATCCATTTTGATGATGTAATCAGTCAATGGAGTAGAGCCTGTGCCAGCACCTGCTTTAAAAATCAAGGGTGACTGACTGCTCTTCTGAATAATATCGGTAGTGCTGAAATTAACTTCGTATGGAAGATTCGGATTATTGGGAGAAGTGCTGATGGTATAATTAACAGACCCTCCTTTTAATAACATTTCACTTAACTGACCTGGGCTGAAACCAAAATCAATCGTTTGATTGAACGTTGCAAACTGAACATCATTGGAACTTGGCGGAAGTGTTCCTGTAGGCAAGTCAAAGCTTGTATTGAAAGAATTATTCGGCGATAACGTAAATAAATCACGTATTCCTCTTGATGGATATGTTTGTGTATAGGAAAAGTAAAGCAGCCCGTCTGAATACGTTTTGAGATACGATGAGTCAAGTGATGATGCCAGGTCGAGCACTCCGATATTTCCGGTTGCAAGAGGCAGCGCTAGTGTCGGGCTGATCGTTACAGAATTAAGATCATAATCCTTACTGTTAATACACGAAATGGCCGTCAAAACGAAGAAAATGAGGAGGAAACGATAAAGCATGAGAGAGGTTTTGGTGGGCATTTATCTAATCCAAGATAAGAGAAGTAACCTACTATCCCAACGCCCCACGCTTGATTTCTTCCACAACGTCCGGATCTAAAAGTGTAGTAGTGTCACCCATATTGCTCATATCCCCCTCCCCAACTTTTCTTAAAATTCGTCTCATTATTTTTCCTGACCGGGTTTTAGGGAGACCCGGAACAAACTGAATTTTATCCGGCTTTGCGATCGGCCCAATAATTTTTGTAACAATATCTTTGATCTCCTGACGAAGTTTATCTTCATCTTTTGGTTTTTCATAACAGATTACAAACGCATAAACGCCCTGCCCTTTTATATCATGAGGAAATCCTACAACCGCTGATTCGATAACAGCCTCGTGTTCATCAATTGCATTTTCTATTTCAGCAGTTCCAAGGTTATGACCTGATACAATTATGATATCATCTACCCTTCCCGTAATACGATAATATCCTTCATCATCTTTTTTACATCCATCACCTGTAAAATACTTTCCCGGAAATGTTGAAAAATATGTCTCTTTAAAACGTTGATGATTTCCATAGATCGTTCGTGCAATAGATGGCCACGGAAATTTGATCGCAAGCCTTCCTTCAATTGAATTTCCTGAAAGCTCATTGCCTTTTTCATCCATTACAGCAGGCTGAACTCCCGGCAACGGAAACGATGCGAACGCAGGCTTAAGATTTGTAATATTTGCAATAGGTGAAATCATAGATCCGCCTGTTTCAGTTTGCCACCATGTATCCACGATCGGGCAGTTATCCTTTCCAATATTTTTACTGTACCAATGCCATGCCTCCTCATTAATTGGCTCTCCAACAGATCCCAACACGCGTAACGAAGAAAGATCATATTTTTCTACAAGACTCAACGGAGCCTGTTGCAATGATCGAATAGCAGTCGGTGCTGTATAAAAAATATTTACTTTATGTTTTTCTATCACTCCCCAGAATCGTCCCATGTCTGGCCATGATGGAACACCTTCAAAGAGTATCGTTGTAGCCCCTTCCGAAAGTGGTCCATATAATAAATATGAATGACCAGTGATCCAACCAATATCAGCAGTACACCAGAAAACTTGTCCCGGCTTATATTGAAATACGGTTTTGAAAGTATAATTCACATACACCATGTATCCTCCACACGTGTGAACCATTCCTTTTGGCTTTCCTGTTGAGCCGGAAGTATACAGAATGAACAAAAGATCTTCCGCATCCATTTGTTCTGCTTCACATTCTGCACTTACTTTTTTAATTTCGTCATGCCACCAGAAATCCCTTCCTGATTTCATCGGAGGATTGGAGTGTGTATGCTCTAATATTATTACTTTTTCAACAATCGGAGAATGATTTAGCGCTTCATCAACAATGCCCTTCAGATTTATTTTCTTATCACCGCGAAAAGCTCCGTCGGCTGCCAAAACAATATTACAACCTGCATCATTGATCCTATCGGAAAGAGATCCAGCAGAAAAACCAGCAAATACAACACAATGGACAGCTCCAATTCTTGCACAACCAAGAACAGCATACGCTAATTCAGGGACCATTGGCATATAAATGCAAACACAGTCGCCTTTCTCGACGCCGTGCGCCTTTAGTAAGTTTGCTACTTTACAAACCTGTTTATGAAGTTCCAGATAGGTAATTTTCTTTGAATCATTTGTTGGATTTCCCGGCTCCCAGATAATGGCTATGTCGTCCCCATGTGTGTTGAGATGTCTGTCAATGCAATTTTCAGTGATGTTGAGTTTTCCCCCGATAAACCATTTCACGTCCGCTTTATGAAAATCAAATTCAAGGACTTTATCCCATTTCTTTTTCCATACGAAATCTTCTGCCACTTCTCCCCAGAATTTTTCAGGATCATCAATACTTTGTTTGTATACATTTTGATAATCACCCTGACTTGAAATCGTTTTCATACATTAAAAATTAGAGGAATAAAAGTATTGGAATACACAGCTGGAACAAACCATTTGCTATACAGGCGGAAACTCAATCGTAAATTGATTGTCTCCCAAGACTTAAAGATAACGTTAGAAGGAAGGACTATAGCTTTAAGCTGCCGCTGCTGTCAATACTTCAACTGGAACAGGCTTTGCCTCACCAAGTTCTTTTAACATCTTTCCATGGGCAACAATTGCATCCCAGAAAGTTTCCTTCATTTTATAAGGAAGGTTAAACTCTTTCGCTGTTTGTTCAACAATTGCGGAAAGATATCGATAGTGAACATGGCAAACATTAGGAAAAAGATGATGTTCTACCTGGAAATTAAGTCCACCCACATACCAGGATAAAATCTTGTTATTATGTGCGAAATTAGTAGTGGTATATAACTGATGGATCGCCCAGCAGTTTTCAAGATTTCCACTATTGTCAGGCATAGGATAAGATGTGCCTTCCACCACGTGAGCCGGCTGAAATACGATTGCCAAAATGAACCCCGCTACAAAATGCATGATCATAAATCCAGCAAGAATCTGATACCACGCAAATGGAAGTACCAGTACAGGAATTATAAATATGTATGTGATATAAAATATCTTCGTGAAGATGAGTATCGCCCATTCAGAAACGATGTTTGCTTTTTGTTTTTTTACTAAACCGTCACGGTGATAACGCGCCAATCGAAAAAAATCTTTTGCGATAACCCACACAAACGTCATAAGTCCGTAAAGAGCCCATGCATACAGATGTTGAAAGCGATGAAATGACTTGTAAGGAGAATCAGGTGACATTCGTAACACACCTCGCGGACTAATATCTTCATCCACATCATACACGTTCGTGTAGGTATGGTGTAATACATTGTGCTGTATCTTCCAATTGAAAGCATTTGCCCCCACTGAATTCAAGGTATATCCCAAAAGATCGTTGATCCATTGTTTGGTGGAATATGATCCATGATTAGCATCATGCATAATGGATAAGCCAATACCTGCAATACCAAGGCCCATTACAATGCAAAGAAGGAGATACCCCCAAAATGTTGTAACGATTCCAGTTATGCTTATCGCGTAGGGAACAAAAAATAATGATAACATAAATATGGTCTTGATTACCATCTCCGCATTTGCGTTCCTGCTAATGTTCTTAGTCTTGAAGTAATTATTAACTCGCTGACTGAGAGTGGAGTAAAATTCCTGTTGGTTTGTTCCGAACTTAATGTTATTAGTCATGCATTGAAAAGTTAGGCTGATGGTCCTTGGGTCTTGGGGAGGCCTTTTGGAAGACAGTTTACCAAATATATTCTAAATATATTCATAACGATTGTTAGGCCGTTTTATGTAGCATTTTGTTAATTATTAAGTTTTACATCATTACCAATTCTTTCAGAGATATATATTTTATTCCCGTTAGCGGATGCATAAACAAATACGACATTGATCTCAGGATGGATCTTCAAAATCCCGATTGCTTTTATATGTCCCATCGACATAAATGCCGTTGCCCACGCATCAGCGGTTGCACAATTATCGGCAAAGACCGTTGCGCTTAATAACTCATGCTGCACCGGAAATCCCGACATCGGATCAAGTGTGTGAGAATATCTTTTGCCATCGACAATGCGATAATTATAATAGTTACCTGAAGTTGTAAAACCTTTATCTCTAATAGTCACATAACCTATAAACTTGCTTTCCATTTCATCTGACGTGGGGTCCAGTATTCCGATTTGCCACGCCCTGTCTTCTAAAATATTCCTTCCCAACACGACTCCTTCTCCTCCCAGTTCAATGAAAAAATTCTCAATAGACCTGGATTTAAAAAATTCAGCAATCACATCTGCCCCATAACCCTGACCGATCGCGCTGAAGTCAAGCTGCACATGTGGATTGCTTTTCCATACGCTGTCATCATTAAAACTTATTTTTTGAAAGCCTACGTATTCACGAACGGCCATTATTTCGCTTGTATCAGGTCGGTCAATTTTTCTTGGCCCAAATCCCCACGCATTTACCAACGGCATTACAGTTGGATCGTAGGCTTCTTCCGAACCTGCAAAGACTTCTTTCGATTTCTTAAGTGGTGGCAAAAAATATGGAAGATTAAAAGTCAGTGATCTCTCACTTCTGTTGAATCTTGAAATTTCCGAAGCTGTGTCGTACGTATTAATCGATGCATTCACCAATACCAATAAAGAATCAACGGATATTTGAAAATTCCGGTTTGAATGATCGAAGTAGGTGATGTGATAGGTTGTGCCCATGGTTTTGCCTTCGAGCTTTATAGCAACCGGGATATCTGGCTTGCAAGACATCATTGTTAACAGGACAAACGAATATGTACAAAATCTAAAACGCATTCGGAAAAATAAACAAACTTGCTAAGCTTCGAGACTTTAACGAATTTTTGAAACACATAGACATAGAACGCATAGACGGCTTTGTAGGATTTTTTCGATGACAACATGGGCTATCTTTATTGATGAAAAACACCAACAAAGGCGTAGCTTTGAAGGCCAACCAGATCGATGCGCGAAGATTATTTAAAACCTGACAACGGAAGCCTTAACGATGCTGAAAAAGACGTTGAAAGGGCCTTGCGCCCACTCAGCTTCGAAGACTTTACGGGTCAGCAAAAGATCGTGGATAATATTAAAGTGTTCACGCAGGCTGCCAAGCAACGCAATGAGGCTTTGGATCACGTCTTGTTACATGGGCCTCCAGGTCTTGGTAAAACAACATTGTCATTTATTATCGCAAACGAACTCGGCAGCAATATTAAAATTACATCCGGCCCGGTATTGGATAAACCTGGCGATTTGGCCGGACTTCTTACAAATCTTGAAACAAACGATGTTCTTTTCATTGATGAGATCCATCGGCTTAATCCGATCGTAGAAGAGTACCTCTATTCTGCCATGGAGGATTATCGCATCGATATTATGCTTGATAGCGGACCGAATGCAAGATCTGTTCAGATTAATTTGAATCCGTTTACATTAATAGGAGCTACAACCCGCGCCGGGCTTCTTACTTCTCCACTACGAGCGAGGTTTGGAATTACTGCGCGACTGGAGTATTACGATTCTGCACTGTTATCAAAGATTGTAAAACGTTCTGCGGACATTCTTGCCTCGCCTATTGATAAGGATGCAGCGTTTGAAATTGCCAGAAGAAGTCGTGGCACACCACGCATTGCCAATAATCTTTTAAGAAGGACGCGTGACTTCGCACAAATTAAAGGTGATGGAAAAATTACGATGCCGATTTCTCAAATGGCATTGAAGGCACTTGACGTGGATGAGAATGGTTTGGACGATATGGATAACAGGATACTCACCACGATCATAGAAAAATTCAAAGGTGGGCCTGTCGGTCTTTCAACGATCGCTACTGCAGTTGGAGAAGAAGCCGAGACCATTGAAGAAATGTATGAGCCGTTTTTAATCCAGGAAGGATATTTAAAACGTACTTCACGCGGACGAGAAGCAACCGCTATTGCCTATAAACATCTTAAGATCGCGCCACCTGCATCCCGAAGCCAGGGATTATTTGACTGACAATATTTTAATGTTGAAATAATGATGACTATCAGTCAACATACACAACTTGTAAAATCTCTTTCGCACAAACTTGGTTTCAGTTTTTGCGGTATTTCGAAAGCAGAGTTTTTAGAGAAAGAAGCAACTCAGCTTGAAAAATGGCTTCTCAGGGGTTATCAGGGAAAGATGGATTACCTCGAAAATCATTTTGATAAACGACTTGACCCGCGATTACTTGTGCCCGGAGCAAAGTCTGTTGTCAGTCTACTCTATAATTACTACCCCGAAAAAGAACTACGTGAGCTTGACAAAACCGATAGTTCATTAAAAATTGCTCGTTATGCCTATGGAGAAGATTATCATTTTGTTGTTAAAGACAAGCTAAAAGAATTACTCGATCAACTCCGCGAAAATATTGGTGAAATAGATGGCCGAGCGTTTGTTGACTCTGCACCTGTAATGGAACGTGCTTGGGCTGCGAAAGGTGGATTAGGTTGGACTGGGAAAAACAGTTTACTTCTGAACCGATCGATGGGAAGTTATTTTTTTATTGCTGAACTGATCATTGATCTTGAATTGGAAAGTGACGGACCTATCAAAGATTATTGCGGATCATGTACTGCTTGTATGGATGCTTGTCCTACGGATGCGATAACAGAACCGTATGTTGTCGATGCCAGTAAATGTATTTCTTACTTCACGATAGAATTAAAAGAAGATATTCCCAAAGAAGTAAAAGGTAAATTTGAGAACTGGATCTTTGGCTGCGACATCTGCCAGGAAGTTTGTCCATGGAATCGTTTTGCTCAGCCTACTGCCGAACCAAGATTTCAACCTTCATCCGAGCTAACCTCTATGTCAAAAGAGGATTGGAAAGAGATTACGGAAGATGTTTTTAATAGAATGTTTAAAGATTCGCCATTGAAGAGAACGAAGTTTAATGGGCTGCAAAGGAATATTGAGTTTGTAACAAAATAGAATGTGAGAATTGAGAATAGAAGAATCATTCGCAACAACAAAATCTAAAAGCGTTTATAACGCCATTCCCGAAATCTTCGGAAAAACATTCAGAAATAAAAAAGCCCACCATTCAGGCGGGCCTTAATTTTAAAATCTCCTTAGTTTACGCTACAACAAAACAGCGATTTAAAATCGCCTGATGAGACCCGAAATTAGCATAGCACCAATTTCTAAGTTCCTGCACTTCTTCACTGATCAACATTTTGATCGCTTTCCGCAGCTCTTTCTCAAAGAGGCGTGCATCAAAACTCACACGGCTGAGCACCTTTTTGGCATAATTAAGCATGGTCCGATAAATTAAGTACGTTTTGTATCTGAGATACCCGAATACAACGTTGAAATTAATAAAACGATCTTTGAGTTAAAAGAAAAATTAAATTTGTCTCTTAAACTGAATTCTCCAATTCGTATATAAATGAAATTTACTTTAAAACCCATTTTTTTCATCCTCTTTGTCTTTGTTGGTTCTAAGGGAATTGCGCAGAATATACAGATACAGCTTGGCCCTGATGAGATCGGAGAAAATCAGGCGTGGACAATTTCCGTTAACGTTACCAACGAGCAATTAAAGACATATTCTAATTTTCCTGACATCGACGGCCTTCGCAAAAGAGGTACCAGCACACAATCACAGACCAGCATTATCAATGGGCAAGTAAGCTCTATGCAGTCTGTTGTCATGACCTACGTACCAGTGAAGCAGGGCACATTCACCATTCCTGCATTTGCCATGAAAATCAATGATCAAGCGATAAATTCTCCTGGAAAGAGGATTAAAATCGGTGCACCGGTCCAGGTTCAAGCTAAAGATCCATTCGGAAGAGATGCGTTTAGCGATTTCTTTGGCGGTCGCGAGGAAACAGAATTTGTGGATGTGAAAGAAGATGCATTGCTCGCTCTTACTACGAGCAAAGATGAAGTGTATGTTGGCGAAGGCATCACAGCAACATTATCTTTTCTCGTTGCCGATAACAACCGTGCACCAATGCAATTTTTTGACCTGGGTCGTCAGTTATCAGACATTCTTAAGAAGTTAAAGCCCTCCAATTGCTGGGAAGAAAATTTCAATATTGAAAATATTGAAGGCGAAACGATCAATATCAATGGCAAGGGTTATACCCAATATAAGGTCTACCAGGCAACTTTTTATCCATTAAATTCTGAACCTATCAAATTTCCAAGCGTAGGACTCCAAATGATAAAATTTAAGGTAGCAAAGAATCCATCCTTCTTTGGACAGAATCGCCAGGAAGACTACAAGACGTTTCAATCAAAACTGAAAATAATTAAGGTAAAAGAGTTGCCGCCACATCCTTTGCAAAATTCTGTTGCTGTTGGAAGCTATCAGCTGGATGAAAAAATATCTACAGAACATCCTAAAGCAGGACAAAGCGTAGGCTATGAATTCAATATACTTGGTGAAGGAAATATTTCATCGGTAGAACGCCCGGAGATTAAAAAAGACAACAACTTTGATTTTTACGAACCGAATGTTCAACAAAATATCTCTCGCGAACACGGCAGAGTTACAGGTACGAAATCATTCAAGTATTTCATTGTACCGAAAGAACCGGGTGAATATCATCTCGCAAACTACTTTCAGTGGATCTTTTTTAATCCTTCAAAAAAGCAATATGATACGCTTCGATCTAAATTAACCTTGACCGTTGATGGTGAAAGTCAACGCAACGCAGCAATTCAAAGCACAGATCTTGGTTCATTTTATGATCGCATTGAAATCGCTGATAATGTACTCCACTCTACTGCTCAAACAAGCTGGATCAAAATATCAATGAACATTCTGATCGTTGTGGTGCTGGTAGCATCTGCCTGGCTGATCTTTGCTTCACGGCGCAAAGCATAATGTTCGCGGTTAATAAATACCTTTGACCATGAGTAACTCATACGGAACGTTATTTAGGATAAGCACTTTCGGCGAATCGCATGGTCCAGCCATTGGCGTTGTAATCGATGGATGCCCCGCAGGTTTACCAATCGATGAAGTTTTCATTCAATCAGAACTCAATCGCAGGAAACCAGGTCAATCAAAGATCACAACACAACGCAAAGAGGACGATACATTTAAAGTTTTGTCGGGCATTTTCGAAGGTAAAAGTACGGGGGCGCCAATCGCATTGGTGATTGAAAATGAAGATCAGAGAAGCAAAGATTACAGTCATTTGGAAAATACGTTTCGCCCATCTCATGCTGACTTCACCTATCAGGAGAAATATGGCTTAAGAGATCATCGTGGCGGTGGAAGGAGCTCTGCACGGGAAACCGCTGCAAGAGTTGCAGCAGGAGCTGTTGCCAAATTGTTATTACACAATTTTGGAATAACAATTTCAGGCTTTGTTTCTCAGGTTGGAGACATTGCTGCTCCCCATTACACTGAATTAGATCTTGACAAAACAGAAGATAACATTGTTCGTTGTCCGGATCCGGTAACAGCTGAAAAAATGATCGCATTGATCGAGCAGGTGAGATTGGATCGTGATACCATTGGAGGACGTGTTACATGTGTTATTAAAAATGCTCCCGTTGGATTGGGGGAACCTGTCTTTGATAAGCTTCACGCAGAACTTGGAAAGGCGATGTTAAGCATCAATGCAGTGAAAGGTTTTGAATACGGAAGTGGCTTTGACGGAATCAAACTGCGCGGCTCTCAACACAATGATGAGTTTATAAATAAGGACGGAAAGATCGGCACTAAAACAAATCATTCCGGTGGCGTGCAAGGAGGAATCAGCAACGGGGAGGACATCTATTTCAATGTCGCATTCAAGCCTGTCGCTACGATCATGCAAGACCAGCAAAGCCTTAATAAGGATGGTAATATTGTTACCGTTTCAGGCAAGGGACGTCACGATCCTTGCGTAGTGCCCAGGGCTGTACCAATTGTGGAGGCGATGTCGGCATTGGTAATGGCAGACCTTTTACTGCGAAATAAAGCGTCTAAAATCTGATTGAGTTGCTCGCGCCAAATTAAGCGGGTATTATTGAAGCATCTTTTTCGGTTATCTTGCGAAGAGAGTGCCAGTGAAATTTATTATTAATTCAGCCATGGAAGTAACTACCGCCCCTGCTAAAAAAAGTAAACTCGCATTATATATTATCATCGCCTTGATTGCAGGTATTGTACTTGGCTTTACATTAAACAAGACCTACTTAGCGGACGAAAATAAAAAGTTATCAGAACTTGATGTTACTATCGAACAGGTAAAAACTCAAATGCATGGCACGACTGACAGCATCGCGCTTACTCCTCTTCAGGCACAAAAGAAATCCTTAAGCAAAGAAAGAAATGCAGTTTTATCAGCACGTGAACATAAGGTTGAGCCTTTTTCATTACTGGCAGATATCTTTCTTCGATTGATCAAAATGATTGTTGCTCCGCTTGTATTCACAACATTGGTTGTTGGCGTTGCAAAGCTTGGAGACATTAAAGCCGTTGGGCGCATCGGAGGAAAAACATTATTATGGTTTATTGGCGCATCACTCATGAGCCTTTTGCTTGGAATGATACTTGTGAATTTCTTTCAACCAGGCATCGCAATGAACCTTCCGCTTCCTGATCTAACAGATGAAAGTGGAATTACCAAAACAGCATTATCACTTAAAGAATTTTTATACCACGTATTTCCAGCCAGCGTGATCGAATCAATGGCGAAGAACGAGATCTTGCAAATTGTTGTCTTCTCACTTTTCTTTGGAGTTGGCACTGCTGCTATTGGTGAACAGGGAAAGATCGTGATAAAAGCAATAGACGCCATTGCTCATGTTATTTTAAAAGTCACTGGCTATGTGATGTACATTGCGCCGATCGCTGTTTTTGGTGCTATGACTTCAATCATTGCCAAACAGGGATTGATTATTTTAAAGACATACTCAATTTTCATTGGAGAATTTTACTTTGGCCTTTTAACACTGTGGATTTTACTAGGTGTGGCCGGCTATCTGGTTGTTGGAAAGCGAATTATTCAACTTCTAAAAAGAATCAAAGAGCCAATCTTACTTGCCTTCAGTACAAGCAGTAGTGAAGCAGCATTTCCAAAAACAATGGAGGAGCTTCAGGGATTCGGTTGTAAAGACAAGATCGTAAGCTTTGTTTTACCACTGGGATATTCATTCAATCTTGATGGAAGTATGATGTACATGACATTTGCTTCTTTGTTCATCGCGCAATCATACGGCATTGACTTACCGTTAGGAACTCAAATAAGTATGCTTCTCGTGCTGATGCTTACAAGCAAAGGAATTGCGGGTGTGCCAAGAGCATCGCTTGTAGTGATTGCAGGAACGTTGTCCACTTTCAATATCCCCGAGGTAGGATTAGCGCTTTTATTAGGGATCGATCCGTTGCTCGATATGGGTAGAAGTGCTACGAATGTTGTTGGGAATAGTGTTGCTACCGTGGTAGTGAGCAAGTGGGAAAACGCTCTCGAAACTCCGGCAACAGTATCCTAAACTCTTGATGATTTAACTGGAGACTGAACCTTAAATCGCTAAATTTGTTGAATCTTTAAATCGAGAAATCATGCTACAAGCTGCCCCAAAAGCCATTTCAGTTTATTTGGAATCGAATCCCAATCCAAATTCAATGAAATTTGTGATAAGCGAAATGCTGGTTCCGGAAGGGATGAGCTTTGATTTTCCTACACAGGAAAGCGCTAACCATGCACCCTTGGCGCAAGAGTTATTCATGTATCCTTTCGTTGATCGTGTGTTTTACATGAGCAACTTTATCACTGTAACGAAGAAGGAAGAAGTAGAATGGATTGAAGTTCAATCAATCGTTCGTGATCATATTCAGAAATTTCTGGAATCAGGAAAATTAATAATAGATCAAAGGGCTCCTGAAGACGCACCGGCACAAGAAGAAACGGAAACGATCAAAAAAATCAAAACAATCCTCGACGATTACATACGTCCAGCGGTAGAACAGGATGGCGGCGCAATAACTTTTCATTCATTTCATGAAGGCATTGTAAAAGTTGCTCTACAGGGATCTTGCAGCGGCTGTCCTTCCTCAACAATCACATTGAAGGCAGGCATTGAGAATCTTTTCAAGAATATGATGCCCGACGAAGTGACAGGTGTTGAAGCGCTAGCTTAATTCCTTAGTATGTTGAGTCGACGTCTGCAAAGACGTTTGATAACGGATTCATAATCTTCCTGACATTCGCAGGTAACAGCGTATACCTTTCTTTACGGTGCAAACTGTATGAAAGCGTCACTACTTGTTATTATATCAAGTATTTTTTTTGCGCCAGTTGCCATCTCTCAACCAGAGCTGTCAAAGTCTAGTGTAGAAAAGATAAAAATACTCTCCTGGAACATCTACATGCTCCCGGGATTCCTGTCACCCGGGAAAGTACCGCGAGCGGAAGCAATTGGAAAGCTTCTCGCCTCGAGTGACTACGATGTCATTGTCTTCCAGGAAGCATTTCACCAAAAAGCACGTAATACAATAAGCCGACTCCTGACGTCGGCTTTTCCATTTCATGCCGGACCAGCAAATCAAAAAACTTTCTCATTAAAAACGAACAGCGGAATCTGGATCTTCAGCAAATATCACATTTCACAAGTTCACTCTATCATTTTTAAAACATGTTATGGTATGGATGCGTTGTCCCGTAAAGGCGCATTGCTGATTGAGGTGATGGTGAATGACAATCCCGTTCAGATTGTGGGAACTCATTTACAAAATGCCGGCGACGATTGGAGAAAACAACGTCAGTGCGCTGAACTTTACGATCGTTTGCTTAAAAAATATGAGCGAATTGGAATCCCTCAAATTGTTTGCGGTGACTTTAACATTGAACGTCACGGAATCAGTAACAATTATCAATCGATGCTGCAAACGTTGAATGTTGATGATGGGGAATTAAGCAGCGAAAAGAAATATAGTTACGATGGAACAACCAATGATTTGCAATCAACCTCGGGCACGCAGCAAAATCTTATTGATTATATCCTGATCCGTTCAAACCAGGCATTTGTGAAATCAAGTGATCGAAGAATCCAGGTCTATCAGCAGCGATGGCATAACGAACATCAGGATTTATCTGATCACTATTCAGTGGCAACAGAAATCTATTACCAGAGTCGACCCGCAGTGTACACGGTATCGATTCCTGGTAACAGATAGCTTGAACCTGACGACTTCACCACCGACAAGATCTTAGGATCAATTTCCTTATTCATTGTATTAGTCAAGTACTTTACTTCTATTGTTTTCAAAATTGTAAACAAACAGATTGCCTGGCGATTTTGAGCTGCTTACTTAAAATGACATAAGCTTTCACTGTCAGAAATAGTTATTCCTGTGAGGGAAAAAATGCTTTGTGCAAAACGTATTTTTTGAAAGAGTTTATGCCTTAAAAAATGGTAATTTTGGCTCGTATGATTCAAATTCAATCTTTTACGTTTAATCCCTTCCAGGAGAACTCCTATATTCTTTTTGATGAAACGAAAGAAGCTGTGATCATAGATCCAGGCTGTTATGAAAGGGAGGAGCAAAAGGAACTAAGAGAGTTTATAGAGCGAGAGAAGCTAACAGTAAAATTATTGTTAAATACCCATTGCCATATCGACCACGTTCTGGGAAATGATTTTGTAAAACATCTTTACAATGTTCCATTTTTAATCCATACCAATGAATTAAAAATATTGAAAGCTGTTCCAACATACGCTTCAAACTACGGCTTCCCTCTTTACAAGGAAGTGTTACCGGATGGAGAACTTAAAGAGGGTGAATCTGTAAACTTTGGAAATAGCTCGCTTGACATACTCTTTCTTCCGGGGCATGCTCCGGGGCACGTTGGTTTCTATGATCCAAATCAAAAATTTGTAATCGGTGGTGACGTGTTGTTCTATCATTCTATCGGGCGGACAGACCTGCCAGGTGGAAATCTTGAAACGTTGATATCAAGTATTCACAAAAAACTCTTTATACTTCCCGAAGATGTTCTTGTCTATCCCGGACACGGACCTAAAACATCCATTGGCGAAGAGAAAAATAATAATCCATTTTGCGCCCTTTCCCTGAAATGAAAATATTACGTCACTTACCAAACGCACTCACTTGCGCAAACCTACTCTGCGGATGCGTTGGAATTATTCTCATACTAAATCCCGATGATACATTTTACGATAATACAGCGTATGCCGCTTACTTTGTTTGGGCTGCTTGTGTATTTGATTTCTTCGATGGATTTGTCGCAAGATTACTCCACATAAGTTCAGCCATTGGAAAAGAGCTTGACTCACTGGCTGATATGGTGAGCTTTGGTGTACTTCCATCTCTTTTAATGTACCGAATGATAAGCGCTATCTCACCGAGTACTTATCTTCCATTCATCGCATTATCTCTTGCAATCTTCTCCGCACTACGATTAGCTAAATTTAATATTGATGAAAACCAAAAAGATTCATTCATTGGCGTACCGACTCCGGCAAATGCCTTATTCATTACATCATTGGTATTTCTAAAATCTCCATTCGACGCGTTTCTTTCCTGGGATCTTTTCCTGGTTGCGATCACCATTATTTTTTCATATTTACTTGTGTGTCCCCTGGAATTATTTGCACTTAAATTCACGAATTTCACCTGGGGAAATAATAAGCTTCGGTTTACTTTTATGGCCTTTGCCGTATTATTGGTTGGGATTTGGCAGGCGGCGGCCATTCCGTTCATTATACTTTTGTACATATTGTTATCGTTATTGACACGCTGGATTAGACTCTGATATTTTGAAGTATTTTTTAACAGTATTCTTCTGCATCGGAACTCTATTTGCGAGGGGGCAGAGTTCATCTGTACTTTCCTCGGGGAAGTGGTATAAAATTTCTGTTGCGGCTGATGGCGTTTACAAAATAAATTATGATCTGTTGAAGAAAATTGGAATCAATTCCGATGCAATCAATCCGCAGAACATCAAACTATACGGAAGCAACAACGGAATGCTTCCCCAACCGAATAGTGCTACACGCATCAATGATCTACAAGAAATCGCAATTTTTACAAAAGGAGCAGATGACGGAAAATTCAATAAAGAAGATTACGTATTATTCTTTGGACAAGGTCCCGATAATTATCAGTTAATACCATCCAACGGAATTTTTCAATATCAGAATAATCTCTATTCAGACAAGAATTTTTACTTTATCACCGTTGCTGACGCAGGAAAAAGAATGCTCACTACTAAAAGTGTCAGTGGTAGCTTTCCGGTTATAACGGAGTTTGATGATCTGGCTTACTTTGAATCAGAAAAATCCAACGATCTTCATTCCGGACGTGATTGGTTTGGCGAACAATTCGATACAAAAACAGAGTATACTATCCGGTTTGATCTCTCCGGTGTTGTTGACAACTCCCCAGTCAAGGTCGTATCCAATGTTATGGCCCAATCCTTTTTAGAATCTTCCTTCCAAATTTTCCTCAATGATGTTCAAATTGGTGAGCAGAAAGTCCAGCCAATATTTAATTCCCAATACGCCATCAAAGGAATTGAACGAACAGACACTATCACCACTACTTCGACAATTGTCAACGCAGCGACACGTACCAACCAGGATCTGAAAATAAAATTTACAAAGGCGACAACCGGCAGATCACTCGGATACCTGGATTATTTATTATTACAGACAAAAAGAAAACTGGCCTTATATGGTGACCAGACTATTTTTCATTCCATTAAAAGTCTTGAACAATCTATCTCACAGTTTAGTATTACTAACATGACTCCGGATGGAATAGTCTGGGACGTAACAGATCCATTCAATGCGTCAATAAAAGAAACATCAATAACCTCCGGTATTTGCACGTTTGCCAGCAACTCTACTGCGATAAGAAAATACGTTGCCGGCTCGAATAAGAATTATTTAACTCCGGTAACGGAAGGCGAAGTGCCAAATCAGGACCTTCACGGCATCTCTTCATTGGAGTTGTTGATCATAACCGCTCCAGAATTTCTTTCTGAAGCCGAACGACTTGCCGCTTATCGCAGCGCCGCATCTTCAATAAAAGTTGTAGTGGCCACCACCACTCAGATTTATAATGAGTTTTCAAGCGGAAAGCAGGACGTAACTGCGCTTCGTGATGCCGTACGATATTTTTATAAGAACAATTCAGGAATCAAAAACCTTTTGTTATTTGGCCGTGGATCGTATGACTATAAAAATTATCTGTCATTCAATAAAAATTTTGTTCCAATCTATGAATCCCGCAATTCATTAAGTCCTCTCGAAACATATTCATCCGATGATTACTTCGGGTTCCTGGAAGTCAATGAGGGAAATTGGGGTGAAGATCCAATTGAAAATCATACACTTGATATTGGTATCGGACGATTACCAGTCAAGAAAATTCAAGAGGCAAAAACAATTGTTGATAAGATTATTCAATACGAAAACCAGAATTGGGGCGATTGGAGAAAAGAGATTTTGTTTGTAGCCGATGATGGTGATTTTAATATTCACCAAATTCAGGCAGATGAAATGGCCGAAGACCTGGAATTCAATCATCCTGAATTTAATGCTAAAAAGCTATATTTAGATGCTTTTAAACAGGTTAATAGTAAAATTGGCCAGGTATCACCAGAGGCTACCTCAGAACTTACCAGCAGTGTCCGCAATGGTGTTGCGATCGTAAACTATACAGGACATGGTAATGAGCAACAGTTGATGCAGGAGCATATTTTCGATCCGATCATTCTGGATGACTGGACAACATCGCCTCGTTATCCTTTGTTGGTGACCGCTACCTGCGAATTTGGACGAAATGATGATCCGGGACTTATCTCAACTGCAGAATTATCTCTCTTTAGAAATCTCGGTGGATGCATTGGATTACTAACCACAGCACGACCTGTTAATTCAGGAACAAACTTCACACTAAACAAAGCATTTTATAAATCCCTTTTTATAAAAAATCAAAATCAATTCAGAGATCTTGGGTCGATAATGCGCGACACCAAGAACACAAGTATTAGCGGTGTATCAAATCGAAATTTCTCTCTGTTATCTGATCCATCGATGAAAATTGTATTGCCTTCTCCGGAAGTAAAAGTCACACAAATTAAGAATATTTCTTCCGCCTCAGATACGTTGAAAGCATTATCAAAAATAAAAGTCACGGGGTCTGTCTATTTCAATGGAACTCCAGTGACACATTATAACGGGATTTTGATCGCATCTCTTTTTGATAAGCCAACCAGTGAGATTACAAAAGGGGATGAGAATGCACCCTTTCAATTTAAAGGACATGACAATGCACTATACCGGGGACAGGCAAGCATCAGAAATGGATCCTTTGAATTTGATTTTATTGTTCCGTCTTCTATTGATAAAAGAGTTGGTAAGGGAAAGTTAGGATTGTATGCATCGTCAACCGCAACTCGCAGCGATGTTACTGGAGCTGAGCAGGTTTTGAAGATTGGGTCAACGGAGAAAAGTCCGGGAGCGGATGTAAAAGGTCCCGGTATTCAGCTCTTTATGGGTGACACAACCTTTGTTAACGGAGGCATTGTTGGAAAAAGCAGCAGGGTTATCGCAATACTTACAGACGAAAGTGGAATTAATACATCAACGTTCACTATAGCAAAAACAATCAACGCACTACTTGATGATTCCTTAACTTTTATTGTAAGTAAATATTATCAATCTGATGTGGATAATCCAAAGAGGGGTAAAGTGAACTATCCTATTGAAAATCTTGCAGCGGGTACGCACCACCTTGAACTTAGGGCTTCGGATACATACGGAAATAGCGCATCTGCTTCTATAATTTTTACTGTTTCAGACCAGAATGGAATTCAGATTGAACAATTGCTTAACTATCCAAATCCTGTTGTAACAAGTACTATATTTCGATTCAAACACAATAGGTCCGGAGAGGATTTAGAAGCAGTTATCACAATTTATGATCAGCTTGGTCAAACGATGCTAAATAACACTTACCAAATCAATGGTAGCGCGTATCAAGTAGATCTTCCGCCGTGGGAAGTTACAACCACTGGTGGGACAAAATTAGGAGTCGGTCTATACGTGTGTAAGCTTTCAGTTCGTTCTCTGCTCGATGGATCTAAAAATGAGAAAATAACGAAGGTTATAATTGTCAATTGATTATCTTTACCCCTTTAGATGTTGATTATGAATAAGTTAGCACTGGCTTTGATTACTTCACTTTGTGCTGGAGAGTTGTTTGCACAAGTTGGCTCCTCCGGCACCACATTACTTGGGCAGGATAGTAGCAACCGGGCAATTACCACTGCAGTACCTTTTCTGATGATTAGCCCTGACGCCAGGGCGGCTGGTATGGCGGATGCAGGTGCTGCAACTTCCCCTGACGCTAACTCAGCTTACTGGAATTCTGCAAAACTTGCTTTTATTGATAAGGGTTACGGGGTATCTGCTTCTTATACACCATGGCTCGGGAAGATCATCAACGACATGTATGTATTTTATTTGTCAGGATTCTACAAAATCGATCGCAAGCAGACTGTTGCCGCATCGATGAAATATTTTAACCTCGGTGTAGTCCAATTTAATCAGGGGCCTGATCCAGCCGATTTATTGGGAAGATATAATCCAAGGGAATTTGCTTTTGACGTTACCTATTCACGTTTGTTGACAGAGCACATGAGTATCGGTGGAGCTATCCGATACATTCACTCCAATCTTACCGGTTATTTATCAACGAATTCGTTTGATGCGCGACCTGCTAATTCAGTAGCCGTAGATATTGGCTGGTATTACACGAAGCCAATGGTTTGGAAGAATTCAAATCTTTCTCTTGGTGCAACGATAACAAATGTTGGAGGAAAGATTTCCTACTCAAATGCAAACAATACAGATTTTCTACCAACCAATTTAAGAGTTGGGTCAGCTTATAAAATTGAATTAGACCCTACAAACAGTTTGACATTTGTCCTTGATTTTAACAAGCTGATGGTTCCTAGTCCTGCACCAGGAAGTAAGACCAAATCAATGCTAAGTGGAGTTCTTGGTTCTTTCACAGATGCACGTGGCGGGTTTAGTGAAGAGATGCGCGAAATCACTACATCCCTCGGCATGGAATATTGGTATAATCAAACCTTTGCGGGTCGATTAGGCTATTTTTATGAAGCAACTGATAAAGGCAATAGGAAATACCTGACCGCCGGCTTAGGGTTCAAGTATAATAAGTTTGGACTTGATGTAGCATACCTTGTTCCTACAAACAAGCGTGAAAATGCTCTTGCCGAAACCTTGCGCTTCACCCTTACAATGCTTTGGGATAAAAAAGACAAAGAGGACAAATCTGTAACGGATCAATGATCACACTTGACAGGACCCAAGCACCACCATTTCGCCTTTCTTCAGATTATTCACTTTCGCATCCGGAGATTTTCAAACTCGGCAATGGCGTACAGTTATTTGCTTTCCGTGAATTGGAGCAAGAAGTCGTTAAGCTGGAATTTCTTTTTGAGGCAGGTAAATGGTACGAGCCTAAGTTAGGGATAAGTCATTTTACTTCTCAGATGCTGTCAAAAGGAACGGAAAATCTAAATTCCTTTCAAATTGCAGAGGCGATTGATTCATTGGGGGCGCACCTTGAGATAAGTCAGGGTTTTGATATGGTTACAGTTTCCTTATTCTCATTGAGGAAAAATAGTATTGCTGCTCTTAATATTGTTTTTGACTTATTAAAAAATCCTTCCTTCGAAGATGAAGAATTGCGATTGATGAAGGAGATTTTCATTCAGACTCTTCGCGTGAACAATCAAAAGACAAGTGTTGTTGCTTCAAAAGATATTCGTAAAGCCATCTTCGGTAAAGATCATCCTTATGGAAACTCTGTTGAAGAAGGTGACGTAAAAAAAATTGAGAGAAAGGATTTAAAGACTTTCTTTCATGATCGATTCTCTCTCCATTCCGCCTTTCTTATTGGCAGATTAACGAATGATGAAGTCAATGATATTATCAATACTATCCCGTTGCCGCTTTTAAAGTCTAATACGCGGAGCAAGTTCGAGCGAGTTCCGGGAATTTCAGCTGGTGAAGTAAAACCTACCAGTGTCCAGGCATCCATACGATTAGGAAAAAAATGTTTATCAAAAAGTGAAGACAAAGAATACTTCGATGCTGTTATGTTTAATCATATATTAGGTGGGTTCTTTGGTTCACGTTTGATGAAAAACATTCGTGAAGAAAAGGGATTGACTTACGGTATTTATTCTTCTTTGAATCATCTTCTTCGCGACAGCTTCTGGATCATTGGTGCAGAAGTAAATCAAACAAATGCTTCAAGAGCTCTTGAAGAGATCAGGCGAGAGATAAAAATCCTTCAGGAAGAACTTGTGTCCGAGCAAGAGCTTGAGATTGCGAGAAACTATTTCATTGGAAGCTGGCAATCAGATAACTCAACACTTTTTGCCGTTGCTGAGAAAGTTAAAAACAATTATCTATCAGGGCTCTCTGAAAATTATCACTTTAATCTTTTAACCCATCTTCAAAAGATAACGCCATCCCAGATCCAGCAAGCTGCGAGAACATCGTTTGATACTACAGGGCTTATAGAGGTTCGGGTAGGATAGATCAAGCGCCACAGGCTTGCCGCACTGCTTCGAAGATCTCAAAAAACTTTAAAATTCGAACTCAGAAATTATGATCGTGCGTTCTTCCCTGAAAGTTACAAGTCATAAAAAAAGCGTGTCGATATTATTAGGAGGGGATTATTTTATAAAGGTCAGGCAACGACTTATCCC
>Ga0123338_10001679_pt1 | contig 21152 bp, 13 predicted proteins | sample grotaG_FD_89793 | JGI IMG/M metagenome (GOLD analysis project Ga0123338, IMG submission 89793) | Glacier valley bacterial and archeal communities from Borup Fiord, Nunavut, Canada, to study Microbial Dark Matter (Phase II) -... | ecosystem: Environmental > Aquatic > Freshwater > Ice > Glacier ...
ACGCCCGCGCGGCAGCCATTTCCACGACAGGTTTATCGCGCCGGCCACCACGCCGGAACGCCCGAGTGTTGTTTTTGTTTCTCCGTACCCCATCATGCCGCCTACGCATGGCGGGGGCGTTTTCATGTATCACACGCTTCGTGAACTTTCGCGCCTCACGGAAGTGCATGCGCTTGTAATGCTGGATTACGATCATGAGCAGACGGCTAACCTGGAACTTTCCAACTTCTGCGCTTCGGTCACGCTCCACGTCCGGCGGGGAATGGATCAGCCTAATCTGGGCTCCATCACGCCGCATGCTGTACATGAGTTTGAAAGCAGAGACGTGCTCTGGCTGATTGACCGTGTGATGCTGCAAAAAAGGGCAGACGTCCTGCAGCTGGAATATACGGCTTTGGGCCAATACGCGGCCAGATACCGGCGCACCGTTTGCGCTTTATTCGAGCACGACGTCTACTTTCAATCTATCGGCCGCGGTTTGAAATTCATGCGCGGATCGGTAGACAAGATCAAAGCCCGATGGGAGTATCTGCGCGCGATTCGCTATGAGTTAAGCATGCTTCCACGATGCGATGCCGTGCAGGTGTGTACGCGTGAAAACCGGGAGTATCTGGCGCGATTTCTGCCCGGTTTGGCACCGCAGATTCAAGAAGGTTTACGGGCAGGTATCGCGTCGCCGGAATACGCTTATCCGGGCGGACCGCGAAGCCCCAAGACGATGTTGTTTCTTGGCAGCTTCCGGCATGTGCCGAATCAGATTGCTCTCGATTGGTTTACCAGGGAAGTACTGCCCTTGATTGTGGCGCGTTGCCCCGAGGCGAAGTTACTGGTGGCAGGCTCCGACCCGCTTCCCGCGCACGCTTATCACGATCCCCTGAACGCTATCCGGATGCTCGGCTTTGTCGAAGATATCAATTCACTCTTCGCAACTACGGCTGTCTTTGTCTGCCCGATTCGCAGCGGTTCCGGCGTGCGCGTCAAACTGCTGGAGGCGTTCGCGAGCGGAATCCCCGTGGTCTCCACTTATATCGGAGCTGAAGGTCTGGCTCGCAATGATGGTGAGGAATGCTTCCTGAGTGACGATCCGCAGGCATTCGCCGACCGTGTGTTGAATCTTTTCGACATGCCTGACGGAGGTGCGGAGATGGCGGCGCGCGCCAGGAGCGAAGTGGAGCAAAACTGGGATATGCGCGTGATTACCGCGCGTCTGATGACTAGCTACAGGGCGGCACTTGGGCAGAAACGAAGTTCGCCTGGAAAGTGAGTCACAAGGCCTCTTTCGAATTGAATCAACAACTTACTGGTATTGATCGCTGAGTGTAGGCGTAGGCTTTGGTCGGGCCTCGGGTTTTCCGTTCGATGCGGATTCCGGGATTTCAAGCCCGCACTAAGGAGCCATGAGACCATCTACCACTATTCTGCGAACGTGCGTGTTGACCACCGCGGGTTCGCTATGCATCGCACTTTCACCCGCCTCTGCGCAGACCACACAATTGGATCTGAAATCGCAAGCCAGAGGCGTCGATTTTTCTAAAGCCGCAGCGACCAAACCCTTCAAGACGGGAACCATCATTCCTGCCACCTGTGCCGTGGGCGAGAGCTTTTTCAAGAGCGACGCGGCCCCTGGGCAGAACCTTTACGGCTGCACGGCCGTAAACAGCTGGACTGTTCAGAGCGGCGGCGGTGGCCTGCCGCCCTTCACCGGGAATGCCGACCACCTGCTTGGCACTGACGGCACGCAAGCCAGTTGGATGCCTTTAGGTGGCGACGTGTCCGGTGCGCCGCCCAGCCTGCTTGTTACCGGGCTGCAGGGTAAACGCGTGGCGGCCACGACGCCGACCGGCGGCCAGGTACTTACGTGGAACTCCACAGCCCTGAACTGGGAACCTGGAACCATCGCGTCTTCTTCCGGTTCCACCGTTACCAATACGGGCGGGGACTTATCCGGCGCCATAGGCAACGCGACCGTCACCCGGATGCAGAACAAGCCGGTTTCCCCGGTGACCCCAGCCGATGGCCAGGTCTTGACCTGGAGCCAGTTCAGCAGCCAATGGCAACCGCAATCGCCAACCGGGGGTACCGGGACGGGATCGGGATCCAGTTCCGGGGGAATCAGCGTCCTGGGCGTTACGTATTCCAGTGCCAATACCATCACCATCGGGGCAGGCTGCTCTATTGCCGCCCCATGCAACGTCCGGTTTGGCACCAACGTGGTCACCGTCACCACCAGCGCCACGGTGACCTGGCAATCGGGTGCGGGCGTGGCATTTATTTATATCACCTCGGCGGGAACCGTGACGGTGGGAAGCAACCTGACCGTGGTTTGTTCGAGCGGCTGTGCGACGGCCGCCGGAGTGGCCGGCTTTCCGGTGAATTCAATTCCGCTATTTACATGGACCGCGCTGCCGACCGGTTGGGATGCGGCGGGCGGCCACGATTCCCGCGCTTATCTTTCGAGCAAAATCCTTTCAGCCGGTACGGGCATGATTCTTGTGGAATCCGGACCGCAAAGTACATTAGGCGTGGATACAACGTTGATTCCCACGTACACAACCGGTGCCAGTACTCTGGCATTCGGTACTCTTGCGGCTTCCAGTTGCAGTACCGATCTGACCGTGTCCGTGCCTGGAGCCGTGCCAGGCGACGCGCTTGCTTCCGGATGGCCCGCTGCGCTGCCGTCCGCCGTTGTTGGCATGATGCGGGTCTCTGCCGCGAACACGGTTGCGGTCCGGCTGTGCAACCTGGGTGCTTCAGCCGCTCTTGTGGGCAGCGCCGCATACCGCGCGACTGTGGTCCAGGGCAGATAGGAAAGCAGCCTCATGGGGAACGCCAGCGTTTCTTGCGAGGCATGATTCCGCGTTCGCACGGGCCGGATGGTTTACGCTGAAGAAACGCGCGGATGAGTGTGGACCAGACTGAAATACGTGCACACTCCCCTTGGTGGTTGAACGCGGTTGTCTTTTCCGGCCTTTTCATCATCGTTCTGGTGTTGCAGAACCTGAGCGGCGCTTATCAGGCCGAGTTTGGCGGGTATCCCGATGAGCCCGCTCATTATGTAACCAGCGTGATGGTGCGGGATTACCTGGCCGGTGGAAAATTCACCGCGCCCATGCAGTTTGCAAGTAACTATTACAAAGCGTATCCAAAAGTAGCCTTCGGTCATTGGCCCCCGTTGCTTTACGCCGTGCAGGGTGTGTGGATGTTGGTTTTTTCCGAATCCCGCGCGTCCGTACTGATCGAACTCGCACTCACCACCACGGTCGCCGGGTTCCTGCTTTTCCTGATTGCCTCGCGCCATTTTGGAACGATCGCAGGCGTGCTCAGCTCCGTGCTGTTGGTCTGTCTTCCGGTGATTCAAGCCTACGCCGATGAAGAGATGGCTGAATCGCTACTGCTGGTTACTGGCTTTGCTGCTGCCATATATCTTTATCGATATCTGGAAAACAGAAAGTGGCACAACAGCATGTGGTTCGGCATCTTGTGTTCCCTCGCGATTTTGACGAAGGGCAACGGGTGGGCGCTTGCGATGATCCCGCCTATTGCGATAGTGCTGACGCGTGATTTGGCGCTTCTCAAAAAGCGCTCGTTTTGGATTCCCGTTCCGATTGTGGCGGTGCTCTGCATCCCCTGGCAAATACTTACGCTCCAAATGGCGCATCGCGGGTGGGTGGGTGGCGATGGGCCCTCCTTGCAATACACAGCCGATTCGATTTGGCAGTTTGGCGTGATTCTTTGTGGGCTGGTGGGTTGGCCGGTAGCGGCACTCGCGATTTGGGGCATATGGCTTCGCGTGATTCAACCCCTCCGCGCGGGGCGAGTGAAACCTTTCGATGCGGTCATGTTCGGGTTGTTAACCAGCATCTGGGTATTTCATTCCGTAGTGCCGGCTGGTGTAGAACCTCGTAAGATGATCGATGCTCTCCCGGCAGTACTCCTGTTTGCGCTCGCCGGCGGGGAATCGCTCGCGAACCAGCTTTCGTCCTGGGCCGGTTCAAGATTTACTCCCACCTTAAGCTATGCAGCTCTAGCCTTTGTTGTTATGTTGCTCTTCGCAACCCAGACATTTGCGATTCCCCGGGAACAACATTACGGATTCACAGAAGCCAGCCGGTACATTGAGCAGCGCGCCGACTTGCGCAACTCTGTCATTCTGGTCTCTTCCGAGCGCGATGGCGAAGGATTGCTCATCTCGGAATTAATGATGCAGGATGCCAGGCCGGAGCACGTCATTTTGCGCGCCAATAAGGTGCTTTCCGTTTCGGATTGGAATGGCAACGTAGCAGGAGAGTTTTGCCATACTCCCGGCGACATAATGCAACTTCTGAAACGAGAACACGTGCGTGCGGTGGTGATGGACACTTACCCACCGCGAGTTCATTACCGGCACAACGACCTGATCCTGCAAGCCATCCGCGATTTCCCGAAAGCTTTCAAACTGGCATCCACGTTCGGAAGCGGCAAGATTCAGATTTATGAAGTGAGCCCTTTATAGGCTCAGGAACCACGTCCTTAAGTAGCGGCTGAAACGGCCTCTTGGAATTTCATTTCGTCTTTCTTTGCCTCGTGATAATCCACTTCGGTGTTCACATCCCAGATGTTGTGCTTGTCTTCGCGGCCTTCGATGATGTTATCCACAGAAATCATCGCGGTCAGCATGGAATGGTCCTGGTTGTTGTACTTATGCATGCCGTTTCGTCCCACCAAATACAAATTGCGGTACACGTCCACGTGTTCTTGTATCTTGTCGAACTGATCGTACGTGCCAAAATATGCGGGGTAGGTCTTCGGTACGCGAATCACTGTCGCATCGATCACGTCAGCCGCATCAATGATGCCGATTTTTTCAAGCTCGTGCTTGGCAAGCTCGATCATCTCTTCATTGGTCAGCTTCCAGATGGCGTCCGTGTCATAGCAGAAATACTCCAGGCCCACCCAAACCTTGGAAGGATCCGCTACAAGGTACGGGCTCCAATTGTTGAAGATCTGCAAACGCCCCACCTGCACATCCGGTTCCTGGATGTAAATCCAGTTGTCCTGGATAGGGGAGCCGTCCGCTTCCTTGATCTTTAGTTTGTTCAGGAGCAAACCAACAGTAATGAAATCCCGATATACCAGGCCGTCGCTAATGGCTTGAATATGCGCGGGCGCCTTAACATCGAACGCATTGATTAGATCGCGAATCGGCATGGTGGAAAAGAAATAGTCGCCTTCGAATGTGCGCTTCTCTCCTGTTTTAGTATTCTGTGCTTCCACACCCGTGACGCGATCGCCTTGCGTAAGAATCCGCTTTACCAACCACGATGTATGAATCTGGCCGCCGCGCTCTTTGATCTTTTCCGCTACTTCCTCCCACATCTGGCCGGGCCCGTGTTTCGGATACATGAACTGCTCAATCAGGGAAGTTTCCACGTCTTTCTGAGAAAGATCCGTTTCGGTTTTGTTTTTTTTCTTTACGACTTGCTTGAACAGGTGTTGCAGCGTTTTGATGATGGAAAGGCCCTTAATCCGCTGCGCTCCCCAAGCCGCGCTGATTTCGTTACAGGGCACGCCCCACACTTTTTCGGTGTACGATTTGAAAAAAGTTAAGTACAATTCCCGGCCAAACCGGTTCATGAAGAATTGCTCTAAGTTCTGTTCGTTTTTAATCGGGAACAGTACACTCCACATGTAACTGGTTCCGATGCGGGCCACCTTAGCGGGACCGAGCTTCGCAATCGTTTCACCGCTCAATTTAATCGGGTAATCGAAAAACTGCCTCAGAAAATATATGCGGGATTTTCGTTTCCGTATCAGCATCACACGGTCCGTGGTCTCCGGATTTGGCCCGTCTGCCGAGCCCTCAATGGTTCGCGTCTTTTGTTGATAGCTGATGGATTGAGCGCCGGGAGTGGATTGCAGGGGCATGATCTGCAACCACCAATTCATTACCCGGTCGGATTTCGAAAAGAAGCGATGGCCACCGATATCGATGCGATTTCCTTTGTACTGAATCGTTCGTGAAATGCCGCCCATTGCCTTACTGGCCTCAATCACTATGGGAACGATTCCAGTACGAGTTACAAATTCATAGGCTGCTGTCAGCCCTGCTGGACCGGCACCGATGATGATAGCCTGCTTTTGGTTCATTGTTTTTCCGAGACGATTGCGTTAGAAAGGTTTTGTTTTGTTCTATCTAGCTCTTTGATGGTACGTCACGCAAATAGCACTATTCAATCTATCCCCATGCGTATTGTAGGTAATAGCCCAGGACCAGCGCAGTCACAGAAGTGAGATTCAGTTAAGAAAGAGACGGTAGATTTCAGACATCCGCTGAACAGATTGCATCTTGCCGAATCCGTCATGGATAAACCGGCTGCCCGCATCTGCAAGCGAACTCCGTTTTGCGGGATCCTGAACAAGTAGCTCAAGCGCTCGGGCCAAAGCAGCGGAATCTCCTTTCTCAAAAAGCAGCCCTCGGGATTCATCCTTACCCAGCAACTCCGGATTTCCCCCGACATTGGAAGCCACGCAGCAACACCCGCAGGCCAATGCTTCCATCAGAGAATTAGAAAGTGCCTCGCTTAACGAGGGCAACACGAAAATGTCTATCGCGCGCATCCAAGGCGCGACGTCTGCCGTTCCTGGCTGAAAATTGCAGGAGCCGCGAACGCCCAGCGCGTCGGCCTGACGTTCCAGAGGTTCCAGCATGGGCCCGCTGCCTACGATGAGCAGTTGCACATTCAGGTGGGTACGCGCCAATTTCGCGAATGCCTCGATGAGTGTCATCAAGCCCTTCTCTGGACGAAGCGCACAGACTACGCCGATCACAACAGCCGCCGTCCGCGAGATGGCCGGCATACGTCCCCGATTAAAAACCTGGAGATCGATGCCGTTGTAGCAAAGGTATACCAGGCTGGAGGGAACGCGTTCTTCCACTGTCAGGTGATCGCGCATGTGCAAACAGTTCACCACGATCCCGTCAACCATCTGGTCTGTAATACGGAGCAGTTGCGTATATGCACCGGGCGTGAGATTGCGGTGAGCGCGCTGGCTGGAGAGGACAACCGGACCGTGCGCCAGGCGTGCAAAGGGCACAGCAAAAATATTCATCGGTACGTCGAAGCTATGGACTAATTGAATGCGATGCTGCCTAATATAACGGATTAGCTGGAAGCCGCCTTGGAGCGCCGAGAACGAAGCGAACGAAGTAACGGGAAGGTGCAGGACGGGAACACCCTGGGCGCGCAACTCATCGGCCCGAATACCGCTTGGATGAAACGTGGCTACATGGGGACTAAACTCCTGGCGGTCCAGTCCCTTCGCGATCTCCGTCATTTGGCGCTCAGTGCCGCCCAGGTCGAGAGAATGGGTGAGTAGCAGAACCGCTTGCGGTTCTTTCATGAGGAGCTTACGCAAGCAATTCCGGTCTCCGGGAACTGAACGGACGGGCCGCCCGGAATTCTGATTGTCGTGCCGCTAGCGTTGTGAGTCGTTTCGAGAGCGACGGGTGGAGCAGAACCGCTGAACAGGAAAACGGTTGCTACAAGCGAGGGGAACTGTGACTCCCAGCGATACGCTATCACTGGCGACTCCTCCTTTGTGCCGAGACACCGAGAGCGCCAGCCGGTAATGGCCTCAGCTTCTGAGGGCGCATCCGACAAGATCGTCATACAGCATCCCGCATCGCGGCCCAAATGCCAGAACTGCTCTATGGAGTGCAAGCCGCCCGGCCCAGTAAAGCTATCCAAAACAAATAGGGCCTGGCTGCCGAGAAGGAAAAACCGGCGGCGATGCGCGATTCCGCGAGACAGGCAAGTTGCGTCGGCATAGACGTTTAAACCGTCGTCGTGAAAAGTGCCGCGCGTTACTTCCGGCTTGTTGTCCCAGCGGAACGGGCGCGTGGGATCGGCCTGATCCAGAACGTCTAGACGCACCGTGTTGTGATATGCCGAACCGCGAAATTCATCCCGCGCTTGGGGGTCCGCTACGTAAGTGAAGGTGCCGGGGTCGATTAGCAGTTCCTGGTCGCCGGAGCGCACGGTGAAGGACAGAGTGTCTGAATGGCTGTGGCCGGCGCCTCCCGGGCCAAAAGGTCCTGTGTCGATCAGGATGTGCAGGCCGTTCCGAACGATGGAAACCAGGCCGGAGTTATCGAAGACACGGGCGGAATTTTTAGTTGCAGGCTGGGCACCCGCAGCTAAGCCCGGCCCGAGCCACCAATCGGATTGCTCTGGCATCGTCTGAGGCCAGAAAGGAAAATTCTCGTCCGGAAAAACGAGTGCACACGTTGTGAGAGTCGCTCGTCCAAAAGTGGCCCGGTCGCCGTAGGGATGGAACAACCGCCCGCCATCGTCATCGCCAAAGAAATTGAGTAGCCCGGCGGGTCCGTTTATCGCGGCAAGAAAGCGAGCCATCTTTCGTAGGGGCTGCTCAAACTTTACCGGCCGCCCCGCCAGCAGAAAGTAGAACAGGAAAAAATCGAGGGCGTAGACGTGATAGTACGTTGATTGTTCGAAGTGGCTGCCATCGTGCTGAATCTGGCGATCGCGCTCTTCCGAAAGAATGCGATGGCCCAACTGCTCCCATCCAGTCTTCGGAAATTTGAGGCCCAGCGCAAACAGCGCAACTCCCTCTCCAAGAAGATGCGTATTCGGAGAAAAGTAAGTGGAAAGATTGGCCGCCAGAAAATGTCCATGCTGGAACATGCCGTTCCAGAGCAGTTGCCGCACTTTAGTCCGGAGATGCGGGCCAGCCAGATGATCGATCCAGAGCCACGAGAGCGCACGGAAGGCAACTTCGAGAGCGCTGGCGAAGTTGATGCCCTTAAGAAATGGGTTCTGTTCAAACCAGCTTTCCAGCTGGGTTTCCACTTCCGTAAGGTACGCCGAATTTCCAGTTAACAACCACGTTTGGGCGAGAAGCACCAGGTGCTGGTGCCTGTTCAGTTCCCAAATGTTCTTGTGATCACCGGATTGGACGAAATCCAGATATGGGACAAAGCGAAAGTAGCTGGTGCCGGTTACCTGGCCATGCTGATAATCCTTACGCCACTCGATGTGGGGCCCAGTGTGCACGGTACCGCCGAACAAGGGGAGTTGGTGTGCAAGAATTTGGCCCGCCACGCGCTCCATTTCTAACGCATAAGGGGTTCCACGAAGGTTCCGCGCGGTCACATCGGGTTGCGGAAGCGGCAATTCCGCAGATTGAAGCTTACTGGAAAACCGCGGAGGAAACGCGTAAAGCCAAATATTTTCGGCCTGCTGTGCCAGCCGGAAACGGATCTCACGAGCACTACGCATCCTTATGCTCCTGGCGCTGCCGCAAGAAATTCACAGTAGCATAGAGCCATGGGCCAGGCTCTCCGAAACTGTTCTCTATGTGTGGCATAGCAGGGTACTTTTCTGCTGCGGGAGAGGCAGATCAAGGAGTCGTGCAGGCCATGTGCGACGTCATTCGCCATCGGGGCCCGGACGATGAAGGTTTCCATGTGGAAGGACCGTGCGCGATTGGCATGCGGCGTCTCAGCATCATCGATCTGGCGACGGGCCACCAGCCTATCTCGAACGAAGACGGGACTGTTTGGGTGGTGTTCAACGGCGAGATTTATGATTACAAGACGTTGCGCGAGAACCTGATTGCGCAAGGTCACCGCTTTCGCACGCATAGCGATACAGAGGTCCTGGTCCATTTGTATGAGCAGGAAGGCACCGAGGGTTTGCACCGACTGCGGGGCATGTTCGCCTTCTGCATCTGGGATTCCAAGCAGCGAAAGATGCTGTTGGTGCGCGACCGGTTCGGCAAGAAGCCGCTCTACTATGCCGAACTGCCGGGAGGGCTGTATTTCGGTAGTGAACTGAAGTGTTTGCGCGCGGCCAAAGTTCCGCTGGAACTGGATCCGGAAGCCCTGCGGCTGTATTTCCAGTTTTCGAACATTCCCGATCCTTTCTCCATCTACCGCCACATCCGGAAATTGGAACCTGGCTGCTGGATGGAGTACGGCGCGGCGGGTACAGTACGCCGGGGCCGCTACTGGCGCTATCCCACGCCGACAGCCGCCACTCCCCGGGGCTTCTCGGTGGAGCGGACCTGCCAGGCAATCCGCGAAAAATTTGACGAATCCGTGAAGATTCGCATGATCGCCGATGTCCCGCTGGGTGCTTTCTTGAGTGGCGGTATCGATTCGAGTTCCGTGGTTGCCTCCATGGCGCTTCAATCGGAAGAACCGGTCAAAACCTTTTCTATCGGTTTTGAGGAGGCTGCGTACAACGAGTTGGCCTTTGCCAAGGCCGTTGCCACGAAGTACAAGACTGAGCATCACGAAATTGTAGTTAAGCCGGATTCCGTTGCTCTGACCGAGAAACTGGTGCGGCAGTTCGACGAGCCGTTTGCCGATTCTTCTGCCATTCCTACCTATATCGTGTCGCAATTTGCCGTTCAGCATGTGAAAGTCGCACTGAGCGGCGACGGGGGAGATGAACTCTTCGGCGGTTATGACAGCTTTCAAATCGTGCAGAAGCTGGAGCGGTACGATACGCTTCCGCAGCCGGTGAGGCGCATGATTTCGAACGTCGCGGCCGCTTTGCCGTACTCCACGCGAGGCAAGAATTATCTGCATATGATTAGCCGCGCTTCAGCAACTCAGCGGTATTTTGAAAGCAACTATTCTCCGTATTTGATGCGCAGGGAGTTGCTCCGTCCGGAGTGGATGTTGCCGGCCGACGGTGCGTATCTGGAGAAGGTGCTGCACAACTGTCTGTTGCCTTCGGGAACGGACCCGCTTTCGCAAGCGCTTTATTACGAAGCAACCGCGAAGCTCTCAGGCGACATGTTGGTGAAAGTGGACCGAATGTCGATGGCCGCTTCGCTTGAAGTGCGTTCCCCCATGCTGGATCATGAGTTCGCCGATGTTGCCGCTACCGTGCCGCATGAATGGAAAATTCGGGAAGGACAAGGCAAACACATTCTGGTGCGAGCTTTGGGTGACCGTCTGCCCCCAGAACTCTTGAACCGCCCGAAAATGGGCTTCGCGTTGCCGCTGAATCAGTGGCTCCGGGGGCCGCTTAGAGAAATGCTTTGGGATCATCTTACCGGTCCGCGTTTCCTGGCACGAGGGATTGTGTCGCCCGAATTTCTTCGGCATATGCTCGACGAGCACCAGAGCGGCCGTAGAGACAATACCACTTGGCTGTGGGCTCTTCTGGTTCTGGAGATGTGGTTCCGTGATTTCGAGCTATATAGCGCCCCCTGTGCAGAAGATCGGGAACCGCCTCCGCGCGTCACGGCAGCGGAAGAACGCCCGCTACTGCTGAACTAGCTAGAGCCGCACCAGCGCGCGCTCCATTGGTTCTCGTTCGAGCGACCCCATACCCTGCGCGACAGAATTACCAGTCCCAAGTGCCGACCGCAGGGTTAACATCTGCGCCGAGAAGCCGATTGCTTCTTCTTGGGTAACCGGCATCCACTCAGCGGGCGCGATCGGGCTTTCATCGTTCACGACGATTCCTAACTCCGAATAGAAATTTTTCCAGGCCTGCGCCGCGGTCGGACGTTCCCGTTTCCAGCCGCTCTTTCGATTCTGTCTCGCAAAGGCTCCGAGAACCGTAATAGCGAGAACCGCACAGCCGTATAAAGGAAGCAAGTTTGCCGTCATGCTCTTCTTTCGTCAGCGCTGCGCCAAAACTTTAGTCCGAAAGGGAAAATACTGGAGGCGCCCGTTTCAGCCAGGTTGCCGGGCAAATGGCAGCATCGCCCGGATGCCATGCAGCAGAATGTAGGCATCCAAGGCGAGTGAAATATGCTTCGTGTAGTAAAGATCGTATTCTAATTGCCGGAGAAAATCCGTCTCTGTGCCATCCCGTTGTGTGTTGATTTGGCCCCAACCGGTCATACCAGGCTTGATGGAGTGCCGCTGTTCATAGAACGCAAAGTAGCGTCGCAACTCAGCTGCGAACTCCGGCCGTTCAGGCTGGGGCCCCACCAGTGTTATCTCTCCTCGTAGCAGGTTGAAGAGCCGCGGCAGGTTAACCAGATGGAGAGCTGACAGGAGTTTTCCCACGGGAGTGAGCAGTTGCTCGCGCGTCTCCGCCGCACGGTTTATGCGATGGCAGCGAAACCCGTGCAACGAGAATGGAATCCCATGCAGGCCAACGCGAATATCGCGTTCAAGGACCGGCCCACGGGAGGTCAGCTTTACCGCACAAGCGGCCAGAAACAGAATCGGTGAGGTGATTAAGATGGCTGCCAGAGCCATCAAGTTGGTGTAGATCGATTGAAGAGCCACGCTACCTGGCTTAGCCGGCAGCTCGTTAAAGAAGATAATCTGAGACGGACGAAGCTGGCCGGAACAGACCCGCCCGCAAATGGTTTCGTAAGCGGTTGCGGCTTCCTCCACTGGAACTCCGGAGCGTGCCACACGAAGCAACGCCGCCAGCGGCAGTTCAAATTCACGTTCTCTGTTGGCAACAATGAGATAGGGCCGAGTCACATTTCCCGAGACTTTCTCCACATCATCCAGTGTCCCGAGCAATGGCCCGGGCTCTAACCCGCTTGCAGGCCGTAAATTGGTAAGGTATCCAGCCACTGAATAGCCCATTTCCGGGCGCAAACGAACCCGTTCAGCGATCTCCTGAATAGCGCCGTCCGCGCCCACAAAGATAATTTGCTGCAGCCCGGCCTTGCTCAACAGAATTTTACTTGAAGCCACACGCAGGAAAAAAAGCACCACGAATGAAAGTAGTGCTCCGGCGATCATTACGGCTCGCGGAAGGGTGAGACCGGATGGCAGGTACGCCAGGAGCCCCTGGGTAATGAGTGCGAGGCCCATGACACTGCAAAGCTTCAGACCGAGCGCGACGCGCGAATTCAGGCGCAGGTTGGCATAAAGGTTATTGACAAACAACCCCGCTGAGACGCTCAACGAGGCAAGTAGAATGCGAAGCCAGCCACGATCCTCTAACAGGTAGTTCTGAGCATCCACTTGCAAGAAAAGCAGACAGCTTGCCAGGAAGCAGAGGCCAGTGAGCAGAAACTCGGAAAGCAGAAGCCCTGAAACCCGAACTGGCAGAATAACGCTAAATATCTTCATCGGGCGTCAATCGGCGAAAAGGAACAAATGAGATTAGCCGACAATCTCGGATTTTACAAGATGGTCCGAGTGCAACGCGTGATTGGAGGTATCACTCTCAAGAGAAATAACTGAAGCGCGATCGCGAAAGTGCCTCAGGCGCGAAACGATTCCGGTATGAATTACTTCGACGAAGGGGCCGACAATTGTAGAAAGGCTTTCAGACTGCAACTCGCGGCTGAATTCTACATGGCCGGTGGGCCCCAGCGGCACGCGCAAGGTCCAGAACTTGTCATGAGCGCCTCCAAAGCTTGGGCTTTCATAGCTCAGGCCGTTCACTTCCATGCGTAGGCAGCGGAACCCCAGTTTTCCGCTGGTCTCGGCGACCGCCGCCCAGCATTCATCAACGGAACCGGCGACCTCCAATTGCTTTTCCAGATTGTGAAGGTCCAGTTGGCTTTTCAGAGTCCGGGGCAGGTTCCCGCTAAAGAGCATCTTTCCCGCGACACGAAACTCCGCATAGCCAAGGTATTGAATGCCTAGCCAAGCTACCGCACAGAACAGCAGGATGATGACGCCGGAGAGCCGGTCATTCCTTGAAAGACTTTGGAGCAAAGAAAATATCGCGACCAAACTGCAGAGTCCATATAGCACCAGTACCGCGCGGCGGGGCGTGAGGCCCCGATCCAGCAGCCGGTGATGGATGTGGCCCCGGTCGGCTGAGAAGATGGGTTGGCGCCGGATCAAACGCCTGGCGATGGCTAATCCGACGTCGATGAGCGGAATAGAAACTGCCATCAGAGGCGCCGTCATACCCAGAAGGGTGGCGGATTTCTGGCTCCAAATCACTCCGTAGCACCCTAGCAGGAAGCCAATCAAAAGACTTCCAGAATCGCCTAAGAAGATGGTAGCCGGGTTGAAATTGTAACAAAGAAAGCCGAGCAGGCAACCCGCGAGCGGCAATGTTGCAAGAGCTAAAGGCAGGTTCCCATGCATCACCGCCGCGATAAAGATTGTAAGAGTTGCGAAGATGCCCACGCCGGTTGCGAGCCCGTCCATTCCGTCCACCAGATTGAACGCATTGGTACAGGTAAGCAGCCACAAGATCGTCACCGGTAAGCTCCACCAGCTTTGGGTGGAAAAGCCCACGACATCAAGTACGCGAACACCGGACCAATACGCAAGACAAGCGCCGGCCAACTGCCCGGTGAGCTTTTGCCAAGGCTTGAGGCCGAATAGATCGTCAATGATGCCGACTGCGAAGATCACGCCTACCGCCGGCAACAAATCCAACACAAGGGACAACTGCCCACCGAGCGGCTCGTGTGTGATGAGCGGAACGATAAAGAAGCAGGCGACGTAGGCCGCCGCAATTGCCATCCCACCGACTCGCGGAATCGGATGCTTGTGGAGCTTGCGCGTGGTATCCGGCTTATCGACGACTCCGTAGGAGCGGAAGATATCCCGAAAGATGGGAGTCAGAATTACAGAAAGCGCGAAAGAAACAAGGCCAAGCCAAAGTAAGGAAGTCATCGGTGCAGCTCCGTTCCAGGTCGAATCCTGGATAGCGGACTCTTAAATATAACGACTTTTATTATACGGGAATCAAACATGCGCTTTGTAGGCCTTTTTCTTTTGAAAACAATGAAAACACTAAGTTAGGTTCCTTAAGTAATAATCGGCAGAATTCCCCTCAAACATTAGATGTGATTGATAAAATCAGATCGTTACATGCCCGTTCCCGCCGTTTTAGACTACTTATCGATCGACGACCAGCTATCAGAACAGGAAAAGCTGGTTCGACAAGCCGCCCGTGAATTTGTGCAGGCCAAGGTTCAACCGCTGATCCGGAACTGTTACCGGGAGGGGCGTTTTCCCACGGAAATCATCTCTGATTTGGGGCAAGTCGGGTTTCTGGGGGCAAACCTGGAAGGTTATGGCTGTGCCGGAATGAGCCACGTGGAATATGGCTTGGTGATGCAGGAAATCGAACGTTGCGATTCCGGCATCCGAAGCTTCGTTTCCGTGCAAGGCGCGCTGGTGATGTTCCCCATTTGGAAGTATGGGTCTGAGGCCCAGAAACAACGCTGGCTTCCTCAACTTCAATCCGGGGCGGCCGTGGGGTGTTTCGGTCTTACAGAGCCAGACTTCGGATCAAACCCGGCAGGCATGCGCACATCCGCACGGCGCGACGGCGCGGATTGGGTCCTGAACGGTGAAAAGACCTGGATCACAAACGGCTCGGTAGCCGATGTTTCGATCGTGTGGGCGCAAACAGCCGAAGGGGTTCGCGGCTTTCTGGTGGAGCGCGGAACGCCGGGCTTTACCACGGCTGATATTCACGGCAAGATGTCGATGCGTGCCTCGGTCACATCCAGCCTGGCGTTTGCGGATTGCCGCGTGCCGGAGGCGAACCGCCTGCCGGATGCAGCCGGCTTGAAAGGGCCGCTCTCTTGTCTTTCCCAAGCGCGATTCGGCATCGGGTGGGGCGTGATCGGTGCCGCGCAGGATTGTTTCGAAACTGCCCGAGATTACGTGGTCACACGGAAACAGTTTGGCGACCGTCCCCTTGCCTCGCATCAGTTGGTCCAACTGAAGCTTGCGGACATGATTACGGAGATTTCAAAGGCGCAACTCCTGGCCCTGCACTGTGGTCGTTTAAAAGATAAGGGCAAGTTACACCCGGCGCATATATCCATGCTGAAGCGCAATAACGTCACCATCGCGCTGGACGCGGCGCGAGCCAGTAGGGATCTGCTGGGTGCGAATGGGATTACGGACGAATACTCTATAATGCGGCATCTATGCAATCTGGAAACCGTCAAGACTTATGAGGGAACCGACCACATACACGCCCTTGTCATCGGAGAGCGTGTTACCGGAATTGCCGCATACAGCTGAACGGCGTCCCGCCCTGGTCCTCTTCGCGGCCACTATCTTTCTTAGCGCGCTTCTACTTTTCGCCGTTCAGCCCCTGATTGCGAAATTGATTCTGCCTTGGTTCGGCGGTTCGGCAGCCGTCTGGACCACCTGCATGTTGTTCTTTCAAATCGCTTTGCTGCTGGGTTATTCGTACGCGCATGCCACCTCGCGCTACCTGAAACCGAAGCAGCAGGCGTGGCTGCACATCGGGCTGCTGGCGGTCAGCCTGCTGGCGCTGCCGATAATCCCTTCCACCTGGTGGAAGCCGGCTGGCTCGGACGATCCGCTGTTCCGGATCTTGGGGCTGCTTGCCGCCACGATTGGCATGCCGTATCTTCTGCTTTCTTCCACCAGCCCGCTATTGCAATCGTGGCTGGCCAGAACGCAGGCCGGGGCGGTTCCGTATCGCTTGTTCGCGCTTTCCAATCTGGGTTCCATGCTGGCATTGCTCGGTTATCCCTATCTGATTGAGCCGCGATTGGCAAGCGGGGAGCAAGCGTGGAGCTGGTCTATCGCTTACGCGCTGTTCGCGCTGTTTTGCGGATGGACCGCCTTCCGTTCACGCACTGCCGGTCAGCTTGCCGACGCAGACGCTGATAGCTTTGCGCCCCAGCCTGGAGCCGCTGATTACATGCTGTGGCTTGCGCTCGCCGGTTCAGCTTCAGCTCTGTTGCTCGCTATTACGAATCACCTCTCGCAGAACGTGGCATCCATCCCGTTCCTCTGGATCCTGCCACTCGCTCTTTACCTGCTCTCCTTCATTCTGTGCTTCGAAAGCTCAAAGTGGTATCCGCGCATTCTATTTCTGCCGCTCTTCGGGGTTGCTTTGGCTGTTCTGGCGCTCGACCTAACCGGCAAGATTAGAGAGCTATTTTTCCGGCAGCAAATTGGGCTTTTCTGTAGCGCTCTTTTCGTTTGCTGCATGGTGTGCCACGGAGAACTCGCCAAGCGAAAACCAGCCGCGCGCTTTCTAACAAGCTTCTATTTGATGATCGCGGTGGGTGGCGCCGTGGGCGGACTATTCGTTGCGTTTTTAGCGCCGCGTATCTTCAACGCTCTTTACGAGTTCCCGATTTCGATTGTGTGTTGCGCGGCCGCGGTGCTTTTCGCTTTCTCTCGTGGTCAGCCGCGCAGGATACTTTTTTTCGCTTCCGCCATCGCCACAATCTCTCTTGCCGTGTTCCTGTTCATCCAAACCCGCCACGTTGTGGGAGGAGCTGTCTTGTTGGTTCGCAATTTCTACGGTGCCCTCCGCGTGAACGATATCCCGAAAAGCGCGGACCAGGAAGCAACGCGCGAGTTAACGCATGGCACCATTAATCACGGCGAACAGTTTCTTGACCCCATCCGCCGCCATGAGCCGACTACGTACTATGGGCCGCGCTCCGGCATCGGCCTTCTGCTGCGCGATCTTAGCATCAAAGGTGCGTTGAAGGTGGGCGTGGTTGGCTTGGGAACCGGCACGATAGCGGCTTATGGCAAACCTGGCGACGTGTACCGCTATTACGAAATCAATCCACTGGTGATCGAGATCGCGCGCAAGCAGTTTCACTACTTGAGTGATTCGCCCGCTTCGATTGAAACCGTGCTCGGCGATGCGCGGCTATCGCTCGAACGCGAACCCCCTCAGCATTTTGACGTACTGGCCGTGGACGCATTTTCAAGCGATTCGATACCGGTTCATCTGTTGACGCGGGAAGCGTTCGCGGTATACTTCCGCCAGCTTGCTCCGGATGGTGTGCTGGCGATACACGTTTCGAACCGCTATTTAGAGCTGGCGCCCGTCGTCGCGCAGGAAGGGCGGGCGTTTGGTAAATCGGTTCTAATGATCGATAACGAATCCGACGAGGAGGCCGATGTCTCGGCGTCTTCATGGATGCTGATCACGGGACGCAATGGCTATCTGGACCGAGCTAGCCTTAAGAGCTTCTCCGTGCTGATTCCGAATCGGCCCGACCTGCGGCTTTGGACCGATGATTACAGCAATCTTTGGCAGATTGTGAAGTAGCGCGCCTACGCCATCATGCGCTCATACTCGGCATTGAATTCACAGCCGAGAATGGCGATTGCCGCAAGCACATACATCCACACGAGTAACGCAATGCCTGTCCCGATGCTGCCATAAAGCACGTTGTAGTTGGTGATGTTGTGGATGTACCACGCGAAGCCTGAAGTGGCGCCCAACCACAGCAGCGTGGCTAATATGGCGCCGGGCCACACACGCGCCCAACGCTGCCGGCGGTATGGCCCGAAGTAATAAAGAATGGCCGTTAGGGTTGCGGTGGCACCGAAGGCGACGCCGTACCTTGCGATGCGGCTGAACACTTGCCAAAGCCCGGCCACGGGACTCAGGATCGGGTCCACGGAAAGCGCTTTCAATACGGCGTACTCCACCTGACCGCCAAAGAGAACCAGCGCCGAAGCGCCGATCAGCGGAATTGCAGCCAGGAACACGAGGCCGATCGCGACACCCGTCTCATGCAGAAAAGACCGGCTGCGCGGTGTCCGGTATGCGGCATGAAAACCTTCCATCAAACTCTTGATTACGCTCGACGCCGCCCAGAGCGACAGAATTGCCGCGACGATCAGGAGTGAGAGAGGACGCTGGCCCTTAATTCGGAACTGGTTAATTACAATCTCTTCGCTTCCCGGAGGGACAATCTGCTGGAGAAATTGGGACATGGTGTGCGCGACAAATTCCGCGCGCGTCTGTACCAGGATGGTGGCTGCCGAGGTTAGAACGGGAAAGAAGGATAGCAGCGAAGAGTACGCCGCGCCTTTGGCAATTCCGAAACAGCCGTCATCCAAAGCGGAAAGTAGCGTTCGCTTCAGCAAGAAAGGGAGGTGCCTCAGAACCGCGGTCACGGTCGGAGGCCTTTACGTTGTTGCGGGAATACGGCGGCTCTTCAAAAACTGCAAGGCCGGAGGAAGCAAGGAAATCGCGATGATTAAAAGGATCACGATGTCGAAGTATTTCTGCACAAGAGGCACTTGGCCCAGAGCGTAACCCAGCAGCGTCATGAAGGTAACCCAGCCAATCCCGCCAAAGATGCTATAAGAAATAAACTTGGCGTACGGCATGCGCGCCACGCCTGCAACGAAAGGCGCAAACGTTCGGATGATGGGCACAAAACGCGCATAGATGAGCGTCTTACCACCGTGCTTGGCATAGAACGCTTCAGTCTCTGTCAGATGCCGCGGGTTAAAGAGCCGGCTCTTGGGGCGGGTAAATACGCGCGCGCCCGCATGATAGCCCAACAGGTAACCCGTGGTGTCGCCGATCACGGCGGCTGCGATCAACAACGGAATCACAATGTAAACGTTCAGTTCGCCTGTCGAGCAGAATACGCCCACGGTGAAGAGCAGCGAATCGCCAGGCAGGAAAAAGCCCACCAGCAACCCCGTCTCCGCGAACACCACAGCGAACAGCGCGGCATATACAAGCCAGCCGGAAAACGAGATGATCACGTGGACCAGTTCTTTCGGGTGAATCAGAAGTTTCAGCAGATCCATGTCGATGAGAAGAGACTAGGTGCGGTAGCTCTGAATCACGCGCGTGATGGCGTCCTGATTGGTCTTGATCTTGCCTTCTTTGGTGAGCCGCTGCCGCACACCGTCTTCGAAAATGGTGTTCCGCTCGCGGGCGCGTTTCGATTTGATTTCGTCCCGGATGGAAGCGCTGGTAAGAGCAAACTTACTCATATCGGGCGCGGTCTGAGCGGTCACTTTGGCGATCACACGGTTGCCTTGCGCAGTGATGGGTCCGAAAACGGTGCCCACCGGCTTTGCAAAGGCATCCGGAAGAAGCGAGGCGGAGCCGACGCCTTCCACAGCGCTTTGCCGATCGAAGTCAGTTGAATTCTTCACTTCGAGACCCATCGATTTCGCGGCTTTGTCCAGATCGCCGCCCAGCTCTTTGGTCTTCGCCAGAAGGTCGGACGCTTTACGTGTGAGCAGTACCTCCATGGCTTGCGAAATGAGTGCCTTGCGAACCTCCGGCTGCGCTTCTTCGAAGGTAGAAGCGTGTGCCGCAACCATGCCGGTCACGTCCACGACGACAATCTTAGTGCCGGCAACTATGGGCTGAGATACCTCAAATTTATTCAAGCCCTGCACCGCCTGGTCAACTTCTTTACTCACGCCGATATTGGGAAGCGGCTCACCAGGAGCCACGTTATCCGCATGCAGCAGGGGCTGGCCAGCTTCCGCCGCGGCTTTTTCCGGATGCGACGGATCTTTGCGCATGGAGGATGCCGCTTTTTCGGCGGCTTTCTGCATCACGTCATTCACGCGCTGCTTGCGATAGCCCGCCGAAATTTCGAGCTTAGCTTCGTCGAATGTCCGAAGATGAGCCGGCTCTTTCTCCATTACCTGGACAATGTGATAGCCGTATTCGGTCTTCACAAGACCGCTAATTTCGTTCGGTTTCAGGCTGAAAACCGCGTCTTCAAAAGGCTTCACCATCTGGCCGCGCATGACCCAACCCAGGTCGCCGCCTTTTTGAGCGGAGCCGGGGTCCTGCGAATTTGCTTTGGCGATAGCGGCGAAATCTCCACCACTCTTCACCTGTTTCAGCAGACCTTCCGCCTTAGTGCGGACGGCATCGTCGCCGGTCTTGGTCATTAGTAGGATATGGCGGGCCTTGGCGCGCTCCGGCACCCGGAATTTATCCAGATTGGCGCTGTAGGCCTTGCGCAGATCTTCATCGGTTATGGGGATGGACGCTTCCACTACCGCGGGATCAAACACAAGGTAGGAGATACTCTTCTTCGCCGAAGTCTGAAATTGCGCCTTGTTCTTTTCATAGAACTGGCGCATCTGGGCGTCATCGATTTTCACTTCGGATTCGAACTTCGCCGGCGAGATCAGAACGTACTGCAGGCGGGCCGTCTCATTGCGTTTCCGATACTCCGCTTCCACTTCCTTGGGCGATACCAGAGTGCCCTCAAGCGCGATGTTACGCAGCCGCAAGACCAGCAACTGGCGCGCGATATCCTGCTTCAGATCCGCAACGGTCATACCTTGTTGCGAGAGCGCAGATTCCAGTTCAGCCTTTTTGACCAGCTTGCCATCGGCGAAGAAGCCCGCAGGCAATTGGTTCTGAATGGCGACGTTTACGTCTTCCTCACTGATGCGAATCCCCTGGCGTTTGGCCTCGTATGCCAGGGCACGCTCGCTGATGAGTTGC
>Ga0123338_10001680_pt1 | contig 21147 bp, 17 predicted proteins | sample grotaG_FD_89793 | JGI IMG/M metagenome (GOLD analysis project Ga0123338, IMG submission 89793) | Glacier valley bacterial and archeal communities from Borup Fiord, Nunavut, Canada, to study Microbial Dark Matter (Phase II) -... | ecosystem: Environmental > Aquatic > Freshwater > Ice > Glacier ...
CACCGCCACCACCGCCACCGCCACCGCCGCCCCCGGCGGAGGCGGCGCCCCCTGATGAGCTCCCTGGAGTCTTGCCATTCACGCTCAGTAGGCTGCACGCCGCAAGCGACAATGCGGCCAGGCCGTAAACGGTGAGCGATACCTTCATCTGTTGCATATTAGCGTAGTCGTAACGTAGCCCGGGATCTGAACAAACTTTCTCGATCGGCCTCGAGCATCGGCGCTTGCGCCTTGGGCTCTAGGAGGCGACAACGGCCAAGCGCGCCCGTTACGGGTTTTTATCGCGGCCGACCGGTTCGACTCGAATACATCCCGTAACCGGCGGACTGGAGGTCTCACTCATCGCGCCGCTGCGAGTGTGTAGTGACGCGCGGAAGCCGGACGGTGAACGTCGTCGTAGCCTGCGGTCGAGACTCGACCTCGATCGTGCCGCCGTGCGCAGCAATCACCTCGCGTGCGATATAGAGCCCGAGGCCCATGCTTCCGCCACGAACGGCAGCGTTCGTTCCGCGCTGGTACGGCTCGAACAGCCGCTTCATCTCGTCCATTGCGATGCCCGGCCCTTCGTTCGCGACCGTCAGCACTGCGTTTGAGCCCGAGATGAGGGACTCGACGACAATTGGCGTGTTCGGCTTGCTGTGTTGTAACGCGTTGCCCACGAGGTTCGAAATCACTTGAGCGATCCGGTCGGCGTCCCAACTGCCGGTTTCATCGCCAATGTGTCCAACGCGAATCACGCGGTTAGGTGCAGCTGCTTGGCATTCATCGACGATCTGCTCGACGATTTCGCGGAGGTTTGTTGGCTTTGGATTGATCGGAATCGTCGAGCCGATGCGCGCCTTGGCGAAGTCGAGTAAGTCGCTCACGAGTCGCGACGCGCGGTCCGCCGAGCGGGTGACCCGCTCTACAATACGTCGTGCCGGTGGACTGAGGTCGCAGTCGGCGAGTGCTTCCAGTCCCAACCCGATCGCGCTGAATGGGTTCCGGAGGTCATGACTCACGATGCCGATCAGGCGTTGCTCGTACTGCGCGCGCTCTGTCAGGTCGGCGAGTGCTGTTTTGGCGTCATGGATGTCTGTATTGGTGCCAATCCACTTGGCAACCACGCCTTCCGCATCGCGCTCGGGATTTGCGCGACTGAGATGCCAGCGATACAGCCCGTCTGAGTTACGAAGTCGGAACTCCACTTCGTAGGGTTCGCCATTCGTTACAGCGTGGGTCCACCGCGCGACGACGGCCGCGACGTCATTCGGATGCAACACCGCAAGCCATCCATCGCCGAGGATCTCCTCTGCGGTGCGACGAAAATAGTCGACGACGCGCCTGCTCACGAAATCGAGCTTGCCATCAGGCGTCGCGGTCCAGACCTGGTTCGGGACGACCTCGATCAAAAACTGCCGGCGCGCTTCGCACGCTGTCAGCCTCTGCGCGATGCCGCGCGCTCACATCCTGACCCTGGACGAAGATTCCGACGACCACGCCGCTCTGGTCTCGGCTCGGTTGGTAGATAAAATCTACGAACGATTGCTCGAGCACGGCACCCGGAATGCGTTGAAGTTGGATGGGAACGTCGCTGCCAACGAACGCGGTCCCAGACGCGAATACGCCATCCAGAAGATCGAGGAAACCTTGCGCGATGACCTCCGGCAACGCGTCCCGGACGCGCATCCCGATGATGTCGCGGTGACCCACGAGCTGCATGTATGCGTCATTTACGATCTCGAAAACGTGCTCGGGCCCGCGAAGAAAGCACATGAACCCGGGCGCCTGCGCGAACATTTGTCGCAAGTTGCGAAGCTGCAGGTCCTGGGCTGCAGCCGGGGTCTGCACGCGAGGCGCGGGCGTCACCACCGTGTGATCGATCCGGTCTGCAGTCGCCGTGCTGTTCGCAAGCCGGGTGATGTCGGTGATCTCTTGAATGATGAACTCGACGTTGCCGTCGTTACCGAGAACGGGCGTGTGTCTCGTGAGCCACGTGCGTTCCTCGGCCGGCCCATCATGACCTCGAGCGACCAGGTATGGGGTCGCGGCAAGCTCGTCGACCTGCTTGGTTTCGAAAACGCGCTCGAACGACGCGTTGATCGTCAGGAAGTTGGCCGGCCGGTCGGGGAATGCATCGAACACGTGACGACCGAGTAGTTGTTCAAGCTTCGAGCAAGTAATCGACAGGTACGCCGGGTTTGCAGCGACATATCGAAGCTGGCGATCGAGCACCATGAACGCATTCGGTAGCCGTTCGAAGATCGTGGCGAAGTCGAGCGGCGTATTCATTCGACCTTGCACTGGACCGTACCACGCGGTCGTGTTCAGACAGCTTGTAGGGCGTAGCGCTGGTGATTCTCTTAGAGAAGACGACGCGTCGTCTTCGTCCGCGCGGGCCAAGCTGTCAGCATCTCGTGCAGTGCCGCGACGTCTGCCGGTTGCTCGAGGCAGATATCGACTGTCATGATCAAACCTGGATCCTGCGGTCCCGAACTGATCGCCACGACGAGCACCGACTGGCACCACCGTACCGCATCGACGAACGTAGCCGGGTTTTCCATGAGCGCCGGATCGACCAGGATGACGGACGGCTGCCAAGCGGCTGCGGTTCTCGGCGCTTCGGAGCAAGTCGCGAAACTCAGTTCGTATCCGACAGCAGTCAGGGATGACAGAACTGATTGGCCTGGGTCGCCGACGACCAACACACGTTTCCGTGATGCCATCGTGGGAGCACCATACGAACATTAAGAACACTAGCAAGCAGCGAGGCTTCTCGAAGACCACTTAGTTAGTCGTCAGGCGCGTTGTCTCTTCGGCGCAATGCGCCTCATCCTATTTCGGTTCGGGACTGCTGGGCGGGTCACGGATTTCTAATGAGGCTTTATCAGGCGACGAAGCAATCGTCATCCCTGTAACGCTTGCACCTCCCCGAATATCGACTCCTCGAGTCGGTGTGAACAGAGAGCAGTTGCGCGAGCGTGTCGCTCTTCATTGTCGACCCGCGGTCCGCCGCGCGATGGTGCCGGGCCTAAAATTAAATCGCAGGATCGAAACGCGCGAGTGGACCGAGCGGATCCGTCGCGACAAACAGCGAGCCGTGCCACAGCGTGGGTACGCTGGACAGAGCAGCACCGAGCTCGAGGCGTTGCAGGATCTCGCCGGTCGTTGCCCGCAACGCGCACACCGACGTGGCGCCGCACCCGATCCACGCAATGCCATCTCGCGTCGCAACCGCACTGCCGATCATGTCCTTGAACTCGGTGCGGATCTGCCATGTCGGTGCTCCGGTCGCCGCCGAAACCCCGTTCAGCGAACCATCGTCGGTGCCGACGATCAGGATGCCGTCGATGTTTGTCGGGCTCGACCGCGAGCGACCCGGCAGGGCTGTGTGCCACAGCTCGCGACCATCGGCGACGCGCACCGCGTATAGAGTACCCACGATCGAGGTGAAGTACGCAACACCATCGAGCGCGCAGGCGGTGTCCTTCACCGCGCCGCGTGTCGGCACGCGCCAGCGCTCGATCCCGCTCGCGAGATCGAGCGCGCGAAAGAATGCGTTGTTCGAGCCGACGAGGACCACGCCTGCTCGCTCGTCGATCGTCGGCGACGAATGGGATTGTTCGCCGAGCCAGCTCGAGAGCCATACGACCTCGCCGGTCGAGCGGCGCACGCGTGCGACGAAGCCATCAGCTGGCGAGAAGGTCTCGACCGCGACGTACACCGAATCGCCAACGATCACCGGCGACGAGCCGATCGTATCGCCCAGCCGCAGCGCCCACGCGAGCTCTCCGTCGCGCTTGCGCAGCGCGTACAAGGTGCCATTGTACGCGCCGACATACGCGATGTTAGTATCGAGCGCTGCGGTGCTGTGAATCCCGCGCGCAGCGGAGCCAGCCTTGAGCTTCCAGCGCAGCGCGCCGGCAAGATCGAATGCATAGAACCACGACGAGTCGGCGCCGACATAGACGCCGCTCGCATCGACGGCCGGACTCGCCTTGCTAGCATCGTGAATGCCTACGTTGAGCGGCTGCACGCTCCACGCGGGCGTGGTTGCGAGCATGTGGAAGGGCTCGTCGCTACGATTCGTGCGCACAGCATCGAGGCGATACTCGAACGTGACGGGCGCCGTCCCGTCGACCTCCGCGAGGCCACGTGTCGGTGCGTGGGCAAGCGGATGAGTTGGGCGGCCATGATAATCGACCGCGCCGGCGCTGGTGAATAGCCGCGGGTAAGTAACGACGATCGCCACGCAGACGCAGCATGCGTACAGCGCGAACGTGATGTGAAGGCGTCGCACGGAGCTACTTCTGCGCCATTCGTGAGCGCCAATCCAAGCATTTCCACAAACGGTAAAATCTATTCGTTGATGAAATGGGCGGCCAACTCTATGAGCCATCCACCCATGAGAACCGCACTGCTCGCCAGTCTGATCGTGTTCACCAGTTGCACCACTGCACCGAACCTCGAGGACGACGTCACCGTCAGCCTCGACAACAAGGCCGACGGCACGACCAAGAAGGGTGATGTCATCAAGACCTATGCCGCAGCGCGTGTAAAAGCAGCAACCACGCTTACCAACCCAGTTGCGTTCTCGCTGGACGGTGCGCGCCAGACGCCCGCGAGCAAGATGCAATGGAGCTGGCGGTTCATCGACGGCCATCGCTTCGCCGATGTTGGCGTGACCACGACGGCGCCCGCGATCCTCAAGACCGGTTCCCAGGCGGGTGGTCTGGCGAAGGGATTCGATCCGTCCGACGTGGCGATCGGCGGCTCGAGCGCGACGACCAAGGGCAACGCGGCGCTGGGGCAAAAGATCACGCGCTTGCAACTCAGGATGCGCAAGCAGCAACACGTCCGCTGGGTCGTCGAGGATCAGACCATGGACGACGCGTCGATCGACGCGTTAACCGGCGATGCGGTCGTTGGCGATGGCAATGGCGACGGTATCGCCGGTGACTCTGGCGACGGCAATGGTGGCGATGGCGGCGACGGTGGCAATGGAGGTGGCGATGGCGGCGGTGACGGCGGCGGTGACGGTGGTGGTGGTGGTGGTGGTGGTGGTGACGGCGGTGGCGGCGGCGGCGGCGACTGATGATCGCGTGGTGGCAGCGGCGCGTCGACCATGTCCGTGGCTCGACGGCGCTGCGCTGGTATGGCGCGTGCCTCGCCGCTATCCACCTCCTCACGTTCGTTTACTGGGACCTCGGCGGTTTCGCCGCCCGCATCCTCGGCGATCGCTCGCCGGTGTGCTGGCCGTTCTTCGAAGATTGCTCGAGCGCGCACGTGCTCTCGAAGCACGGCGTCGAGACCGCGTTGTGGCTGTACGGCATCGGCGCGTCCGCGACGATCCTCGCGTTCACCCGCCGGCGGTACGTCGGGGTCGCGCTCGTGCTGTTGACGGCGGTGAACCTCGCGAAGGGCGCGCTGTTCATTCTCGATTATCGGTTCATGGGCAACTACCACTACATGCCGTTCATCATCACGGCGCTGTATCTGATGTGGCCGCGGCCCGAGCAAACGATCGGCTTCGTGCTCGTCGCGTTTTATGTCTCCGCAGGCGCGCTCAAGCTCGATAAGGAGTGGCTCTCGGGCGCCGCCCTGATCGCGCCGACGTGGCTATCGGGCAAGCTCCTCGAGCTCGCGTGCGCGTATGTCGTGATCCTCGAGCTCGTACTCGTATTCGGTCTGCTATCACGGCATCGCTGGGTGCGCTGGGTCACGGTCGGCCAGCTCGCTATCTTTCACGCGTACTCGTGGCACGTGGTCGGGTTTTTTTATCCGTGCGTGATGGGTCTACTGCTCGCGTGGTATCCGCTGCGCTGGCTCGAGGTGCCCGAGGAGGACGGGCTCGGCGGCCGGCTCGCGAACGGGCGCGCCGGTGCGGCCACGTACGCCATCCTCGCGCTCTATGCCGCGGCGCAGCTGGCACCAACGCTGTTCTCAGGCGACTCCGCGATCACGGGCGAGGGTCGCATCTTCGCGCTCAACATGATGGACGCGAAGGTCGAGTGCGATCACTTCCAGCTAGTGCGGACGACCGTCGGCGACCACGTGGTGATCGAAGAGACGACCGAGCGGCGCACCGACGTCGGGGTCCGCATCAAGTGCGACCCGATTCGCTTCTGGAACATCGCGCGGACGGCATGCCGCGAACATGCCGCGCTCGGCGATGACGCGCGCATCGATGCGTACCTCGACGCTCGTCGCACGACAGATCCGGCGTATCGCTCGGTGTTCGCCGTCGAGGATATCTGTAACGCCGCGCCGCACTTCGACATCTGGCGACACAACAGCTGGCTCGAGCCGCGGTCGCCACCGGTTGCTGTACGGCTGCAATGAGATCGCTGGCGCTCGTGTGCCATCGAAGTTGCCGAGCTCGGTTACATCCCCCGCTGGCTGAACATCCGACGTGACCTCGCCCCGAGCAACTCGATGGCCCATTTTCGGCCGACGATCGGAAACCGTCTGATGCGGTTGGCTCCGACGCAGCTAGCGCCCCTCGTCGCTGCACACGCGCAACTTCATGTAATAGTGCCGCACTCGATGCCGATGGAGCAGGCTGTTTCGTTCACGTGCGGGTGTGGGGGCGTCAACAACGTCACGATCGAGCGAAGTTGGCGCGCCGACGAGCAAGAGACGGTGGTGAGGTTGTTGAGCGACGACTTCCACTGGTTCAAGTGCACGGCGTGCGGCAAGGAGCGCAACCTCGATGTCGACATGATGGCGATGAGCCACCACGGCAACTGGATCGTCCAGGTCGTGACGCAAGACCAAGACGTCGACACGGCGATCGCGCTGGCGAAGCAGCACATGCCGACGGCACGGTCACGGATCGTCGCGAACCGTTGCCAGCTGCGCGAGAAGGTCAGCCTGCTCTTCGGCAAGGTCGACGACGTCGCGTACCAGATCTGGATGTTCCAGCAGCGGTTGAAGCTCGGGCTCCAGCCGCACGAGCACCTGCAGTTCGTGACGATCGAGCTCGGCACGAAGATCGTGCTCGATCACATCGACGTCCAGAAGCGCACGCACGGCCCGAGCATCGATCTACCGCTCGTCGAGCTCCAGGACATCGCGATGCGGTTTCAGACCACGCGCTATCAGCACCAGCCGTTCGTCGACCCGGGCCTCGCGCGGACACTCGTGGAAGCGGTCACGCTGAAGAAGACGATCAATGCACGCGGCACGCTCGCCGACGGCACGGCGTTCATCACCGATGGCAGCATCCTCGTTCGCGAGGATCTCGTGCTGCGCGACTGGTTTCAGTTCGCGCCCGAGCTGCGCGAGCTGTCGACGCAACAACTCGAGACCGCGATCGGTGCGACATCGACGACGTTCACGGCGCTCGATCAGCTCGTGCGATCGAAGATCTATGACAACACCTACCGCACGATCGATCAGGTTGGCATCGCGCAGCCGTACGTCGAGCTCCTGCGCTCGATGCCAGGGCCGCTTCGCATGGGCACGACCGGCCAGTGTGGCCAGATCCGGGTCACGAATCCGAACGGCATGCTCGTCGCGGTCGTGATGCCACTCGCACTCTTACCGGAGAGTGACGATCATATCGCGGCGCCCGTGCCCGGTGCGAAGCGCGCGACGATCGTCTCCTTCGGTGCGGACCAGATCACGGCGAAGAATCTGTTCGGTACGATCGTGTTTGCCCCCGCCGCACTGCGCGGTATCACGCCCACGGTGGGTGGGCTCGTCGATTGCGATGCCGACGCCGGCGTTGCGAGCTGCGTGTGGCCCGCAGGGCTGGCCCGTCCCTAGCTCAGTCGTCCTCGTCGTCCTCGTCGTCCTCGTCGTCCTGGTCGTCCTGGTCGTCCTGGTCGTGATCGTCGTGATCGTCTATCGGCTCAGATGTTTCCCGCAGCTCGGGAATGGTGCCGCGCACGAGCTGAAACCACTGCGGCTCGTTTTCATGGTGCGCGATCGAGCCAATCAGTTTGGCCCAGAGCTTCGCGTGGCGCTTCGTCGCCCCGCGTAGGTCCAGCAACAGCGGCAAGCAGCGACGCAGCGCGTGCAGCGTTGGCGGTGCCGCGAGCCGCACGATGTTCGCGACCAGCTTCGCGATCGTCGTGCGATCCGAGGTCGACGGATCGGCGGCGAGCGCGATCAGCGCGGGCAGCACGTACGCGGCGTCCTCCGCGAGCCTCTTGCGCTTGATCAGGTGGCCCCGCCACGCCTCGACGGCAGCGCGGCGCTCGTCAAACTTCGCCGAGCGCGCTTGCGCGAGCAGGGTGTACGCGTTGTCCAGCGGCTTGCCATCGATGCCGATTCGCGTCGCGAGCTCGACCGCGTGCGCATACGCGACCACGCCCTCGAAGGTCGCTGCCGAGGGCGCCGCACCGAGCTCGAGCGCGAGCGCGAACGCGGGCCACGTGACCGTGACAGGTGCGGCCTGGTAGAGATCATAGCGCGCAACTGGCACCTGGAACGCGCGATGCTCTGGCGGTGGCTCGAACGCGAGCACCGTCGTGTGATCCGCGAGTTCGACGCGATTCCAACCATTCGGGGGCCACATCCGATCGACCGCCTGCACCGGCTCGGCCTCGGTGCGTACATCCAGCGAGCCCGTCGCCGTCACGACCGTGTCGGCGAGCCACTTGCCGCGCGTCGCCGGAATCGTGCGGGCCTGATCGCGAATCGCGAGGATCGTCTCGATCGACCATTGCGCGGTCTCGAACACGAGCGCGCGCTTGAGATCTTCGATCGCCACGACGAGCAGGGCAGGTGCGCGCACGAACACGACGAACCCGGGCTCGATGTAGAGCGGCGGCATCTTCAGGAGACCCTGCGTACCACCGGTCACGCGATCCTCGAGATCGAGTGGCACGGGCACCGCGAGCGAACGTCGCTCGTCGATTCGGCGATCGAGCATGTGGATCTGATCGGCCGTACACGTCACGACGCAGTCGTCCGTGCCCGCGCGAATCGCCGACGCCAAGCGCAGATCCGGCAGCGTCGTCACGCGATCGTTCCACAGCGTGTAGTACCGGTTCGGCGCGTAGTGCTCGCCCAGCTCGCAACCGCTAGCGTCGACGAGGCGCGTCTTCACGAGTGCGAGCGGTGCCGAGGAAACGGTCGCGGACTCCGGCGTGATGTGCTCGCCGGTCTCGAGGTTCAGGCCGTACACCCGGCCCTCGGTCTCGATCCGGATCGTGCCGCGCTGCGCAGCCGATACCGTTGCGTGAACGGGAAACCCTACGACGAGCTCCTTCGCCGGTATCGTCTCCACGCTTCGAGTTTACACGGTCGGTTAGCCTGGTACTCGAGCACGAGTCGAATACCAGGCGCGCGCAGCTCCTCGAGCTCGTTCGTTCTCATTGTCGGAGTCGCGCTCCGAGCTCGCAGCCGCATGTCGCGGCAGTACTGCCCGTGTACCTGACTTCGCTCGTCGTTGATGGAACCCGCACAGGCGTTCCCGACACGTTGCTCCTTGTCCTCAATCGGAAGCATGAATCGAAATTCGCGAGCCTGTTCGATGTGCTCTCTGAAGATCAGCGCGCCGCGGTCGTCGCATCTCTCGATACGTTCGCAGCACGCCAGGAAGGGTCACTCGCCGATGCTGCGCGGGTTACCAGCGCTCGATGGAAAGAACACATTTCGAAGAAGGCGGGCGTATGAAGGGAATCGCAATCGCGTGGACATTCTGTACGGTGGCCGCATGCGACAGCGGAACCTGTCAACGAGCTTGAGACACCGGTGGGCAGAGTTTAGAAAGCTGATCCGCTCTGGTCAGACTGATCCGCGATCGGAGCGAGCGGCTTGGTGATCCAAACCGCCGTCGGTAGCTCGCGAGCCCAAAGGGGCTGCCGCTCTCGATGCGTCTCCTGCACGAGGCACACAAGCGCCTGCTGCGAGGGGTGCGCGGTGCCAACAAACGACCGGGTGAAGTTCGGCGTAGCCAAAACTGGATCGGAGGCACGCGACCCGGCAACGCCGCGTATGTGCCGCCGCCGCCCGAGGACCTGCTCGCGCTGCTCGGCGATCTCGAGAAGTACCTGCATGCCAACGATCAGCTACCCGCGCTCGTGAGGATCGGGCTGGCGCACGTACGGTTCGAGACGATCCCCCCGTACCTCGACGGAAACGGGCGCATCGGACGCCTGCTCGTGACGCTCCTGCTCGAGCACTGGAAGCAACTTTCCGCGCCGCTCCTCTATCTGAGCCTCTACTTCAAGCGCCATCGCGCCGAGTACTACCGGCTCCTCACCGAGGTCCGCGAGCACGGCGAATGGGAGGCGTGGACGGATTTCTTTCTCGAAGGCGTCGCGACAATCGCGGACGAAGGCGTCGCGACCGCACGTGACCTGTTCGCGCTCGCCAACGCCGATCGGCAACGCGTGCTCGCGGCCTCGGGTGCATCCGTGATCGCGGTGCGGCTGCTCGACGAGCTGCCGACGCGTCCGGTAATAGCCATCCCGGGCATCGTGAAGCTGCTCGAGACCACCAAGCCCACCGCAGAAAAGGCGGTGCAGATCCTGGAGAAGGTCGGCGTGCTCGTCGAGACCAGCGGCAGGCTGCGCGGTCGAACGTTCGCGTACAAGAAGTATCTCGACCGCCTTCGCACCGGCACCGAGCTGGAGCGATAGCGCCAGCACTTCTCGCCGAGCGTTGCGCTCCCTATGCGTCTTGCTTGCGACGTAACTTCGAGAACGTCAGCACCGTCATGCAATTGTCGCCAGCGGGGCTCAGCTCCTGAACTGCGCGCGCAGCTCGCTCACGGTCTCGCGGGTGTAGGCGATCAACGACGCCGTCGCTGGCGAGCCCGCGCCCTGGCAGGGTAGCGGTAGGCTCCGCGCATGGCGAATCGCTCGTATCTCTACGCGACCGACACGGTCCCCACGACAAACAAACCGAACCCTAGCTACGGGCTCGCCCAATACAATTCGGATGTCCCGCTCGTCTTCAAGCTGATCATGGCGGGCTCGCCGCGTCGCACACCTTCGGCGATCTGGGGTCAACCGATTGGCATCATCGCGGACCGCGAAGGTGCGCAAGAGCGCGTCGAAGCGTTCGCGAAGCTGCTCCTCGAAAAACATCCAAAGAGAAAGGATCTCGAGGCGCAGCTCGAGCAGATGCGCGCGGTCCTCGCGAAGACGCCGAAGACCAAGTATCTGCTGCTCGAGACCGGTGAGGTCGCAGATATGATGGGCGACGATCTCGTCGACACCGTCGATATGCTGATCGCGGAGATCCCGGTCGCGGTGAAGCTCGCCGCAGATCCGAAGAAGGTGGCGCTGCTGCGCAAGACGAAGTTCGAGGACCTCAACCTCGGCTACTGGACCGACGTCCTGTACTTCGATCTACCGAAGCCGAAGAAGATTAAGACAAATGCGAAGAAGTCCGCGGCCAAGAAGCCGGCAACGAAGAAGCCGGTTGCGAAGAAGCCTGCGCAGAAGAAGCCCGTCGTTGCGAAGAAGAAGAAGCCCGCGAAGCGGCGCTAGATGGACCCGGTGCGCGCAAAGATCCTCGCGCATCGCAAGGACGGTTCTCGAGCTACGCGAGCCAGGCATCGGCATGCTCGACGCTCAGATCTGCGCATATCGTCGTCGATCCTCGCCGGAGCCGAGCAGAACCGGCGCCGCGTGTCAGGACAGGGCTATGGCGAACCCTTACCACCACCCAGCAGATCGCGTTCACGGTCCCGGCCGGACCTGCGCGCGGCTTCTACGCCGGTCAATCGCTCGCCCCGAAGCTCACCGCCGACGGGATCGGTGCCGGATGGTTGCCGATAGCCAGCGCGACCGTGAAGCTCGACCCGTTCAAGCCGACGAAGGGACCGTCACTGCACGAGCTGGTGGATGATCGTGCTGACGAGCGTGCTGACCTTGGTGGCGTCGATGGCGGAGGCGTGAAATGCGAACGACACGTGCGCGGCGTTGGCCCCGACGCTGTGCAGGCATTCGACGGTGACCTTCACTTGGTTGGTGCCAGCGACATAGGCGTGGTCGCCGACCTTGCTGACCGAGTCCTTGAACTGGGCCGCGAGCGCCCGCTTCGCATTGTCGAGGCACTTGGCCTCCGTGACCGGATGTGGGAACGCGAAAGAAGAGGTTCCCATCGAAACAGGATCGCAGTCCGCATGGCTGAGGCCGGGCGCGGCGATGGCCATCGCGATGGTGAAAAGAAGGAGTCTACGCACATCGCGATCGTACGCGATCCGCGGGGCCCCGAGCGGCCCCGTTTGCGGAGAATCGAAGGCGGTTCTGGCACACCGTCGATCCGGTACGCGAGCGGCGAGCGGCGAGGACATACAAGTCGCGGCGAGGACACCCGAGATCGAAGCCGAGATCGTGCGTCTCCACTACGCCGAGCACTGGCCGGTCGAGACGATCGCGGCCGCACCCGCGCCCGAGACCACCATCTTGATCTGATCGAGCTGCTTGTGCGCGAGCTGGGCGGCGTTGAGCAGGCCGGCGCCGGAGATGATCGCGGTGCCGTGCGCATAGACGCCCTCCGAGGCGAAGGTCGCGGAGCCGCCGCGCTCGCCGTACTCGTTCAACCTGACGATCGCCGCCGTTGGTAGCGAGATCGCTCGCGGCATCGTCGAGCTCGGTGGGCAGTCGCGGACCGATGTCGCGCAGTGTCTTCGCAACCTCACCGACGCACCGGTGAAGATCTATCCGCCCGGCCAGAACACGACCGTCACGGTAACGATGTGGCTCCTATGGTGAGCCGCCCGTCGCCATGTTCACGTCCATCAAACGATTGTAAGTATTGATTTTAGCGAGCACGTGCCGCCGCTGCCGTTATCTTGCATTGACATTTACTAGACCGGTCTATATATTTTTTCCGTCGATGAAGAAGCGCGGTGACTCTAGGGCTCGGCTCCTGGCGACGACGGCGGACCTCGTCCATCGCCAAGGCTATGCGTCGACCGGCTTGAACCAGATCGTGGAAGAGAGCGGCGCGCCGAAAGGCTCGCTGTACTTTCATTTTCCTCGCGGCAAGGAGCAGCTCGTCGCCGAGGCGCTCGAGCAGTCGAGCGCCTCGTTGACCGAGCTGCTGCAGGGCGTACTCGGGGCTGCGCCGACCACGCAGCTCGCGCTCGAAGGGATCGTCGCGTACTTCAGCCATGCGCTCGAAGCCTCGAGCTTCGCGAAGGGCTGCCCGATCGCGACGGTCGCACTCGAGCAGGCCGCGAGCTCCGACCCGTTGCACCGCGTGTGCTCCGTCGCCTATCAAAGGTGGCAGGCCCTGATCGCCGAGCGGCTGCACAAGGATGGTCATGCAGCCGGGCGCGCCGACGAGCTCGCCGGATTTTTCCTCGCCACGATCGAAGGCGCACTGATGTTGTGTCGTGCCCACCGTTCCACCGAGCCGCTGCGGCGCGCGGCGATCGAGTTGCGCCGCTTTCTCGCAAAGGACAACCCATGAGTCACGCTGTCGCTCACCCTGTCGGTCATCCTGCCGCTCATCCTGGTCACGCTGCCGGTCCTCCTGCCGGTCACGCCTTGGTCACCGGAGCGACGGGGCTCATCGGTCGCTGGCTGATCCCCGAGCTGACCCGGCTCGATCGAGATGTCGTTGCGCTCGTGCGCCGGGCCGGCGAGCGTCGCGCCGAGCTTCTTGCATGGGTCGGCAATCATGGTGGCGTCCCGGCGCGGGTCACGGTGATCGAAGGCGACCTTGCCGCTCCTGGGCTCGGCCTCGACGAGGAAGGCCGCCGGCTCGTCGGCAGCTCCCGCGATGTGTTCCACGCGGGCGCCTTGATGTAGTTCGGCATGACCGAGGCGGTCGCGCGCCTTACGAACGTCGACGGCACGCGGACGCTGCTCGAGCTCGTGCAATCGCCGGCGTTGCGGCGGTTCGTGCAGGTCTCCGGCTTCAAGGTCGGGGACGACGCGCAGTTTCACGAGCTCGGGCTCGATCCGGAGGCCGCATACGATCGCGCAAGCTACGCACCTCTGTACGCGAAGCTCGATGGCTACGAGGCCTCGAAGATGGAGACCGACCACCTCGTCCGCGATGCCGCGCGGCGACATCGCTTCGCGCTCACTCGGATTCACCCGGGCGCCGTGATCGGGGACTCGCGCACCGGCGAGACCACGCAGTTCTTCGGGTTCGCGCCGCTCGTCCAGTCGCTGTGGCTCGGCAAGTTGCCTGCGGTGCCCGGCGGCACGCAGCACTGGCTACCGCTGATCACAGTCGATTTCCTCGCCGCGTTCATGGCGCGGATCCCCGAGACCGAAACCATCCGCGTGAGCTCGTACACGCTGCTCGACGAAAGCACCCCTCAGCTCGCGCAGCTGCTGGGCCGGGTGGCCGAGCACATCGGTGTGGTCGCCCCGCATCGCCGCCTGCCGATCGGGCTCGTCAAGGCGATGGTCCGGACGGGTCTCGTCGGCAACAAGGGAGATACGGAGGGGCTGACGTTCATCGCGGACCGTCGCTACGACGCGAGCCCCGCTCGCCGGCTGTCGAAGGTGATGGGCCTGTCCTGGCCCTCGCTCGACAGCGCGATCACCCGTTGCGTCGACTTTCTCATCACCACGCGGTTCGGCGTGCAACCGGCGCAGCCCGCGAGCTTGCACAAGATTGCCGGCGCACCGACGTTTGTCGTGGGAGATCGCAGCGCTCCCGAGGTCGTCTTGCTCCACGGCCTGCCCCTCGACGCCGACTCGTGGACCCCAGTCGCGAGCCGGATCGGCGGCCGTCAGCTGCGAGCCGACCTGCCCGGCCTCGGTCGTTCGGCCTCGGTCGGCGCGTCCGCCCTCGAGTGGATGCAGTCCTTGCTCGCCGACGCGACCGCTCCGTTGCTGCTCGTCGGCCACTCCCTTGGCGCGCACTACGCGATGGAGCTCGCGATCGCCCAGCCGGAGCGGATCGCCGGCCTCGTGCTGATCTCTCCAGCCTTTCTGCAGGGCAAGCCGCCTTCGATCATGCGCTGGGCACCGTCCGCTCGGCTCGCCGCGCGGGCCATCCGGCGCGGTCATCTCGAAGCTCTGGTCAGCGGAGACTCCCGCGCGATCACGCCCGTGCTCGACGGTCCGGTCGCGGATCTGAAACGCCTTGGTGCCCGCGCGCGCTTCGGCCAGCACCTCGCCGACGCGTATCGCAACCGCGCGAGGCTGCAGGAGGCGCTCGCGAAGATCACGGTCCCCACGCTCGTGATTCATGGAACCAAGGATCCGCTGATCGCGAACGCTGGCCTTGCCGAGATCCTCGAGGTGTCCGGAAGCGGCCACTTTCCGCAGCTCGATCGGCCCGAGCTCGTCGCCGAGGCGATCGAGAAGCTGCGGACCCGCGTCACCGCGAGCGCCGCGCGCGCTGCCTGACCGTCCGGGCGCCGAGCACGCTGCCTGAACCGGCACCGCGAGCACCCCGCGGACCTCGCTTCACTTCACTTCACTTCACCTCACCACGGCGCCGCGAACAAGCCCGCGCCGCCCCGGAGCCCCCCGACGACGCGTCGGCGAGCAGCTGCCAAGGCCAGAGAATCGAGGAAGCCGTCGCGCCAGAGGTGCACATCGCGGGTGAATGTCGGCTCGCGGGAATCGACCGAAAACCGCTTCTCGATGAACTGCGATAACGCGTCGGCGACTAGCGGATGCAATCCAATCGGGCACTAGGGCGTATCGCATGCGGACCTACTCGTGGTGGCGCGGATATCGCACAGCGTCGCCGACAAACCCGATGGCGGCGCTGTCATGATCGCGCCGAGGTGGCGACGCCAAATGGTGTCACTCGCACCTCGATCTCATGGCGGCACCGGCCGAACGACCCTGATCGACGGCCTGTAGCCGCAGGTAGGTATCCAACGGGCAGGTCCAATGGACGGTGTCCCGTACGTCACGCAGCAGCTCGTTCAACCTGCGGGACATTCGGGTACGAGCTCTCACTGCAGCCGTACCGACGCGATCGATCCCGCCGCCGGATCGAACACGAGGTCGTCGCCACGGACAGCGAGCGCGCCAAGGTTGCGCTCTGCGAGATCGACCGCGGTGGCAGTCGCGTGCGACAGCCACGTCGAGATGTGAATCGTAACCATGCCTCCCAGCGCGACGACGCGAACCACGTTGCCGACACCGCGATCGGCTGGCTTTATCGCGGATACGAGGCCGCCGTCGACGGTGATCAAGCCGCCGCTGGGTGGCAACCCGGAACCCACACCGGTCACCGCCGAAAGCTCGATAGGTCGATCGAATGCCTGTGCCGCGATCGCCGCCGCGACCGCATCTGCTGCAGGTACGATGCGCCACTCGATCCGATGCGTGCCGCTATCGATACCGCTTCCACCCTCGAAATCGCAGGCTTCTTGTCGAGCGTCGCGTGCCGCCATCAACTCGAGCTCGCCCGGTGTGTCCATTCGCACGCCCGTTGATTGCCGCAATAATACCGCCCAGCTGCCGACTTGCGCGAAGTCGACCGCGGCCCAGAACGTCGGCGTGTATACATATTGTAGTGGGCGTACGACTGCCCCGCCAGGGACCGAGGTCGTAAGCCGAGCGTCAACCGGGGAGGCGAGCGCGATCGAGACGGTGCGAGTCGTCGCTTGTGCCGCCCCGGTCACGACCGCGAGATCGAGTCCGACCTCATTTGCACCTAGAGTCGCCTCGCGCGTCGCATCGGCACCGACGAACGCGATGCGCACTCGCAACGCACCTTGTTCGAGCACCCGCACGGTCTCGGTCGTTGTCGTTGCTGCAAGCAGCGTGAGCGTGCAGCCGGGCATCTCGTTGCCGAGTCGCCAGAGCCCACCATCATCGTGATAGTCGTGGACGATCAGCGAAGACTGCGCGATCGCCTCGGCACCGTCGATCACCAGCGACGCGAGACCAAATGCTCCGCCGGTGCGGTCCCATTCGGCCCGAACGTGCGCGTTGGTGAGCACTACGCGCGTGATCGCGTTGCCCGTCGCCGGCAGATTCGAATCATCGAGCAGCGCGAGTCTAACTGCGACGGCCGGCACGCTCGCGGCTCCGGGCACGACGTCGATCGCCTGCCAGCCGAACGGCACGACACCAACCTCGACGCGAAACCGCGCCTGGATCTGCGACGGCGCCTCGATCAGCTCGAGTGGCAGCTCGGATCCGTTTGCCAAGGCATGGATCGCTGGCGTTGCGCCGTTGGTCGTTGCAACGTCGAGCTCGACCACGTCGTCCTGTGCTGCGCTCGAAGCGTTGAACGCGAGTGCCCGGCTCGTCGTGCCCGGTGCTGCTGGGATCAACGCAGCGATGCCCTCGGCGACCTGGCGGAGCGCTGCCTTCCCGGCGGCCTGGGTCTCTGCGAGGAGCGGCAACTGTTCCGAGGTCACCACGAGATCAGCCGAGGTCCCGGTCACGAAGTCGTGGTGATCGGAGCGCGTGAGCTTCGACAGCTGTGGTCCTGCGGTGCGCATGATAGCCACCCCGGCGGTGCCGAGCAGTGTCGCGTACGACTCCGCGACGAAGAACGGCCTAGCGGCGTCTCGTGTGAGTCGCTTGAGATCGGCGCGACTGCCGTAGAACCCCATGTAGTACGGCGATAGCTCCTGATCGATTTCGGGCAGCGCATCAGCATGGAACGCGACGAGAGTTTCGTAGTCTTCGAATGGCGCGACGACCGCGTACACACCCGAGTCTCCGGCGCGTCTAGCATTGTAGCCGTCGAGATATTCGATCAGCTTGTCCTTTGGCGAGGCGAAGTCGCATCCGACAGGCACGAAGACATACGGCGTCTTCGCATTCGGTTCGAGCTCGCCGATGTAGCGGTCGATGCTCGCGTCGGTGAACGCCTGATCGGTTCCCTTGTACGCGCCGATGTGACCTCCGGCGGGCTCGATCAGCTCGGAGTAGTCGATGTTGTCGCCTTCGCAGTACAGGCCCGTGCCGGACAGCAAGTGCGCGAGGATCTTTGCACCACCGCTGCCGCGCCAGATAAAGTCGGCGCTGCCAATCTGCGCGAGTTGGTCGGCGGTCGAGCCCGGTAGTGGCGTGGTGCGGCGACCGAGGACTTGGTCGGTCAACGTCGGTGCGCCGTCGATCCGCGAGAACGCGACGCTCGTGTAACCGGCGGCGACAAGCAGATCCGGTGCCCCAGCTCCGTGGCCGAACGAATCCGCGAGCCACGCAGCCCGTGGGTGTGCGTCGAGCGAGTCCTCCGCGAACTGAATGCCGTAGAGGTAGTCGCGCGTTAGCATCTCTGTCTCCGGCAACAGCGTATCGGGGCTCGTCATCCCCCCGCCGACGATCCGCCAGCGTCCCGCCTGGCTGTCGGCGCGCACTGCGGCGAGCTCCTCGGGGTGGACGTCGAGATGGTGCTGGAGGTACGCCATCTCGGCGATGCTGTAGTAAGCCCGCGGCTGATCATCGAGTAGCTGGCGAGCGGCGATCAGCAGATCGCCGACAAACATCGTGTAGTAGTCGTCGAAGGTGTGTTGCCAATCGATGTCGAGGTGGGCGTTCTGCCCGAACACGATTACGCGTTTCGCATGGGTAGGAACGCCGAGCTTGGTCCGCAATGCGGCCTCGCCGGGCGGACGGTCAGGAATGGATTCGCTGTTGTCGCCGCAACCGAACAACGCAATCAGAAGCACGAGCTCACGCTTCATCGGCAAACTCCGTCATCGGCAAGTCGTTTCAGATCCTCGACGGGTTCCGACGTCGCGGCGATCCATCGGATGTTGGATAACCGCGAGGAGCCGCATCGCGACTGCCCGATTCCTCGAAACGGGCCCGTTATCCACGCGTGGCATAACGTGAGCGAATCGGAATGGCGCCCAATAGATTCGGCCATCGAAGCCGCGGCCGTTGTCTGTCGCGCGCGAGCGTCTGCGAGCAAGTCGAACGAACCGCGGCTCGATTCTTCCGCGCACGTGCGACGGGCGGCCGTCGACGTGGGGAGATGCAGCATGAAGGTGACGTGGTCGATCCTCATCGCGATCGTGACTGTGGCTGCTTGCGGCAAGTCCGAGACCGTCGAGGTGAAAATCGAGGGTGGATCAACCGCCCAGCAGCCACGCCCGATCCACCAAGGTCTGGGTCTCGCACGCTTCGACCAGAAAGTCCGCGACGTCGGCGCGCGAGATGCTCGACGGCACGTGGCCCGCGGGATCGGCGCTCCGAACGTAACGGCCTCGCGCCGGGCCGTTGGTGAGTCGGGTCGGCCGCGCGATGACCCACGCGAGCCCGCTGCCGCGGGTCAGCTGCTCCTGGACGTCATGATCAGCAAACGCGCGCTTGAGGACGCCGCCGATCACGAACGTCCGAAGCAGCCAGTTCGCGGTCGCGCGGCTGTCGCCCGCGCCCTGTGCGCTGAGGACGACCAAGCGTCGGACGTTGGATGCTTTCATCGCGTCGATACACAGGCGGGTGCCACGCGAGAAGTAGTCCGGCGTGGTCTTGAGCTCGGACAGCGACGAGATCGACGCGGTCACGATCACGGCGTCGTGACCGGGCACCGCCGCGCGCACCGAGCCGGGATCGTGAAAGTCACCTTTGAGCTTCACGAGGCGCTCGTGCGTGAGCGCAAGGTTCGAGGGCGTGCGCGCGAATGCGGTGACAGCATGACCCTTGGCGAGCGCCGAGCTCACGCAGAGCGCACCGGTTCCCTTCGACGCACCGACGACCAGGATGTTCATGACTGCAGTATCACCCGGACTACGGAATCGTCGCTGCCTGCACGACACCCTGTGCGGCGGTCTGGCCATCGCCCGCCATCATCAGGCCGCGATCGCCGAGCGCGCCGCGGTCCTCGTCAGACATCCATTCAACAACTGCCTCTGAAACCGCTGAGACCGGCGCGAGCTCGATGGGCTTTCACGCCGATTCTGCGATGGACTGGTCAGCTCGAGCCGGATCGCCATCGCGTTGTTCGGCGCGTCGGTGGTCTCAGCCGGTCATCTCGGCGCCGTTCGCGGACAGCGCGCACTGCGCGAACACGTATGGCATCGGGACTCCGTCGACCTACAACATCGACGGCCACAGCAGCGTGCGCCTGTTCTTCGAGGACTATTGCAACTTCGAGCTGAGCCCGACCGCAACCCCGAGTGCGGCGCCGAGCGCGATGTCCGATGGAAAGTGATAACCACCCAGTAGTCGTTCGGTTGCGACGCTGGCCCCGACCAACCCGGTCACGACCCACGGCCAGACATGTTCGCCGTAGCGCTGGCGAATCGTGTACGACGCCGTGGTGAGGACCGCCGCGGTAATGGCAACGTGGCCAGCTAGAAACGACAAGTAGCCCTCAGCACCATGGAGATCGTGGGGAATGCCGTCATACGTGCGAGGTCGGGGGCGCTGGTGTCCAAAGTTTGCGATCTGCTGAAACAGAGTGCTCACCATCACCGCTTCGGTCAGCGCGATGAGGTCCTCTCCGAATGCGCGATGCGGACCGACCACGAACAGTTCGACGATCGGCGGCACCGCCAGCGCGAGTCCGACGGTGATGTCACTCGCGCGACCGGCGGTATCGCTGTGGTTGCCCAGCGCGTGGCGGTCGAACGAGTTGATCTCGTCAGGGCTGCACGGACAGCGCTGGTCCACGTGGTGATTCGCAAGATAGGTACGCAGTAGACCCGCCGCTGCACCCACCACGATGATCGGGATATCGATGGCGAGCCGCACGTCGTGGACCTGCCGTGGCGGGCTGGGTTGCACGCTTCTTGGTCCTCCCCTGCGGCGGCGATGCGATGCCGCAGTTATCTACGGCTTCTTGCAGTTCAGGTCGTACGACTTGCTCCAGGTCTTGCCCGCGTCCATCGACATCTCGCCCGACATGTGAGCGCCCTTTTTCATGTCCGACATGTCGAGGTGGTCCCTCATCTGACCCTTGCCCATCGGGCCCATCATGTCGGCCATCACGTCCATCTTGCCGCCGCTCATGCCGTCCGACGTGCCCATCGCGTGGCCGCCCATGTTGTCGACCATGACGGTGTGCCACTTCTTGATGGCGCTGTCGTACGTCGAGTACTGCTCGAACTTGTACTTCATCGCAGTCTTGCCCTCGCCCATGGTGCCGTCGAACGAGTCGTGGCCCCAGTAGCCGTCGAGGTCGATGCGGCTCTTCATCGTGCCCTTGAACTTCATTTCCTTGCCCATGCCCATGCCGCCGGTCCCCTCGCAGCGCCAGCTGCCGACCATCGCCTTGGCCATCTCGGCAATCTCGGGCGCGGGCTTCATCGCCATCCCGGCGTCCATCTTGGCGTCCATCTTGGCGTCCATCTTGGCGTCCATCTTGGCG
>Ga0123338_10001681_pt1 | contig 21120 bp, 14 predicted proteins | sample grotaG_FD_89793 | JGI IMG/M metagenome (GOLD analysis project Ga0123338, IMG submission 89793) | Glacier valley bacterial and archeal communities from Borup Fiord, Nunavut, Canada, to study Microbial Dark Matter (Phase II) -... | ecosystem: Environmental > Aquatic > Freshwater > Ice > Glacier ...
CTGTGCAGTGTGCCGCCTGCGGGAGCGGGCTTGCCGCTATCGAAGCGGCACACACCGCCTGTCGCCAGGTCGTCGATGTGCCTGCGCTTGAACACGTCTTTACGGGAAGACCAATCTACCCGCAACTACAAGGCTGAATAGTTACCTTTTTTGTTTCGCCGAGCGTCCTTCGGACGTGCTACCTATGTATTCGAGCATCGCTGAGGATCAACACATTGACTTCTGTAGCTTATGATATTCCTTATTCAGAACTGCGCGAAATCGTGCAATATGCGCTCGCTGAAGATGTCGGCATGGGCGACATCACGACCCTGCTGACGGTCGAACCTGATGCAATTGCGCAGGCGGTAATGGTCGCCAAAACGGAGGGTACGATTGCCGGTCTGCCAGTCGCTGCAGAGGTTTTCAGGCAGGTCGATCAAGACTTGAAAATAGAATTCAGGGTTGATGAGGGACAGACAGCCGTATCTGGCGAGACGATTTTGCATGTGTCCGGAAGAGCGCAAAGCATTCTGACCGGCGAGCGTGTCGCGCTTAATTTCGTACAGCGCCTGTCGGGGATCGCAACCAAAACGGCGCGATTCGTCGCGCTCGCTGCCGGAACGCAGGCACGGATCGTCGATACGCGTAAGACGACCCCGGGGCTTCGCGTCCTCGAAAAGTACGCGGTACGCGTCGGGGGCGGGCACAATCATCGTTTCGGGCTGTACGACGCCGTTCTGATCAAAGACAACCATATCCAGGCGTCCGGGGGTATCGCTGCAGCCGTACAACGTGCGCGGGCAGGCGCACCGCATACGATGACCATCACGGTCGAATGCGACACGCTGACGCAGGTGAAAGAGGCTGTGGATGCAGGCGGGGATATTCTGCTGCTCGATAATATGACAATTGCGCAGTTGAAGGAGGCTGTCGCTCTGATCGGAGGGCGAGCGAAGACCGAAGCAAGTGGCGGCGTCAATGAGACAACTGTCACACAGATTGCAGCCTGCGGCGTAAACATTATCTCTGTCGGGGCGCTGACACATTCTGCGATCGCGCTCGACATCAGCCTCGATCTAACTCTCCACTCGGATTCTGGCACGTCACTCCCGCTCGATCTAGCCTGAGCCGTTGCCCGGCGGCGCACAGACAAAGCATGTCGAGAAGTTTGCTGTATACAGACAAAAAAATTTGGGACCGGTATTAGCGGTCCCATGGGAGGGTCTGTTACTCACGTTCTCTTTTTCGGAACGCACACCGTCGGGAGGCGCGATGCTGCCGGAAGACTTCACGGTCGATGCGCAGAGGATTAAGTATTTTCAGTCATGCTATGCGACGCTTGCTGCGTACGGCACTGGTTCACCGTATCGCACTCGCGTAAGACTGCCTCGTCTCCCAAATCATGAAAATAGCTGTCGCGATGCAATATACAATAAATGCTAAGAATAGCATTCCATGCACGAAACCAATTGTGGATACATCCGTATAAAAGTCTGCCTGTATTAAAACAAATGCATGGCGGCTTTAGTTCCTCAAAAATAACTTCTTGGAGATAAAAGATTTCGCGGTCGATTACAATTGTGTTTCGCTTTCCTCACCACTATTGACGTATCATATGATCTTTGGTTTCACGCTATTTCACCTGTTTCTGCTTCTTAACATAAATTTAATATTCCAACGGTTTTCGGCGTGTATTATGACAGCCTGGAAACGCATTATTTGTCTTTTCGCTTACATTGTCTTTGTTGTAATTATGTAACCAGTGTGCCTTCACGGAAGCAAAAGCTAATGAGAAGTGTATTCTCTGCCCCTCCTTTGCTTTGTTTCAAGGAGGGGGCTGGGGATAAATAGTTACGCCTTCTCTTTACTTTTTCGGCTGTTGAACTCTTTCACTTTCGAAGCCGATACCAATTTTGATAAAGAGGAATCAAAATCGCCCCCGCCGTTCTGTCGATTACAGGCAGAGGGCGGGGGCGATGACACGTTCAGAAGCACCCTGTCTTGTGGCAGGAGTATCTATAAGCTGGCAACGACTTTGCGGATGCGGTCATCGAAAGCGGTCTGATCTACGATGAACGACTGCAGCGCAGACTCGGTCATCAGGTCGTCCAGTGCGGCACGTCCTGCCCACTTTGCGGTGTCCGGTATTTTGCCCTTCGTACGAATCGCTGTCTGCTCATCCGGGGTAAATCCGCTGAACAGTTTGGTGCCGTGATCTTTGTCCGCCTGACGCAGATCATCTCCCGTCAGATTGACCCCACCCCGGTTTGTCAGTTCCTGTGCGAATTTCTTAAACTGATCGTCGATCGTCCAGAGCACTTCGACGCTGCTTTTATCGGTGTCGTTGCCGAGCGCTACCTCGTATTTTTCCTGAGTTCGGGAAACGACATCCGCCGGACTGTGGTTCTGAGCATAAAATTCCTCTACCGCTTTTGGCGGCACGGTGAAGACATCGACGCCTGCCAGCGCGAGCATCTGATCTGCGCTGCGCATCGAAGCGGCTATCTGATGCGTCTTGATACCGGGATGGGTGTCACGCAGTTCGCGCACGCCCGTCTGTGAGGCGAGAGCGGTTTTTTCGCCTACGAATTTGCCATCGCCCAGCTTGTTGTCTGCGACGACGGCGTTGAGTCGTCCCAGGAAGACATTCACATAGTCGGGTTTCGCGAGCAGCGCCGCGAGGTAGTTCTGGCGCGCCGAGAAACCGAGCGTAAAGTTGATCGGGATCGCCTCGGCGCGAGCTCTGGCGACGGCGCAAAACCCTTCGGGTGTCATCGGGATTTTGACGATGAAGCGGTCCGGATTGATCGCATAATACCGCTGTGCATAACGCAGCGTTTTTTCGATGTCATGACCGATGCCCGGATGCAGTTCAACGCTGACGAGCGCGTCGAAAGCATGGACGAGGCGCAGGGCGATATGGCAGTTGACGACGAAAACCACGTCGAGCACGAGATCGTCGAGCGAGATGCCCGGATCGACTTCACGAATTCGCTTTGCTGCGGTCGTGATGTCCTCATCCATGATTCCGGTCTGTACGACTTGGTTGGCGAGGGTGTTATTGGTCGTCAGCGCAGTCATTTCACGCCGCCACAGTTTGCTCGCCTCTTCCAGGTTGCCGGTATCGAGCCAGAGTTGCGTACCGACTTTGTTGAACTGCGCGAGGGCGGGGTCACTGTTGGGAGCGGGCACGCGAGCGGGCGCATGGCTGATAGTAGAAGCGAGTTCTGCCAGCACCGCCTCTTTGCGGGTCATATCTGTCGTTGTAAGGGTTGCCATCGTGATTATTTACTCCTTATATTAAACGGCTGTGCAAAATGCATTCGTATGTCCTTCAACCAGGGTCGATACAATGCTTGTTCCAACGGACTGAAGTCTGTCACTGCGAGCCTGCGACTAAGGCTAACCTCAATAATTATCGAGCGAAATTTTCGGCTATTTTGATCTCAAAACGACCCTAAATTCAGTGCGGTAATTTTTGCGCGTTGCCTAAGTGATTGTCATCTTGCGCCGGACACGCGAACCATTTTCCTCGTTCTCAGTCTGCGCAGGCGGGCTTTGCAATTCCAGACTGGGACTGAAATCCCGTTTGTCAAATATCCCCCTGCCGAAGTTTCAGTCCCGTGTGAATAGTTATCATATCGGTATAACCGGCTATAGTCCATACCAGGCTTTGACTGGCTTTTGGATCCAGAGCGCAGTCAGAACACCTGCAACAACCAGCCAGAACACGGTCGGGACTGTGAGCAATCCGTTGTGCAGTATGGTCACGACCCCGAATAATCCAAGTACGATAAGTCCGCCCGTCCATGCCCAGGTGCGCTGTGTCCAGGTCGCCCATGCCATTATGCCGAGACCGACGGTGAGCGGCAGCATCGTTAGAACGGAGAGTATCGGCCCAATCGTGCCGACGGCTGCAGCCGTTGCGTTCGTGCCTTCCACGTTCAGATGTGGGCGGGCGGAGAACGCCGACACGATCGCCCATAGCGGACCGATTAGCACCATCAATCCATAAAAGCCAGTCAGCGCGGTAACAGCAAGCGGGCGCGTCTCGAGCGCCGCGACCTGCGCGTTGAGTTTGCCCTGATAGTTTTCGGGCTGCCCGAGCTGCGAGCCATATGCCGTGAGCGGACGCCCGCAGTTGATGCATACCGACCTGCCGATGTCGTTGGGCGTCCCGCATTCCTGACAGAGCCGTGTATTGAGACTGATGCTATCGCCATCGATTTCGTGATCGCTCATATTTTCACCATATCTCTGCCGTATTTCTTTACCCATTCGTACGGCTCTCAACCTGCTTTCATACTACTATTCTACCTTACATTTGCCAGCCGACATTTTGCCTGATGGAACCGATTCGATCGCGTCATCAGTGTCTACTTACTCTTTTTGCGCGTCCGGCTTACGCCGGAACCTTTCGGAATATATACCGGCGAGTAAGCAAAGGAGGAGTGCAGCGATCGCGTAAGAACCCGATTGAAACATAATAAGCGAAATCCCTCTGGAACGGTATTTCTTTCGATGTCGTTGTTCTGTTTACTGCTCGTTCGCGCAACAGGTGTCGGGAAGGTCGCTGCTATTCGATATGATCTAAATTTCGCGGAATTCGTTCCCGATTGTAACACGAAATTGACGGTCCGCCGGGCTTGTGTTATAATTCAGTTATTGAAGGTATTCACCGAAAGATACTAAATTATCCTTACAGGTCGATTCCGCCGCGCCGCCACATCGAACCTCGTCCCGGTTCCCGCCGTCTCAAACTGTGCGTTCCCCCGCTTTGGTTCACATAAATTCGTAACCGTTCGTAAAAAGTAAGTAAAAATAGCCAATCGTCCTGTCCGACGACAGATTTTTGAGGAGCAAGATTTCGATGACACAAGCACCCGCACGCACCGGCGGACCCCAGGTATTCAAACTGATCATGCGACAGGACGGCGTGTCGCGCGAAATGGGCGGCGAACTGACCGAAGCGGTCAGCAATACCGACTTCCTGATGCGTAAAGCCCTCGACCTCGGCGCTTCCGATATACATCTGCAGCCGGAGCGCAACCGCCTCCTCGTGCGCTACCGTATCGACGGCATCATGAACGATGTTGGACAGCTGCCCGCCGAAATCGTGCCGAACGTGCTCGCCCGCCTCAAACTGGCAGCCGGTATGCACATCGATGAGCGGCGCGAACCGCAGGACGGGCGCCTCGATATGGAGTATGGCACACGCAAACTCAGCGCACGTATGTCGGTGCTTCCGATGCTGAACGGCGAGAAGGTCGTGATGCGAATCCTCGACCCGATCAGCGCGAAAGTCGATATGGAAAAGCTCGGCATGGCGCCCGACGTAATGAAAAAGTGGCTCAACGCTATCCAGTCATCCTATGGTCTGGTGCTCGTGACCGGTCCGACCGGAAGCGGCAAAACCTCAACTCTCTACGCCTCACTCCATAAACTCGACCGCGAAAAGCGTAACATCGTGACCGTCGAAGACCCCGTCGAATACGAGTTCAGCGACCATGTGACGCAGGTGCAGGTCACGGAAAAAATGACCTTCCCGCGCGTGATGCGATCGTTCCTGCGTCAGGACCCGGACGTGATGCTCGTTGGAGAAATCCGTGACCCGGAGTCGCTCGGCATCGGCATTCAGGCGAGCCTGACCGGTCACCTCGTGCTCTCGTCACTGCATACCAACAACGCGATCGAAACCATCGGGCGTATGATGGATATGGGCGGCGAACCCTACCTGATCGCTTCGACCGTGCAGGCGATCATGGCGCAGCGCCTCGTCCGCAAAGTCTGCGCGAACTGTAAAATCCAGTATCAACCCGATGCCGACGAACTGATCGAAGTCGGGCTGGACCCGGCAAAAATGCAGGGACGAACCTTCGCGAAAGGGCGCGGCTGCGAAGTCTGCCGTAACTCTGGCTTCAAGGGTCGCGTCGGAATCTACGAAATCCTGATCAGCACCCCGGAACTGCGCGAACTGATCGCAAAGCAGGCGTCGATCACCGAAATCCGCGACTATACGCGCATCAAGCAGGGAATGCGAACGATGCTCGAAGACGGCTACGAGAAGATTTTTGCAGGCATCACGACGCCTAAAGAGGTCTTCACCGCCGTCTATTCGACAATGACCGTCGGCGGTTGATCTACATACGCGAGCTGACCACGAGCTCCCTCCTTAAACAAAAGAAGGGACAGAGAACACAAGTAGCCTGCAATGAAAATGCCTCTGCCGTCTGGAAGACATCAGCGCTTTAATGCCGGGTACTTTCAGTGCCCGGCCACTCGGCAGGTGCTGTAAACGAATGTCGACAGATTATTGAAATTGAGTGGAAGTGCAAAAAGCCTACGATATCGCGGTGATCGGCTCGGGTTTCAGCGGCGCGCTGTTCAGCATGGCGGCGCGGCGGCTCGGGCTGTCCGTGCTGCTGCTGGAGCGCGACACGCATCCACGTTTTGCGATCGGCGAATCGACCTCACCGCTCACCAATCTGCTGATCGAGGAGCTGGCAAAGCGCTTCGACCTGCCACGTCTGCTCCCACTCACGACTTACGGCGCATGGCAGCGAGAGTACCCCGGGATCGCCTGCGGCTTGAAACGCGGCTTCACCTACTTCGAACAGTGCAAAGATCGACCTTATCGACACTCCTCCGACCGCAGCACACAACTGCTCGTCGCCGCAAGCCCTGACGACGACAATGCAGACACACACTGGTTCCGCGCCGATGTCGACGCTTTCCTCGTCGAAGAAGCGATCGCAACGGGTGCAGTCTATCACGATCATACTCGAATTACCGAACTCGAACGCATCGACAATGTCTGGCACCTCACATTGCAATCGACTAAAGCGGAAGATCAAACGTTTTCCGCGTCGGCAAAACTGCTTATCGATGCGAGTGGTCCACGTGGATTCTTGAGCCGTCGCTTCGATTTGCCAGAGTCGGCTTTTCCCGACTATCCGAAAACCCAGGCGCTCTACAGCCATTTTACCGATGTCGCTCGCTGTGAAGACACCATCGATTTTGACTGCACGAAGTCCCAAAACCACGGACTCGCTCTGTTTTCAGCGGATGCTCTGGCGGAAGATATGCCGCCCTATGCGGTGGACGATGCCGCCGTGCATCACGTTTTCGACGGCGGATGGATGTGGCTGCTGCGCTTCAACAACGGCATTACGAGCGCGGGGTTCGCCTGTACCGACGACTTTGCTCGAGAAATCGGGCTGGCTAGAACTGGCATCGAAGGCAGCCAGAGTACAGACTCGATCAAAGGCACAACGGCCGAACTCGAGGCTGTTTGGTCACGGTTTCTGAAGCGATTCCCGTCGATCGAAAAGCAGTTTGCTGGCGCAAAGCTGGTGCGTCCGCTGATCCATGCGCCACGACTCGCCTATCGAACGAGACAGGCGGCAGGCGCGGGATGGGCAATGCTGCCGTCTGCCGCCGCGTTCATCGACCCGCTGTTCAGCACTGGTTTTCCGCTGACACTCCTCGGTATTGGACGCCTGCTGAGCCTTCTGGAATCGCATTGGAACTGCCTGGATTTCGATGACCGGCTGCGATGCTACGGCGAAACGACGCTTGCCGAAGCCGATAGCACCGCAGAGTTTATCGGTGGCTGCTACCGGGCTATGCACAGTTTCCCGCTCTTTTCTGCGCTCTCGATGTTCTACTTTGCTGCCGCTTCTTACAGTGAAATGGCGCGAAGGTTCGACCGCGCGCACCTCGCTCCTGGCTTTCTCGCTGCCGGACACAAAGAGTTTCGCGCGGGACTGACACACTGCCTGTCCCTGCTGCCAGACGCCAATAGCGCTCCCTCTGCACAGGAGATCGATCGGTTCGTCGCAGCCGTGGTGGGGCACTGCGCCTGTCTCAATATCGCCGGTCTGTGCGATCCCAGCAAGCGCAACTGGTACGGCGTCGATCTAAAGGATGTCGTCGATGGCGCAGAGCTTCTCGGAATGACGCCCGAACAGGTTCGCCGAATCATCGCAGCCGCAGACTGGGCGGCAGGATGTAAAATTTGATCAGCCATGGGCTTGCGAAAGAGGTGGGATCAGCTCCCCTGCAGGATGTTCTTCTGGAATATATTCAGCGTGTACGAGAGTGGAAAAGACAGTGTGACGAGATTATGAGACGATAGAAGAAGAGTGCGCGATCAAAAAATCAACAAAGATTCGTTTCGGGCTGAGCCTGACCCTGGCGCTGGTGGCATTGCAGTCCGGTGCGCAGACAGTGCCCGACTTCAATGCAGCCACCCAACATGCTATTCAAAAAGTATCCCGCTGATTCAGAGTGCGGCGAGCGGATTTAGTACGAAGACGAAATGCGTCTCGTGTCACAACCAATCTCTGCCGCAGATGACGCTGTCCGTGGCGAGACAGCGCGGCTTTATGGTGGATGAAAAGCAGGCGAAAGCGCAGGACGCGCAGGTATACGGAGCATTTGTGCGCACGAGGGAGCTGCTGCAGGCTGCGCCGAAAAGCAAAGAGGCTGAAAGGAAACTCGATCACCTGATGGTCGATCCGGCGCCGATGCTGGGATACATGATGGCTGGGATGGCGGCAAGCAAACAGAAACCCGACGAACTAACCGCCCTGATGGCGCAGTATGTGGCGCAGAAGCAGGAAGCCTCCGGACGCTGGACCTGCAATACGGCGCGCCCTCCGCTCGAAGCGAGCGAGTTCTCCTCGACGGCCCTCGGCGTATACGCGCTGAAAATCTACGCGTCGACCGTCCCTGAAACCGGGGAGCGAATCGCGAAAGCACGCATCTGGCTGCTCGCCGCCACACCGCGTAATACAGAGGATAAAACTTTCCGTCTCTATGGATTGCACTGGGCAAATGCAGACAGCGAATCGATCGCGAAAGCGATTACAGACCTGCTGGCGGACCAGCACGATGACGGCGGATGGGGACAGCTTCCGGCTCTTGCCAGCGATGCCTACGCGACGGGTGAAGCGCTGGTTGCGCTGCACGAAGCGGGCAGCCTTCCCGCCTCCGATTCGGCTTATCAGCGCGGCAGGTTTTTCCTGCTGAACTCGCAATCGCCGGACGGTTCCTGGTACGTTCCCAAGCGAGCCACCACCGTGCAAACGTATATCGAAGCGGGTTATCCTTACAAAAACGCGCAGTTCATTTCGATCAGCGGAGCGTGCTGGGCGACAATCGCCCTGCTGTACGCGGTAGAAGGGCCGCCGTCGGCACCGCCTCCGGTCAAAAGTGCAGCGGCAGCCGTCAAAGCAACCACGTTCAAGCCTTCTGCGCGATAGATCAGTCAGATCAGCAGCAAAGCAGGTCGGATACAAAGAAAATCAGGAGTTGGACGCTTGTTCAGGTCTAATCTGAGCGAGCGCAACTCCTGTCGACTCGCTAATCGAAACGATAAGTCTATTCGTCACAAACGGCTGAGAGCACGGTCGTGACGGGATTGCCATGCGTTTCGGTGCCGCCTGCAAAGGCGGTTCCTGTGCTGCCGCAGACTATCATCAGCAGAGCAGAGAAACAGATCAGCCTGCTATCGACCCTCCGCCATCGCCCCCGATATGTATCCTCACCATATGTTCTCCCGCCTTTTGTTCTTCCAGGCTCGCTCTTTTCGCAGTCTGTTATGTCACGCATCCGTTTGCTCAGCATCTCTCGTTTTGCCTTTCCTCACGACCGACTGCAGGCACTGAATGCATCGGTCGAACCCTTTCCGGGAACAGGCTCAAAGACGTATACCAGTCGAAGGTGTGACAAATACGCCCGCTTCCGCAGCGGAATGCGGTTATGTGACCGGAAGGATCTCACGCAGAGCGGAGGCGGCAATCGTCGGCGTAAGGCTTCCGTCCTCGAACTCGAGCAGCAGTGCGCCGCGCTCGTCGATTCCACAGGCGGTGCCGATCCGTGCTATGCCCGACACTGAAGTTTCGTAGCGTCGCCCGCCGGTCTGGTCGAAGCGCCGCCACCTCCGCAGCACCTCCGACAGTCCCGCTTCGGCATGAACTCCGGCAAGCAGTTCGATCTGCGTAAAGATTCGTTCGCCGAGGCGCTCCGGCTCGATCAAAGGGATTCCTTCCAGCAGCAGTGAAGTCGCGGAGCCACTCAACTCAGGCGGAAATTCTGAGACAGTCAAATTGATGCCGACGCCGATCAGCGCGATCCATTCTTCGTTCCCCGACTCTTTTCCAGCTTCGCTTATCGCCGAAACCGTTTCGATGAGTACGCCGCCGAGTTTTTTGCCATTCAGCAGAATATCATTGGGCCATTTCAGCCCGACATGCCTCACCTTCGATTTGGAAGGCTGTTCAGAATCGATTTGTTTCGCAGGGTCGATTTTCGCATCGAAAGCAGACTGTACTGCCTCTGCCCGGAGCGAGTTGTTTTGTGGTTGGACAGGGGAACTGTCGCTCCGGAGAGAGTCGACGACCTCTGCAATAGCGACACCGGCGAGCAGCCCGAGTTCTCCTGCTCTCTCCGGCGCTACGATCGCCTGTTGTAGATAAAAGGTGGCGCAAAGAGAAGAATCTCGGGGCGCGAACCAGTTTCTGCCTCGCTGACCGCGCCCGCCCGTTTGCTCCCGAGCCAGAATACCGGAATAGCGCAGAGTGTTCGGTTCACCGTCGTACACCGCTCCTGAAAGCACACGCTCTCGTGCGGTGTCCATGGTCGAAACGACCGTATCTACTACTTCGAGCTTCATCAGATTTACTTCTTTGTTCCTACTACTTTAGTTTCCGGTAAAATAATGTAGACAGTTGAGCAGCTAGGACATTGGGCTCTTCTCTGGTAGCGTTTAGTCGCCAAACCAAAACTCCCGGAGCAAAGCCCAATGTCGGAAATAGTCTACCGCATTTGTACCCTGCTTGAAGCCGTTTTGATCGCGTTCCCGTCGGAACCAATCTCGGTCTGCTGCATCTGCTCCTGACGCTGCTGTGCGGCAGGTTCCTGCCTGCGCGCGGTGCGGTCGTGACCGCCCTGTCGGATTTCGGTCTGTCAGGAGAAGCTCGCTCGGCGCATCGCAATTGAGACTTGTTGCAGGCAGAAATGAGACGTTTTACGCCCCAAAACCGAATGCCTGGCTTTGTGAACGCCCTGCCCCCTCTTTGCATACAAAAGTAGAGGAAGCGAAGGCAAGAGGAAGCGAAACAAGCAGTGCCCTTACAGATACTTAGGGACTCTCAACAAAATAAATGTTCCAGTCCGCGAAGTCTGCCTTCGCGCCTTTGTGGCAGTGACTTTAGTCGCCAGCCGAAGTGGAACAGTTTAATCCTTGAGAGTCCCTTGCACGCTTTTTATTTCCTGTTGCATCGCGTTTACGGGCTGTCACGTGACATTATTGTGTGAGGAGCGGCGGGCTGCCAGCGGAAGACGATCATTTTCGATTTGTAGTCGTCTTCCAAAAAGACGAGATATTCGCCATTAGAGCGTCGCACGGCGCGTACCGACTCGACCAAATCGAGCAGCCCTGTTTCGCCAAGATCGCCTTCGGCAACCAGATTCCCCACAAACGATAGGTCCCGCAGACGCAGCACGCGTACAAAGGCATTCTTTATGCCCGTCCCGGCAATACCCCGTGTGTACGCGACGAACACATATTCGCCCGCCACGTCGAACGAGATCGGCTCCGCACTCTCGTGTCCGCTCGCCCCCTTGTCACAGGGCAAAACGATGCGCTTGCGCAGAACAGGTTTGCTGTGGCTCCAATCGGAATACAGGCACAGGACTGGTCCCATCGGCTTCCAGTGCTGGTTGTGATCGTCACCCTGGTTACCGCCAAGCAGCAGCAAGTCCTGATCGGGCACGTAACGCAGGCGCCGCGCTTCGTCCATATCATCAGGACGGACATAAGTTCGCGCTCGCTTATAGTCCCACTGCGGTACGCCATTTTTGTCCAGACCCGTCAGCGGGAAGGCACGTACGGTCTTGCCGTAGGTCTGCCACAGCGTTCCCTGGTCGTCCGGAAAGAGGATGCCCTCCGATTCCGCTCCGTCATTTGAAGCGTACTCCCCCGCGTCTATTTTGCCGTCGCCGTTGCGGTCGATCCACATCCATTCGCCCCGCGCGGGCTGATGACGCGGGAACCCGTCCTGGCTACGCCAGTGCCGCCTGGCGAACAGCGCGCATGGAATGGCTGTTTCGCCATCTGTCTCCGGGCGAAAGCGGTAGACGTGCAACAGCTCCGCTGTCATATCCGTGACAAACAGGAGTTTTTGTCCCTGCACCCGGCGCACCCAGGCTATCGCCCCGGCCGAATGCAGACGCGGATCATCCGGATATTTGTAGGGATTGACCGTATAGCCTCGATACGACCACTCTGTCGCCTTATCTCCATTGGCGCCTTTCTCCTTCTGCGTCGGAGCTCCAAGACGAAAACGCTCTTCTTTGGTGTACACATCGAGTAGGTCCTTCGGGTCCGCGTCTCCGACATCCACAAACGTCAGACCCATACGCCGCCATCGGAGGCGACCGTTCGGTTCATAGCACTCCAGCACCGTACTGCCGCCTGCCGTAGACCCACTGCTCGCGACATAGATACGATTGTCATCGTCCGTGCCGATGCCTCTGGGCTGGTTGAAACGAAGCGCGCCGAAAGTCCCGGCGGGTGGCGCGAAGATACCACCTCTGACACCAAATGTGGAGATAAGGCGGGGGGTCGTAGTGAGGTCGGCGTAAATCTTGATCTGCTGATCGACGCCGCTGTCGGCGATGAGGAGATGGTTGGGTTTGTCCACGCATAGAGCAGACGGAAGCATGGCGGGCGCAAATTCAATCCGTTGTGGCAGTAACATGCCGTTAGCGGTATAGCAGAGCGCCCGCCAGAAGTCGTGTTTCACGTCGGCTTGTGGACGCTGCAACACCCACAGATGTCCCTGACGATCCAGGCAGATTTTGTCCGGGCGCGGCACAGGCCATGTTCGCAGCAGAATCATCATATGTGCATCGTACTCTTTGATGGTGTCATCGAAGGGACTGCTCACCCACACGTGCTGCGCATCGGCGCATGCGCCTCGAATGGCTCCCTGCGTACCCTCGGGGACGGTGACGACAGGCAGGAACGTGCCAGGCAAGACATCGCCTTCTTTGCCTCGTCCTCCGGGGAACGGCGCGGGCTGGGTCACGTCCTTACGAAGACGGCGCGACAGTCCCGACCAGGTGTAGCCTCTGACGGGCCAGGAGCTACCCTTGAGTCCGCCGCCCTCGTTGCCGACGTTCTGGGCAATGAACACATAATCGCCACTGGCGGCAATTGCCGCCCCTCCCTCGTACCCCCAACCGTGCGTATGCCCGGCCACATGAATGGGAACACCCTGGCTGTACTCCATCACATTGCCGCCCGCCTCGTCCCAGAACACGTTGGTGAATACAGCGCCGTCGGGCAGGACGCAAATGTCTTCGATGTCCTGCTGCACCCAGACCGATTTCCCGCTGTATGTATTGCCTACGGTGGTTACGCTATATTTCAATCCTTGCGCCTGCAGGGAAACCATCGGCGCGAAACATAGCAAGACTCCAAGTCCCATCTTCCCCAGGCGACTCTGTATCCGACAAATCTTAGCCTGTACCGACAAAGGACCCACTCTACGTTTCGCTTCCTGTGCCCAATCCATGTTCGCCTCCGATGTCTATTGGGATGCCATAGTTCTTGTATCGACCTTTTCTCTCCGACTTTTTACAGACAGGCGAACCGCTGCAGAACTGCAGCCTTGTTTAAAGCGTTAAAGCGATTGAAGTAAAGCGGTCGAAGGCAGAGGTATCGTCTTTCTGTCGTCTTTCTGTCGTCTTTGGTAACTATTCACCCTCGTTCAGAAATTGGCACTTCTCCCCCTCTCCCGAAGCATCGGGAGAGGGGGTTGAGGGGTGAGGGTGAATAGTTACCGGATTTGGGGGAGGGGATTGGAAGTGGTCCACCCACTCAATCTCACTTGCCCCAGCCGAACTCGACCTGATTCTCCCAGTGCTCTACCCAATCGACATGGAATGCGCCGCCATGCTTTGCGACGCTGCGCCCCCGCGACAACTCCATGCACCCGACACCGGAGTTGTCATTGACGCGAAACGAGAACCGGATCGGGTCCCCTGCATCTTTTCGCGCTTTCACTTCGGGAATCTCCGACCAGGGGATCGCCGCCTCGACGATACGCGTCGTTCCATCCTGCACAACGATCAGTTTCCCGTTCATCACCGGTCCGTCCAGAGGCGACCTCGGCTGCCTGGGATAGAAGTGTTTGAGCGGCATTCCTGGTGCGTTGAGCCGCCATATCTCCGTGCCACCGCCGTATTTTTCCGCCACTTTGTTCAGCGCATACTCATAATCGGTGTCCTGAGACACAGTGTAGTTCGGCATCGTGCCGGGCGGGTTGGGATAAAAATGTTTTGTGCTGGCTGATAGAACATTGAAAGCGATCTGCACATTGTCGAAGTTCGGAAAGTTTCCGGCGGGCAAAATCGGGTCTTTTCGGTAGGAGTAGCGGCGCACGTCCGCGGGCCAGTTGAAGGTCGTCTTTTTGCCGTCCTGCGTCAGATAGGTCGTTGCCGGATAGAAGAACTGGTCATCATCGCGGGTGGCGAAGCGCAGTGTCCCGCCATCGGGGGTCGTGTCAGCGACCTTTGCCGCGAAGTAAAAATAGTTATCGTCGTATGAGAGGTAGGCAGTGGCGACGCCCTGTCCGGTCGCCGTGTCGAACTTCTTGAAAGGAAACCAGGCCGCTTCGGTGATCGTCTGCGTGCTGCTTTCGCTAACGATCGTCTGCGGCAGCACACCTGCCCAGTCGTCGAGTTTGCCATCGATGGTAGGGCTGAGGTGCGCGATGACGTTGGCGTGCATCGCCTCGTGGTGGATGACGACCCCGTCTTTCCCGGCATCGAAGCGCATCGTGAGCGGGTAGGTGTTGCTATCTTCGGTTTTGCCCCCGGTGACTCGAAGAGCGATCTGCTTCGTCTCATGCGGGCGGAAAGTGAGAGTTTGACCCGACTGCTCCAGCGTCAGGCTTCCCAGTTTTGCGGAGAGCGTCCCCTTCACGAGGCGGTTCAGCACATTGGTGAGCGTCAGACGCAGAACAGGCTTTTCCGAGATGGGTGCGGTCAGGTCGTGCGCCATCGTCGCCAGCGGCTCGATGCCCTCGATACGTGCGGACAGAATGCTCTGCAGGAGCATTTTATATGCGCCGGGCTTACCGTTTCCGCGCAGGAAGAAGCCACGTCCATCGAGCGGAATCACGATTTTGTCGCCGCTGGTTTTGAACTGGTTGCCGTAAAAGTCGAATGCCCGGACTTTGCCGCCTGCCACCGAAAGCGTCATCGAAGCCCCGGAAAGCGTTTCGGGCGCATTCAGTTCGTGCAGCAGCGCTTCCCGTCGCGTGAGCGGCTTCGTTCTGCCTTCGGGTTTCGGCGCTTTCGTGTCACTCAGCTCTCCATCGGCAGGCGTAAGCGCCGCAAGCTGTTTGCGCAGCGTCTCTTTATGAGCGACCTCTGCCAGACCGCGCGCCGTGCGAAAAAGCAGATTGTCCGCGCCGAACTCCTCGCCCAGATCCCCGACTACGACGACCGTGCCATCCTCTGGATCGCCCTTCGCGCCATCGAACGCCATCACCCACGGCAGACCATTCTTAAAAACCAGCTCGTGGAAGGTGCGGTCGCCAAGAAAATGCTGCGCTGCGCCGACCGCTGCCGCCGTAGACCAGGCGTTCTGATCTTCGTGAATATTGCCGCCGTATACGCCCATCGCGCGGTCGTAGCCTGCGGAGCGGTTGGCGGCGATCACTGCGGCGACTCGATCATCCGTGTTGGCGACCCAGCTTTCGGTGTCCCAGATACGCACCCGTCCGCGCGGGCTTTTGCGATCTACCCAGGGCTTATAAGTTGCGAAAGACGCCATTCCCTGATAGTGGACGCTCAGGAAGTCGAAATCGGGCAGGAAACGGTCGGTTCCATCGGGGAAGAGTTTGTCCAGCGCATTCGAAGAGGAGTCGCCACCCCCGACGAGTACATCTACTCTGTTCTCTGTCCGTGCCTGTTTGACACCCTCCGCCATTTTGCTGTACATATCGCGGTAGCGAATCATATCTGCGCCCCAGCCCGATATCGAAATGCCTTCCCAGGGTTCGTTCCAGAGGGAAAACGCGGTAATCGGACCCTTCGGCCAGCCGTAGTCTTTGCAGAACCGGGCGACGAACTTCTTGAAGTCCTCGTCGTACGCCGGTGTCCAGGCGATGTCGAACTTCGTGTCGAGCATATTGCCCTGCTCGTCGAGCCAGGGACGCTGACGATCTATCGGCTGCGTCCGACCACCGAAGTCGCCGCCGCCCGCCATCGCAAGCACGGTCACGCCCGCTGCCTGAAGCTCCGCTAGGCGAACCCCTTGCTCTTTGTACCAGCGCTCGAAATCGGGGTCGGTAGTCGGCTTGTAGCTGAGTCCCCAGCGGATAGCATGAACTCCGAGGCGGCTCAGCGACTCGTTTCCTACATCGTCGAGGCTCAAAGCCGGAAACTGAATCCGCGTCGGATCCGCCTTGAAGGTGCGGACGCACGAAACGACGAAACGTCTGCCCTGCGGCCCGAGATCGAGTACGAGTCCGTAGGCTCCAAAGCGCGCCGGGATCGTCGGCGCAAGCGTCAGCGACTGTGTGCCCTTCGCCGCGACCTGGATAGTTACCGGGATGGAACTGCTCTCGCCGATCTTGTAGACCGTGGGAACCCAGACGTCGCCCGGTTTGCCTTTCGTGCCATAGCCGATGATTTCGAGCCTGCCAGACGCCTGCATCGGCTTATCCTGGCGGTTCGTAATTTTGATCGTGAGCGTGAGTTTGTCGCCGGGCCAGAGAATATTGCCGGGAATGCTGCTTTTCACCGGCTCAGCTGTATAACCGTCCGTCGGAATATTTTTATTCACGCCAAACACTGTGGCGAAATCAGTCATACCTGCGCCGGTGACCATCTGCGCCCCCGCAGAGATCGCGCCGAATACGAAAAACGTTGCTGTGCAGGCAGAGCCGATATATTTCCAAACTTGCTTCATGTTTATCTTTCTTGTATTCAGACGTGTATTCAGGCCTAAGCACCTTAGCAGAATTTTTTCGTAGTTTGTTCAGCCAGGGTTGTTACGATGCTTGCCTCAACGGACTGAAGTCCGTCGCTACGAGCCTGCGGCTAAGTGTCCTTCGGACACGGGATCGAAATCTACGAAGTTATTGTGCTACACCGCTTAGCTCATGGCTGTCTGTGTGTACGGGCATAGCTTGCGATCATCGCGTTGAAAAGGGTCTGTGAGGGCAGATGCCCCTCCGCTTTGAGGCGAGCGGCGAGCGCCTCGCGTTCCTTACGTACGGCGACATCCTGCGGCGCGGTCTGAAGCACAGTATCATACTGGTTCAGGGCGCGGGCGTTCAACCCTCCGGCAGCATTCAGCCGCGCGAGTTTGAGGTGCAGAGCGGCGTTCTTGGGATCGTTTTTAAGCAGTTCTTCGGTGTGCGTGGTTTCGGTGTACGTGTCGCGCAGTTTGTGTGAGGCGGCTTCCGCAACATCCGCATTCGCTTTTTGCCCCAGACTGCGGTACGAACGGGAGAGGGCATACCAGGCTTCTGCAATGTCGGGTGACCGGGAGAGCGCCTGCTGAAAGTATTTGAGAGCCTGACGGTCATCCTTCTGCATCTGCGCGGCTCTTCCGAGGCTGTAGAGAACGTAGGGATCATCTTTCTGCGCCGCGAGCGACTTCACCAGTAGACGCTGGCCCTCGGTAATGCGCTCCGCCGTCACCGTTCCATCGAGCAGGAATCCGCCCAGACGTGCCTGCGCTTCTGCACTATCGGGCGCAATCGCCAGCGCACGACGATAGGTAGCCTCTGCCTCGCTTCGCTGCTCGCTCGCCGACTGCGCCTCGGCGAGATCAAGCGCATAGGTGACATTATTCCCGTTCAGCGTAACCGCTTTCTGCAGCGCCGCTTTCGCCTTATCCCACTGTTTGTCTTTACTGCCGTACGCCATTCCGAGCGCGTGCCAGTAGTCCGCATTCGCAGGCTTTTCGCGAACGGCGTGCTCGAAATAGTAGATGGCAGTCTCACGGAAACCCGCTTCCTGATAGAGATGCGCGAGTGCGGCGGCAGCCTGTGGGAGGTGTGAATCGATATCGACCGCGCGCTGCAGGAAGTAGAACGCGCTTTCCGTTTTAGTCTGTTGATCCTGCGCGAGCAGCGCAAGCCCGCAGCCTTCGTAGGCGCGAGCCATGTCGGGAAAGTTATCCGCGATCGTCCGATACGCTGTCTCCGCTTCCTTCCAGCGTTTCTGTACCGTGAGCGCATCCGCATCCGCCAGCAGTTGGTCAGGAGAGGGCGCATTATTCGAGGCGGCTTCATGCTCGGTACTGGTGTGTGGCGTCAGCGTCTCCGCCTGTTTCTGCAGCACAGCTTCCAGTTCTCGCCGCGCCGCTTCGCTATCGGGCACAATTTCGAGCAGGCGCCGGTAAGCAGCAACTGCATCCTCATACTCACCCTGTTTTGCGCAGCGACGCGCCAGTTCCCATCGCTCCTCGATAACCTGCGGCGACTTCAATATTGTATCTACAAGATGGTCTTTTTCAGCCCTGTAAGCGAGCACCTCAGCGTGACGTTTTTCTTCACGATCTGCCGCTGCTGTGTCGCCGAGTCTGCGATAGATGGCTGCTTTCTGGTAGGTCGCTTTCGAAAGGATTTCGGAGCTGTCAACGTGCATACCGTCCAGTCGGTCGAGCATCTGGATCGCGTCCTGCAGACGATTTTGCCGGGTGAACGACTGCCCGAGAAGTAGGTAGGTGCGAGGAATATCCGGGCGGAGACGCAGGCTTTGCAGCAGTGCGTCCTGTGCTTCCTGCACCTGCTGCGGGGAAGACGCGAGGGAAAGCAGGCTTCTACCGAGCGAGAAATATGTCTCTCCCTCATTTTTATTTAGTTCGACCGCCCGCCGAAAATGCGGTATCGCTTCCGCTTCACGATGCAGTTCGACGAGTGCGTTACCGAGATCGACCCGTGCGCCCCAGTCCGTGTCGGCGAGCTCTATCGCCCGTTCGAGCGGCTTTATCGCGCTGGTCATATCATTGGCACCCATCGCCGCTCTTCCCATCAGCCGATAGGCGACCGGGTCGTCGGGTGCAATACGCAACGCCTCCTGCGATTCAGTCACAGCCTGTTTGTTCAGGTGGGCGCGGCGGTAAATACGTGCCATCGCCAGATGCGCAGCCGGGGATTGTGGATGCAGCTTCAGGTAGGCATTCAAAATCCCCTGCGCCTCTTTCCTGCCGCCGCGCTCATCGGTCGCTTCCGCCCAGGCAAGCCAGCTCAATTCATTGTCGCTGTCGAGTGCGGCAGCGTGGGCGAACGCGCTCTGCGCCTCTGCGATCAAGCCGAGCTTCTGCCTGCGCAACCCGAGATAGTAGTAGGCTTTTGCACTGCTGCTCTCTTTGACAACCGCTTCGAGCCTCGAAAGAGGTGCGTACTGGAGTGCGCGTTCGGCGCGCTGCGGCGCCGTCCAGAGGAAAGCCGCCGCCGCTAGCAGCACAGCAAGCAGGAGTATCCCACGCCAAGAGCCGCCAATCGTTCTGCTGCTTCGTTTAGATCGTTTAGATGTAATGACTTCGGCAGAAACGGTGGGATCGACTTGAATCGTTTGCGCTGTTTTGAGGGCAGATTTCAATCTTGAGTTCCGGATATAAATGTGAGTTCCAGATGTGAAGTGAAAAAGCGATGGGTCGGACACGACTTGCTGGTGCCCGACCCATAGGAGTATTGAGGAGCCTACAGATTCTTTTGAGCGTCCGTCAACCCGGCCATCCAGTTCTGCGGTTTTTGTGTTCCCCAGTGGATAGCTTTGGCATGACCATCGACGAAAACCATATTCGCCAGTCCCGACTTTTGCCCGTTGCGGCTATGGCGGAAAGCAGGATACTTGCCAGTCCAGCCATCGGTCGCGACATCGAAGCCATCGGTATAGTCTTTGACCTGCAGCCAGTCCTTCACGAACTTCACACACTCATCGGTGTGCTTTTCGAACCCGACATCCTGATCGCGCAGGAAGTCTGTACCCGATCCCTCGTAGGGCACTCCCCAGCCTGCAGCACGCCACTTGTTGGCATCGGCAGAGAACACGGTGTCTGCGGGATAATCGATGCCTGCCATTGTGAGCGAAGGCTCCGTGCGGTCTCCGTTACTATCGGGCGGCCACCAGGCAGCTCCAGTATTGGCGCCGGTGATAAAGCCATTGACGGTATAGTCGTAGGGATTGCCGACGGTGCGCGACGGACAGGAGAAGACGGTACCCTGTAGTGCAGCATTGTTCTGTCCAAGATTACCCTTGTTCTTGATATATGGATCGAGGGCGGCAGACCATTCCGTAGAGTCGCCGTTGCCATTGGCGCGAACGAGAGTTTCATCGTAGTCCTGAGCATACATAAAGCCTGCGAGACCAATCTGTTTCAAATTGGAAAGACAGGATACGGCACGGGCTTTCTCCCGCGCCTGCGCAAAAACCGGAAACAAAATCGCCGCAAGAATTGCAATAATTGCGATCACGACGAGCAGTTCGATCAGCGTGAAGCCAGTCTGTTTCCTCTGGCTTCTGCGATTGTCTGAGTATCGCATTGGGTTGTTTTCTCCTTCCAGTGTGACTGGAGTGTATGAACGTGATGAGAGAGCGAAAAAAAGCGTTCTACAAATATTGACGAGCGGATAGGCGGATAAAAAATTGCCGGGCGAAACATACGAGTCGATCAGTGCTTGCTGACCTGATAAGCTCCTTTCAGCGCCATTGGAGCCATGTTGCGCGTGATCTCCTGGGCTTTCTTCTGATCTTCGGCACTGAGTTTATTGAAATCTCCCTGGCACTCGACTGCTTTCTGCTTGATCCATGCATCGTTTTCAGCCATCTGCGGTGAGGCTGCTTCGCGCCTGCCCTCCTGCGGTGCATTGGGAGCGAGGTTCGCGTATCCCAGCCAACTGATGAAAAGCACGAACAATACTACTATAACGACGATGACTGCGGGTGGCACCCCGTTTTTCGATGCGGACCGACCTGATGCCATTGCTGTATTCACCTCCTCCGATAGAATTCAATACATTCACTATTCGTTAGTCAAGTGATGTTTTGTCCTTTTTTCGCATGACGAAACCGCTCGAATTACGACTTCGCGTCGATTTC
>Ga0123338_10001682_pt1 | contig 21116 bp, 18 predicted proteins | sample grotaG_FD_89793 | JGI IMG/M metagenome (GOLD analysis project Ga0123338, IMG submission 89793) | Glacier valley bacterial and archeal communities from Borup Fiord, Nunavut, Canada, to study Microbial Dark Matter (Phase II) -... | ecosystem: Environmental > Aquatic > Freshwater > Ice > Glacier ...
ATATTAAAACTATTCAACCAAAAAATATTACCGTCGCTGGAAATACATTTACGTATAATTTTAAAAGTTATTCATCGACAGCGATTATTCTTGCACAGTCTGGTATAACATCAACTCCTGTTGCGACAACAACAATTCAAGCTACATCCATTCCCGTCACGACAACTGTTTCTGCAACAACTACTATTCCCGTTACAACAACAGTAAATCCAGCGTGTCTTTGTGGAACTAATGGAATGTGTTCTACCTCGTGTAGCTTTGCAAATTCTGCTAATCCAACAAGTGTGAGATGCACTCGATCAGTGGCTGATAGTACAAATCCCGGAATTGGTGCACAATCGCAAACAGATAAAAATGCAATTTGTTCAAGAAAATTTATTAATCAGGGCGATTCCGATGGGTTAGGAACAGTCGATCCAACAACCGGTACAACAAAATACGTTACTTACAGCGATTATCTCTGGTATTTACGATATGTGACAGGAGGGACGATACCGTCAAACATTTTCCCAGATTTTAATGGAGACGGTACTGTAGATAGGAATGATTTGAATATTGTGACGGGGACGATTGCGAGCGGGTTATAAAAAGGGGTGTCATTGCGAGGAGTTGAAAAACGACGTGGCAATCCCGTCTTAAATCTTACTAATTCTTTTATCCTACGGGATTGCTACGTTGGACTTGGAGTCCTCCTCGCAATGACATATATTATTCTATAGAAATTTTTTAATGTCGTATAATCCGCGGTATAAAATATGGTTGGCGCAGGCGCAGTTTGATCTAGATGCGGCTGTTTCCGCAGCTCAAAATGGATTTTATGAGTGGGCGTGTTTTATCTCAGAGCAGAGCGCGGAGAAAGCTATAAAATCTATTATAGTAGCCAATAATCAGATTGCTCCGAAAATTCACAAATTGACTGCTCTTGTAAATATGGCTAAAAAAGCGGATTATAGATTTCAGCAAATTCAATTTCAGGTAAAAGAAATCGGGATATTTACATTTATCGCGAGGTATCCATTCCTGATTCCAGGTGAGCTCGATGCTCCACATCTGTATATTACTTTAGAAGATGCGAAATTATGCATAAAGAAATCGACGCAAATATTAAAAACAATTCAGCCTTACTTCAACGATTAAATCAAATAATTCCTGAAATTGTTGATGCCTTTGATCCTGAGGAAATTATTCTCTATGGATCTTATGCGAGAGGAGAGAATACAGCTTATAGCGAGATTGATATTATCATCATCGCAGAAACAATTTTACGATTTCAGGATCGATCGTTACGCGCGTTGGAAATAATATCCGATGATGAAATTCCGGTCAATCCATTTGTTTATACTCCAGAAGAATTTCAACAAATGTTGGAGAAAAAAGAGAGTTATCTTTTGTCTGCTCTGGATGAAAGTATTTTGATATGGAGAAAAAATAAAAGCTGTGATGTTCAAGACCAATTGGCTAATTCACAGATGGAGAGTGACTATAAAAAGTACTTGTAAATAAAAATTTTAAATTGTGTGGATAAATAAAATTTGATCAAGGTTCATGAGCTTTTTTATCATCAAAAATTTTATACATTAAAATATAAAATCTTATTCGAGAATTCACTGTATTCAGAAAGTTTTATATTCATTTTCAGGACATAGATCAACTTTACAAAATAAACTTCCCAATATCGGTAGTCATCCAACGGTGTATTTTATATAACAAAAATTGTGGATAACGTTTTACGGAATTTATTAAAAAGAGTCTGGCTAATTTCTGATTTAGATAATTACCATAATAATTTTTAATATATATATTTCAAAACTCGTTACAGTGTTTAAAAAATTTCTAACACTATACATTGTTCTAATATTTGAATTAAAAAAAGACATTGCTACAGTATACTTATTGCTATTGCACTATTGTTTTTAAAATGGTTAAACTACCTTCACCGAAAATAATTTACATTGATTATTAATCAGTGTGAAAGGCAGTTATTTTTACAAAAAGCATAATGAAAAACTCGATACTGGGCGCAAGTCCAATTCTTACACAACGTACTTTTTATAAACCATTTGAATATCCGCACTATTTTGACTATTTTCAAAATCAAAATCAGGCACATTGGTTACCTACCGAAGTTCCTATGGAACCAGATATTATTGATTTTAAGGTAAAATTAACTCCATCAGAATCAAACTTGATTATTCAAATCCTACGTTTTTTCACACAAGGAGATATCGAAGTTAATCAAAACTATAACAGCATGCTTATTCCTGCATTTCCAAAACCAGAAATAAAAATGATGCTTTCTGCATTTGCGGCAATGGAAGGAGTCCACGTATGGGCATATTCATATCTCAATGATTCTCTTGGCTTGCCAGAAAAAGAGTACAGTGCGTTTATGGAATATGAATCTATGAGAAATAAATATGATTATATTCATGGTTTCGATGTTCAATCTGTCGAAGAGCTGGCGATTAATCTCGCAGTATTCGGTGGATTTATGGAAGGAGTTTCATTATTTTCTTCTTTTGCAATATTGATGAATTTCCCTCGTCAAGGAAAATTAAAAAGTGTCGGTCAAATAGTCACGTGGAGTATACGTGACGAAAGTCTGCACAGTAAAGGCGTTTGTCATCTTTTCCGAGATTTAGTCAATGAAAATAAATATATCTGGACTCCTGCTCTAAAATCTAAATTGTATAGCGCATGTCGTGACATGATTGCTCTTGAAGATAAATTTATCGATACGTGTTTTGAATTTGGAGATGTGCCGGGAATCAAAGCTGAACAAGTGAAACAATACATTCGTTACACGGCAGATAACAAATTAAATGATCTGATGTTGGATAAAATTTATAACGTAAACAATCCGTTGGCGTGGTTGGATGTGATGGTGAATGCAAAGGAGCACGCGAATTTCTTTGAAAATCGAGCGACGGAATATACGAAGGGTGGAGTAGTGGATGATTGGGGTTGAGCTAAATTACGAATTCAAGATTATGAATTACGAATTTGGGAAGGTTGACTAGGGGATCTGTCATTGCGAGGAGCACCGACGACGTGGCAATCTCGTCGGAGATCTTAATATAGATAATATTTATAAATTAAAGTGAATCTACAAAAAGAATATTTACAATTTATGGAAAACATGACGCCAAAACTGAAATTAGTTGATGTTCCATTGGAGCATTTGATTGTAGATCATTTATGTTACAGAACTGAAACGCCAGAAGATTATAAGCAACATCAAGCTGCTTTCATGGAAATGAGTGCAGCGTATACAAAAGGTGAACATAATGGAAGAGAGTTCCATCAATTTTGGTTGAAGGAACCTGTAAGATATGAGTGGGGAGGTCAAGTACACACTGTAGAATTTCCTTCACCGGGTGGAAGTGCGAATTATGAAACGGGGATACAGCACATTGAAGTGCTTGCAACAGAACCATTATTTCTCTTAATGAACAACGCAATTGTTGATGAATTTCGTTTTACTAGTAAAAGTGGAGATGAAACATACCTATCGTGGTCTAATAAATCCGCTTTTAAAATCACAGAAAAACCATTATTTATGAAATCGATTGTGGACGATAAGCATGAATTAACTTATTTAACATAAACATTATGGAAGAATTAAAAATGGGAGTGTATAAACATTACAAAGGTAATCTTTATCTTGTAATTGGTTTGGCGAAAAATAGTGAGACTCTCGAAGATCTCGTTGTATATATTCCGCTATATACTCCAGAGGAAGTGTTATCGAGAATGTGGGTGAGACCGTTGGAAATGTTTCTGAGTGATACTGAGTGGGAAGGAAAAACAGTGAAGAGATTTACGTATGTTGGAGTGAGGTAAATCCAATTACAAATTTGGAAATTATGAGAATGTCATTTCGAGCGTTAGCGAGAAATCTTATCGTAATCGATTAAAGTAGAGATTTTTCACATTCGCTCGAAATGACAGAGTAATATTTATTTAACATAAAAAACATCATGGCAAAGTATGAAACAGTATTAGATGCTCTATCCGCAAATGACCTTGGTGTCGCACAAGAAATGCTTCTCGCGGAAATAAAATCGGACGTCAAAAATAAATATAGTTGGGATTCACCCCATTACAGCATCGATCCCGAAGTGCAAAAAAGTATAGAATTAAATTTTGATAATGATTCACTAATCACATATTTTGGTCTAGAAAATCTACGTGATAGATATTTCCTACGTGATGAGGATGAAAAAAATATTGTTGAAGAGCCACAAACTTTTTTCGCGCGTGTTGCGGCAGGACTCGCACGTGGTGATAAAGATTTTGCACAGAAACTATACGATGTGATGAGCAAATGTTGGCTAATGCCCGGCACTCCTATTCTCACAAATGCTGGTAACAAACGTGGATTGCCGATTTCTTGTTTTCTCAATACAGTTCCCGACACGCTCGAAGGAATCTTTGATATTTATCGAGAGAATGCTTTTTTGTCAAAATATGCCGGTGGTATCGGTACTGATTGGTCACAACTTCGTGGTCAAAATGCTCCGCTAAAATCTACTGGTTTAAAATCTTCCGGCGTTATCCCTTTCCTCAAAATTATGGATTCTGAAACAATCGCCATTTCACGAAATGGATTACGTCGTGGCGCCGCAGCTGCATATTTAACCATTGATCATCCAGATATTGAAGAATTTATTGAAATGCGAAAACCTAGCGGCGATGTGAATCGTCAATGTCTGAATCTCAATAACGGAATCGTTGTTACCGATGAATTTATGCGTGCTGTCGAAGAAAAACGCACATACAAATTAATCGATCCTCACTACGGCACAGTAACAAAAGAACTAGATGCTCTCGAAATGTGGAGAAAAATTCTGAAACTGCGCGCAGAGACTGGTGAACCATATTTAGTTTTCATTGATACTGTGAACAAAGCTTTGCCAGAACATCTAAAAAAACTAGGACTAAAGGTACGTCAAAGTAATCTTTGTGTGGAAATAGTTTTGCCAACGAATGAAGAGAGAACCGCTGTGTGTTGTCTTGCTTCATTAAATCTTGAAAAATACGATGAATGGAAAGATAATATTGAAGAGTTAACATATCTTGGTGTCAAAGCTCTGGATAATAATCTTGAAAATTTTGTTGATATGGCAGATCCAACCGAATTTAAAAAAGCACTTTTTTCTGTGAAACATGAGCGAGATATTGGACTCGGAGTGATGGGTTACAATGGATATCTGATGAAAAATAATATTCCATTTGAAAGTATTGTAGCGCGAAATTGGAATAAACAAGTTTTTAAAGATATAAATAAATATGCGATGGCAGCATCCGAGAAACTCGGTAAGGTACTAGGTCTGCCTCTGGATGGTGGTACAAAGCGCAACAGTCATGTGATGGCTATCGCGCCGACTGCTAGTATCGGATATATTTGCAATGAGTCTACGCCGGGCATAGAGCCAATCACGGGCAATGCATATTTGCAAAAAACAATGGGAGGATCTTTCCTGGTAAAAAATAAACACCTTGAAGCGTTGTTAGAAAAGAAAGGAAAAAATACTCAAGAAGTATGGAAAAATATTATTGCTGCGAAAGGTAGTGTGCAGCATATCGGATTTTTATCTAATGAGGAAAAAGCTGTATTCCGTACTGCATATGAGATGAATATGCGAGAAATTATTGAACAAGCTGCGCATCGTCAACCCTACGTCGATCAGGCAATGTCTCTCAATGTATTTTTCAGCGCTCCTATTAGTGGAAAATATCTGAGCGAAGTACACATGATGGCTTGGAAAATGGGAGTGAAAACTCTGTACTACGTGCGATCTTCTGCGCCTATCGAAGCAACAAAGATTGAGAAAAGTAGTGATATCGAATTTGTAATGCCGCCTGACAGAGATTTAATAAATGAAGAATGCGCTGTGTGCCAGTAAAATATAAAATATGTTATCAAATAAAAGTATTCATAATTTAATAGAATCGAAAGAGCTAATTTTAGATCCTTATTTTGATCAAAATATAAGAGGCTGTGGAATATTATTACATCTTGGAGAAAAACTTCGTAAATTAAAAAATAAAAAAATTGATTTACGAAAGCTTGAAAATTTAGAATATGAAGAGTTTAAAATTGCAGAAGAAGGTTATCTTCTTGAATCTAATGAAATGATATTAGCGCAAACTTTAGAAAAAATTAAACTTCCTAAAAATATTGCAGGATGGATTGAAACAAGAGGAACAATTGCAAATACCGGACTACAGGTGCATTTGTGTGATGCTCATATTGACCCGGAATCTGATCTCAACATTACTCTATAACTCAAAAATAATAATTCGGTACCAATAAAAATTTATAAAGAATATTACATGATAAAAATGTATTTATTTCAAGTAGAATAAAATATTTCATAGAAAATAAATAACATGATACTTTCAGACCGTGATATTAAAAAAGCAATTGTAGATGGTGAAATTCGATTAGTTCCATTTTATCCCGAATGTATTCAGCCTGCCAGCATCGACCTTCATCTGGATAAATATTTCCTGATCTTTGACAAGACTCAAGCCACAATTCTTGATGTCAAAAAACCTGTAGATAATCTGATGCGTGAGGTAACTTTGACGGAAGATGAGGACTCGGCATTTATTCTTCATCCTGGTGAATTTGCGCTGGGTAATATTCTTGAGCGTACTTATGTTTCCAATGGTTATGTCGGAAGACTAGAAGGAAAAAGTTCGCTAGGTCGATTAGGTCTATTAATTCACTCTACGGCAGGATTTCTTGATCCAGGTAATGATTGCAATATGACATTGGAATTATTTAATTGCGGTTCTTTGCCTATTAAACTTTATTATAAAATGAAAATAGGTCAGATCGCTTTTGAAAAAATATCTTCACCTAGTGAGGTCGGATATGGAGATAAGAAATTAGGAAGTAAATATTATGGCGATACGAAAGTTCGTGCTTCACAGTTTCATAAAAATTTTGAGAAGAAAAAGATTTAATTACTCCACTATATTTTCCATTTGTATCATTTTGATTTGATCGGGAGTGATAGGGAAGGGGATGTGCAAAAAATCTGTTATTGAAGCGATAAATTGAATAAAAAATAACGGAATATGAACATGTAATTTTTTCTTTCCAAGCTCTTTTTCTAAATTAGTGATAATTTCCTCAAGTGTTAGTATTTTATTGCCGACTAGATTTATTATCTGATTTGTTGCCCCTGATTCTATTTCATTTATTATTCTTGATGCTAAATCCGACACATCAATAGGCTGAAATCTGTATTTCCCATTTCCAACAATTGGTGTGAAAATAGGCATTTTTACCAGTTTCTTCATCTCATCACGGAATCCTCCGTTTCCCCATACGATAGATGGCCGATAGATATTATATTTAAAATCAAATTTACCGGATTTATCTTCAATCATCTTTTCGGCAAGCCATTTTGTAAGAAAATATTTTGTCGGCGCGTTCTCACCCACACCGAGCGCGGAAATGTTATGAAGTTGAATTTTCTTTTCTGAATCTTTTTCTTTCATAAATTTAATTGCATCGAGAATATTTTTCACTACAGCTACATGCATTTTATTAAATGTAACATTAGGTTTGATTTCTTTGATTATTCCAATCAAATTAATTATGGCATCTTTGTTTTGAAAATTATTTATGAGATCTTGAACATCGAAAATATTGGTTTTGATCTGATGAAATCTATCTGACTTGAGATTTAATTCTTGATTATGAATCAGAATAGTTACTTCATGACCAGCATTCAATGCCTGATTCACAACTTCACGACCGAGAAATCCGGTTCCACCCAGTATTATTATTTTCATATGTGAGATCCGGGAAAATTACTTAAATGGATCGTATCGTTCCGATCCGGTATTAATGATTGGAGTATTAGCTGGAGTCGTCGTCGTGGTGGTTGTTACGTTTGAAATAGGATCAGTTCTTGTCGCAGTAGAAGTCGATGTCAAAGTGCCTGGATCGGTCATCATTTTAGGCTGAAAAGGATTATTAATAGGATTAAAATCATTGTTTGGAGTAGTTACAGAAGTTGTTTGCACAGCAGTCATCGCATGTGGTGTCGTTGGTGTACTCGTTGTGCTGTCTTGTTGTCCGTAAAGATAAGTTCCTTCTGGAGTAGTTGTTTCAACTATTGGTGTCGGTGTATATGTAGGAGTAGGATCTGAAAAAACGCTATATCCCGGTACTTCTGTATTTGTTTTTGTTATCTGTTGCATAATAACAGGTGTTTCACTCATTGTTGTCTGCGGTAAACTTATTGCGTCTACAGTCATGGAATCTGGCATTGTGGCTGTGGAATATTCATTTTTATAAACTTGTGACTCACTATATTCTTTAGGATCATAAGTTGTCGCTGGTGTAGTCGTTGTTGTCTTTTCTGTCGTCGTTGCTGATGAGAATGGTCCAGAATCGGTAGTGACCATAGAAACAGCTGGAGTAGTGGAGGCTCCATATAGCTCATTAGCAAAAGAATTGTTAGACCTGGTTGTTGTGTTCGTAGTCACAGATGTGTCAGATAATGGAGATCCAAAAAGCGGGTTTGTTGCAATATTATTTTGTATAGTTGGAGTCGTAGTCGTAGTAGTTGTAGTATTTAAAACAGCATTTTCAGGCTGTTGATAATATTTTGTAATTTGAGTGATTTCATCTTTGTCATTAGACTTTAATACCCGGATCAACATAATGATAGCAAATACTAAAATGATGAATAAAATCAGCACAAAGAAGCCTATTAATATAGTTCCTAACCATGTCGGTACTTTTCCGATTAGAGGCAGATTAATATAAGTTCCTGTATCTGTGGTGCCAGCTATTGGACTCACGCTACCTTTATCTTCTGATAGTGAAAAAGTCCATGAATCGTCTAGTTCTCCGGCACCATCTTTAGCATCGTTACCCGCAATATGTACTCTTACTTCATAATTTCCATAAGGTAAATTTTCTTTTGGTGTGTAAGAAAACGCGCTACCAGTAAAAATAAATCCATCTTTTGCTGTTAGATCAGTATCTACATTAGTGTCAGTATTGGTAAGAGTGACTTTCAAAGTAGAGCTATTCAAGGGAGCCGTACCTTCACTCAAAACGGCTGTTATATTAGGTTTTTTGGTGTCGGTTCTCTTTCCAGTTGGCGTTTGACCTGTCAAACGTGGTTTCCCGATCGTGGTACTAGATGAAGAATTGTCTACGGTTACTGTACTAGGTGTCGTATCAGTTGCGATTACTTTCCCATTAGAATCAACGGCTTCAATTTTTACAGAATATTTTCCATTGGCAATAGTGCTCGTGTCGAGAGTATATCTGGTGGCATCAGATCCGACGGAAGTGATCTTTTTATAAGTAGTAGAACCTTCAGATGCGTAGGAAATATTTATCCCGGCAACAGTTGCTTGGCTAGATAATGACCATGTAATCAAGAATGTTTTTCCAGATAGTTTATCTCCAGCCTTAGGCGTAAGTAGCTTTAAAGTAGGCGAAACTGCCGTTGCTTTGGCGACAACTATCGTCCAAGATTGAGTAGAATAATTACCATATGTGTCGGTAACAATTATTGAAATAGGATGAGCGCCTTCGTCAGCGGCTGACGGTGTACCAGATAAAGTCTGATTTACAAGATTTAAAAATGTTGGTTTCTTATTAGAATAAATAGCATATGTCAAAGCGTCTCCATCAGGATCGGTTGCTGTAATATTATATGAGTATCCAATGCCGATAGTAGCCTTTGATGAAGGAATAGATTGAATTTTAGGAGGATAATTTGAAAGAGCAGAAGGTTGTTTTACAGAAGTATTCCATTTTCCTACTTGCGTCCATTCATTTCCATTTAGCTCAGAAGTGGCTCCACCATATGTTATCCCACGCTGGGCTTTCATATAAGTATTAGTATTTTGCGGAGCGAAATTGTCTGAGAAATTAAATACAAGATAGAATTTCAGAGTATTGGCATCTTCTTTCACGACGCGTTGATATTTCACACTTGCATTTGATGTCGCGGTAGCTGTTGTTGAAAGGGAAATCTCTCCTGGATTAGATGATGGAGAAGAGTATATTTTTGAAACTGCTGATTGAGTATTGTCATCAGGGACCAAACTTGTGGAATTGATCACATCACCGTTTGTATTTCGTGTATACACGACTGCTCTCCAATCAAAACCGCTTCCTACAGCCACATTTTTTAGTTTTATTGTCGCGTAGCTTCCAGGTGCTTTGTCTAGCGAAGGAGCTGATGAACCAAACCACACTTCTGCGGTCTCTAGCGAATCGACGTTTGCATCAGAAACTTGTGCAATAAAAAGTTGTTGATTACCTTGACCATTCGATGGAGAAATAGACACTAATGGTTTGTCTGTGTTTGCGGTTGTTTTTGTAGTTTGTTTTGTATCTGTATTAGTTGCGACGAGAACTGCGACAGGAAGAATAAAGAGTAGCACTAGAAAACCTACAGCTACACTCCAATTTTGATTTATACTTTGCCACAAACGTGATACCGCGGATTGTTGTTTAGTTTTTATCATGAACTTGTTCTAGAACTCTAATTTTATATCATAAAAAATTTATTAAATATAGCATTTAATTATTCATAATGTAAAAGATGATGTCATTCTCAATTTTGTCATTGCGAGGAGTGATAACGAACTGAGCCTGTCCCGTTGAAGAACGGGATGGCAATCCCGTAGGAAAATCTCACCAGCAATATTGAGAAATATCCTCACCTTTACAAAAGGGGAGGTGCCCGATAGGGCGGAGGGGTTGTGCCCCTTTGTGCTTAATGTTCCTACTATTCTTCGCCATGGCTAAAATTTATTTATTCAGAATGTGTTCCTTTCTACTTTTTGGTGGCAAAAAGTAGCAAAAACCAGCGCGTAAGTCGTTTGCTATCCACGATCCAACGGCGCAATCCGAAAACGCGTGAAGATTCGGGAATAAATTTAAATAATTTAAGAATGTAAAAATGTAGGAATCTAATAATTGTAGAGACAGAGAGATCCTTCGCATACTCTAAGGATGACAGGAACGTGGTACAGAAATGGATTCCAGCCTACGCTGGAATGGCACAAGAGATACAAGAAAAATCCTCTTACGTCTCCTTTCCAAAAAGGAGATAGCATCAGATTGCATTGCGTTCCTAATTCTAAATTGTACATTCTTAATTCTAAATTGAATCAAAGGCTATTTGTGAGCGATTTAATGTCGTTCATGTAATCACGAACGGTTGTTTTCCAATCATTGAGACCAATACATGAGGTACAATAAATATCTTGCATTTCTTCTGGAGTAGGGTTGCTACCATAAACTTCATAAATACCTTTGGAAACTTTGTTCACGCCTTCGGCCCAGGATGCAAACTCCCAGAATGAATTGCCTCTTTTGCCCCAACCCCAACAGTTGTGTGTTTCTTTGTTTGGATTAGATACATCTAATGTAGTTACCTTACAAAAACCTGATTCTACGCCGGAAATTGCTGGAATTAACGTGTAATCAATGTGATATTTATCCGCAGCAGCGACAATATCGGTTGCAGCTATAGCTAGAGGAGAATTTTTTGAATCAAGATATTTTTTTAATGCTAGAGCTCGTTTATCTCCAACCTCAAATGAAGGGACTACATTTTTTTTGTCTAATGGTTGTAGTGGAATAGAGTTGATCACGCTCTGGGCTCCGAGTACGGAAGGGTTGTCGGAATAATTTAGGTTATCTGCTTTAGCCACAAACTGTACATTTCCCGTAGTGATCATCGTGAGTGGTAAAGATATCGCTACGATTGATAATACAAATGAAAAAACGACTTTCTTTTTTGCTATTTTTTTTACAAATTTTCTTATGCTTTTCTCTGGAGTAATTGTAGAAAAAGAATTTCTATTCATCATGTCGATCACATACTTTTTGTCAGACACATTTTCTGGGTTTAAAAGATTCATTTATGTCAAAAGAATTAACATAACAATATATCGTTTTTATTAATTATTTGTCAAATGTAAAAGTTTAAATAATCCCATCAGTATAAAACATATACTAATTTTTAGCAGTATGATACATTATTGCCAGAATAGTTATTCACATCATTATGAATAGGAAAATTGCCGCAGCATGGATAGCACTTTTGATCAGCGGATATATCGTCACAGATTATGTTCAAGATTTTTTTATACTACTTTGTTTGTGGAGTGGAATCTTGATTCTGGGCTGTACGATTATGTTGAAATATGGCTGGGAGCAGAGTAAAAAACTAACTCTATATTGGGTTATCACTTTGTTTCTTGGGTTTGTATTATCGGCGATTCAGTTTCAGGAGAGTTGGAGTTTTCTACATATTAATCACATTAATACAATTTGGTTGATTCTCATCGGTGCGAATTTTATGGTAACGTCTTTTTTTCAAAAGATTTATTATTACGCACTTACTGGAGCTGCGATGATTTTTCTTTCTCTTCCTCTGGATACTGTTAATTTTAGTTTTCCGGCGACAACTTATGGTTTTCTGATTTCGATCTCGCTATGCGGATATCTTGTTCTTTCTTATCTTACTCCTCATGATAGATTAAATCTAGGCAAGGAGTATGAAGAAGCGAATGGATTTGATGAGGAAAAATTTACACAAATGCATATATTCAAATGCTCTAATTGTGGATATATTTATGAGGGTTATGAGAAAATAAATTATTGTCCACGGTGTATGGCAGGAGCGGATATGTTGGAAGATGTGGGGGGAAGATAATAAGTAATTAACAATTATTCTTTCCAAAACATACTAATCGTCCGCACAAATTCAGCGTGTGACCACGTCAGCGGCTTTATCGAAAGCTCTTCGCCGGTGTAGGCGTCAATCTGCTCGGCCATCAAATATGTTCCGCCGGAATATTTCAGCACCCAATCGATAAACGGTACCGCTTGTTCAGGTTTTCCACGTAATAAATAATATTGAGCGAACCAAAGAGTAGTGATGTACCATGGATTTCCCTCATGTGATGGATCATTTCGATAATAAATATCGTTGTTATACCGGAGCATTCCTCCCACGGGAGATTTATTCCACAATGCTTTTTCCATCCATTCCATAGTTTTCAATACACGAGGATCATCAACGGGCAACATTTCAAAAAACCATATGCCGTAAATACTTGAGTCTACACGGTCAGATTTAGTACATGCATTGTTAGCATAATCTTTGTACAGCGCATGAATAAAATGACCAGATTCTTCGTCATAAAAATGCTTATTTACAGCTTCCTTTATTTCAAATGCGGTAGCTGAGTATTTTTCTGCTTCCTCGTGTTGACCTAATTTCAAAGCCAAAATTGAGGCACCGAGTAGAGCGCCGTAAACGGAAGCACACGTGTAGAGAAATATTCCGCGTTGCTCTTCCCACAGGTCGTAGCTTGGTCTCGGTAGATTAGTGCCAGCAAAACAGTCAGCTAGAGTATCTTTGTTATCACTGAACTTTTCCAATTTTTTAATAATGTTTGGTGTCGGGCAGTCTTTGCCACAGTATCTATAGTCACACAGAAAATCTGCTGCAGGCTTGATAAATGTTTCCCAGAGCTCAGAAATTAGCTCGTGATTGTGATGTCTTTCGTAATGTTTCCAAAGAGCCCAAAGTGTAGTCGAAGTCTCATCTTCTTGAATCGGTAATTGTGGATTACCTACAGCATCGACCCATGGATGCCAGGATGATCCGAGAGTTCCGTTTGAATTATATTTATGGAGGAAATATCCATCTTTCTCGATTAGCTGAGCACATTGTCGGAAAAATTTTTCACACAAAGTAGTGTAACCAAGCTCGTCTAGAGCATTTATCGTCAACGCCGCGTCACGATGCCAGAGATAAGAATAATTGTCTTGCAGATATTTTTGGTGAGTGGAATCATTGCCTGCAATTACCGCGCCGTCATTATCTATTTGAGTACGAATCACGCCGATAGATCGCGCATACATTTTTTTAATCTGCGAAATCTTGTCAGGATCTTTTATCACGTCATCCATGTGAAATTCATTCTCACTGTCAGACTTTAAATTTTCTATCGGAGTGACGATATATGATTTCCAAAAATTAGCAGTATCTTGCAATAAATGATCTACATCTTGATCGCGAATATACTTCATCATTTCCTCACATTCTGTAATCGTATGACCACAAACGATAAAATAGTCAAAAGATTGTGTTGAGCTTCCATTTATTTCTAGATCAAAACCGATCGTAGATTCTACGGCTCCTCGAAAAATCGGATACATATTTAATTTTCCCGTATTTGGATCTGGGAGAGTTCCTTCACCGCCATTAGAATGAGATTTGTCACAGCTGTACTGCGAAATTCCTTTTATGCTACCGATTCCGAGATAAATATTATCTTTGTAGTGAAAAAGCATATTGGACATCGGATACCAGCACGCTGTATCGCCAACATTATGTTCTTTCAGATAAAAATCGTGATTGAAAAAGAACTTAAGGCTACGTTTCATCGCAAAAAAATTAGTAACCGTGAATCGAGCGAGATAAATATCTTTGTGAGGCAGAACCGTATTTTCTATTAAAATCCTTACACCAAATTTCTCGGATTCGATTGTTGATCTACCAGCGAGAGAATCTTTTTCATATTCAGGTGTGACTTTGAAAACGCTTTCATCATCGAGTCCAACTAGATGACCAATATCCCAAAAATAATTTCGTATATGATGACCCATCAAATGGTTGTTACGACCGACGTGAGGCCAGTAGAAATCTGTCATCTGCATATGTTCATCGATATTGATGAGCATATTTCCATTTCCTAGAACGAGAGAAGTAGCCATATTTTATAAAAAGCAGTTAAGACTAATATAATCAAAAATTTTTTTAAAAGCAATTTTAAGAACAGTGCAAAGGGAAAAGCGTAAGGTGAATAGTTGTCATTGCGAGGAGTGATCACGACGCGGCAATCCCGTCGAAAAATCTTTAACAATCAAATTAAAAATATCCTCCACCTTTACAAAAGGGGAGGTGCCCGATAGGGCGGAGGGGTCACCTCTGTGTCTTTCCTTTCTTATGCTTAATGTTCCTGTCTCACTTCGCCTTCGGCCAAACTTTATTTTGTTTAGTTGTATTTACTTTCGTTACTTTTCTCTTGAAAGAAAGAGTAATCAAAAGTTCAAGAATCCCGAAAAATCGCTACTACTAATACGGAGACGCGATTGATCGGGATTCATTTACTCCTTCGAGAATACATTAACAAGTTCCAATATAATAAATCATTAAAATTACTGGTCAATCACTCTATTCCAAAGGATCTGTTGAGAAAAATTGTATAGATAAGATTTCCTGCAGGAGTTGTGATTCTTACATCCTAAAATTACTTTTCCTTGAATGTGTATTCGTTCGATGCTCTTTCACGATTTTTGAAGCATTGGCGGCGTATTTTTCGGCGGCGCGTCGGACGAGGTCGCGTTTGTGAAATGGGGTGTTGTCAATAAAAAAAATAAATAATTCTAAGTAAACGTCGGTTGTGATTTCAGTCTTCAGTGTTTGTTTCGAAAAGCCATATCTCGTACTGAGAATCCCGAGCTGAATATTTGAGAATATTGTTTTGAAAGTGTTGAAAACTGAAATCGCGTTAGAATTGAAAACGTAATATATAAAATCCTTGTAATCTCCAAAGTTTGTATTTTTTTTCAATAAATTTACTTCTCGTTTTTGCATTTTAAACAAAACGATATCTACGTTTGCGATTGGATTAAAATCAGCAGGATCAAAAAAATAAATAGAGCTTGCGGCAAAAATTGGGTAGAGAAGACAAGAAATTTGTGTCGTTTTGGGATTTCCTGTAAATCGCATAGCCGCTTCTTTCTGCATTATTAAATATGTTTCGATCGGAGGATTAGAATTGAAGCTGATTTTATCTAATATCTCAGTAGTAATTCCGAATGGAATATTGGCAAAAAATTTGTAATCAATCTTTGGCAATTTATAATCAAGAAAATCTTCATTCACTAGCTCGATTTTATCTTTTTTATCTTCATATTTTAGAATTAATTTTTGGTAAAGACTGGTGTTTTTCTCGATACCGATTACTTTGCCAGCAGATTGGATTAATTCATTTGTTATTCTGCCCGTTCCAGGACCGATTTCAATGACAAGATCTTCATCTATAAAATGTGCTAAGTCGACTATTTCCCGAGCGACTTTAGGATTTGCCAAGAAATTTTGCGATAGAGAAATTGAGCCACGTGAAGAAATAGAACCACGTAGAGGAATAGATTTAAAATTTTGTCGTGGATTGTACATAAAAGTCTTGATCGGTAGTAGATTATAGCGGATAGTTAAATAATTACGAATTCGTCTTCTGTCATTCTTGTAATCGCGAAGTATGGGAAGGATCCCCGCCTACGCGGGGATGACATATGATTACCCAATTTCTAACGGCACCTTGTTAATTGATTCTTGCTCCGCCCCACTCAAACATGCTAAATCCGACTCGATTTACGCTTGAAAATGTAGGAGCAACAACATTTCTCAAATTATTTTCACTATTGTAGAGCATGAAATATCTTTTGTAGTTATCTGGTTTTGGTGAAATCGTTAATGGAGCCAATTGATCCATTACTTTTTCATCAATGAAAGTTATGTACAGGTATTTACCAGTCTCAGATTGAAGTTTTGGCAACCAATATTCTATGAATTGAGCTTTTTCCTTAGTGTTGAAACCTAATTGATCTAGTTTTGTATTCAAGAATTCTTTAACATTGCTTTTCTCTAACATCCAACCTAGCGACTTGTTTACTTTCAAATTGTTGAATATTCCTTCCCAGAATAGATAATCAAAGGAGTTTCCACTTTTATCCGTCAAAATACCGTTACTATTTGCCGTAACATTCCATCCATTTTCATATCGGGGTGCAGAGTAGGTCAAGCTTCCGTCAATCTTTAAGTGTACGTTAATCTGCGTCGTAGATTGTGGATAAAGGTATACAGCAGGTTTTGCGCAGCCACCGACGATCAAAAATTCATATGACTCAAATCGTATCATTCGTCCAAATACATCTTTCCAATAAAACACTGGATGGTTCTGGACATATTGATCAAATGTGAATGGTGTCGTGTCATCCTCTTTTATCGTATTGTACTTATTCATTCCACTTTCAATGTAATCTTGACTATATAGCTTGGACAAATCGGCATCATCTTTTGGATTAGTATATTCATAAACGGGATTACCATCACTTCCAGTTCCGGTTTGCTTCAATGCTGTCATAGGGACATTCACAATTCCAATATTGGATCTGCCGCACACGGCACCGCCGTAAAAACCATATTGGTAGAGGTTATTTCCTGTTTTTGGTGTAGTCCATGTGACAGCTGGAATTAGTGTTTCTATCTCACTAGTAATATTTCTTTTCACAATAGCTGGAGTATAGAAATATCTTTTGAAAAAACCTGTTTTTGCTTTAATAAAGATTCCTGTGTCAGTTTTATCTAGATATGTCTGAGTTCCATCGGCTAATAAGGTAGATTTTGTCAAACCATCGGAATTAAATAATACTGTTGTGTAAGCGGTATAGAAGGGTGTTTTAGCATCTACGATATCTATATTTTTTGTATCTTTATATACAGAAGTATCAGTATCGGTTTTTACACCCGTGTTGAGCCACGCATCTTCTATAAATTTATATGTTTTGGTACTAGTGTTATCCAAATACGAATAAGTGTCGAGAATTACTGATGTCGTATCATTTTTTAATACAACGACTTGTAAAGTAGGATAAGAAGATTCGAAGAAAGATCCTAAAAAACCGAAGATCATGTCGTAATTATTATATTTACCACCCTGAATTTTCCCAATTGAGTAATATTCCGTGGCGCCATCGGGATCAGTCATCGTTGGCGGAAACGGATTCCCTGGGCCTTGATTAGCATCGGCATCCAGATATTTAAAAACATTCACATCTGTACGACGAACTGGATTCGAAAGTAATACATTAAAATTACCGATTTTCTGCGCTACTGGCGCGGTACTTGTCGTGGTTGTTACGACAGTTGACGTTACAGGAGTAGAAACTGTTAACGTGGACGTTACAACATCTTTTGTATTGGAGCTGATATTAATCTTATTGGTAGCAAATAATATGATTAAAACTATTGCGCAGAGTAGTGTTATCACGCCACCAGCGGCAAGAAAAATAATTTCTCTCTTTGTTAATTTTTTCTTCTCGCCTTTGGAAGATATATCCTTTTTTTCTTCAATCGGTTGAGTCGCATTAGTTTGTAATTCATCAGAGATAGAACCGGTTTTCGTCGTATCAATATTCTCTTCTACCTCAGTGTGTTTCATGTTTTATAAAATGAATTAGTTATGAAAAATCTATACTTTTCATAAAACAATGTAAAGGGGGTACAAGAAATTTATTTCATCATTGATATTATTTCCTCGCCATAAATGTCGATATTTTCTAAACTTGTTTTTACGGCATTTTCTATGAGTTTCATATCCAAATTCGTTCCTTCGTAACAAAATCCATACTTATGTCGGATCGCGCCGTTACCCGGATTGATCTCAAAATTGCCATTCAGAATGCCATAATTTGCAATGCTTAGATATTCTGCAATCTTTTTTCTTTTCGTTTCAGGAGCGAAATTTTTAATCTCAAGATATAATATAAAAATATATGAGTCTTCAAAATTTACTGCTAGACCCGAGCCCACATTAGCGTTATTTGTCACGGTAAATTTCAGCATACTTTCACTAGTTTCGATAATCTTGAAAGAATATTTTTCTAAGATATTTGGGAGAGTGAATTTAAATTTCATGTTTTAGTTTTCTATTATCGATATATTCTTTCACACTTGGCAATCCGGCTGCAATGATGATTAATATGCCTCCAATGATTATTTTTATATCTAATACTAGGATCGACAAATTTGTATCCTTCCACCACGGCTGCAAACCCAATGATTGATGCCGCAGTATATAAAAAGAATGGTAGCCAAGAAGCAGTAATTAATTCAAAATTTTGTCTTTCCCCGATCACGAGAGAGATTACAATGTGAGTAATAGCTATTGCGAAATAAACAAGTGTAACTATTTGTAAACTAGAGTATTTTGAAGAGATTTTTTTTGAAAAAGTAGTTTCTGAACTGGAGGTGATTCCATTAAATATTGCTAGTAATATTGGCAAAATAAGAGCACCAGATAACTTTAGTGTGAAAATAAGTAGAAGACCAGTAATAGAAAGAATCAAACAAATAATTTTAACTGAGTTTAATTTTTCTTTAAAAAATAAAAGACCAAAAATGTATGTGAAAATAGTGTACGCTGCGTAAAATAAAAATGATGTCGTGCCTAATTCCAAATATCTAAATGCATACATAATCGGTACGATTGTAAAACATGTTGAAATCAAAACGACGGCAAACCATTTATAATCCTCTCGATCTATCTTTATAAATGATTTTTTATAAAACCCAATGATTATTAACAGAAAAACTATAAAGAAACACTTAACATATGTTTGAAAAAAAATATCGTTGTTGACTAAATATTTTGAGAAAACACCGTAAGATCCAAACATCAGAGCGGATAGCAGTATTAATAAGCTTCCCTCATATTTCTTTAATATTGTTGTCATTTTATCTTCTCTTTCAAATATTCTACTACCTCATGAAATTCATTTTTCGGTTTTACCACGCCGAAATGTTCTTGATCGGTGAATTCAAAATAATCGGAGTCTAGTTTCTCGTGAATAAATCTAGCTTCTTCAACTGGGATAAATGGATCATCCGTAGAATGATATTGTCCGATAAATGTCTGATTGGACTTGATCTTTTCCCAATCCCATGGAGTGTCGTAATAATGGCTTTTTCTCTCATCTTCGATTCCTAGATCTGTGTGGCAGGCACTGACGAGCACACTCCCAAGAATTTTATTCTCTTCGGCATAGCGCATTGCAGCGACGGCACCTGAAGAATGTCCGATCAGGATTGTATTTTCGTCGGCGCCGAGTTCTTTTATAAAAGGTAACCAATATTCTTTTCGGGCTAATTCTGGGTCGGGGAATCTCTGAATAATGCATTTTACTTGATCAGAAGCCAAATTATCTGCGATATATTTGAACCAATTGTCTGATGAGTCACCGCCACCGTTGCCGGGAATGAAGATTATTTTGATGTTTTGCATAAAATGTATTTATACAAAATTATATCTTATTAAACCTTTTCTCCCAAGATTTTCATTAACGCGATATAAGCTCGATCGACTCCTGCTCCTTCGTTTATTATCTCGTTATTTATTCTTTTACTCAGGTCTTTGGCGTTTCTATCAAGCTGTTGATTAGCTAATAGTTCTCTTAGTAAAATATTCAGTTTTTTCGCTGTCATTTTCTTTATATAATGAGGTTCTAGGCCAATTCCTAGCATCTTTGCTAGGTTTCCGGTCCATATTTGCTCAGATATAAATGCTAATGAAAGTGTCCTAATTCCTGCACGCATAGCTTCTTGCAAACTTCCTATTCCAAAATGTGAAATCATGGCATCCATTTCAGGTAAAAGAGCACCATAATTTAAAAATGCAGTTGTATACAACAATTGATTGTCCTGTTTTAAAATTTCTTGTCGTAATTTCCCCTCAGTTTCTTTATTTTTGAGAGTTGGATCTTGGTAAATTATTTGTATCTCTGGATTTAATTCTTGTAATTTAGCAAGCATAGCTAAAATTCTTTTTTTGTCCTTGTATTTCGATGGTGACATACTACCAAAAGAGACGAATACAATCTGTCTATTCTCATCTTTTGCTTTCAGTATGGATTCTTTTATTTCATTATTAGTTTCGGCGTTTTTAGCAAATTCGGTAGATTTATTTTCAATGTATGGATATCCTACATTTTCAATCTTAATTTTATTTGAGGGATACTCTTGATGATATTGCCCCTCGATAAATATTGGATATGCCTTTAATAAATGAATATTACCATCTTCAAATTCTTTCATTGTGCCTGATGCTGCGATAGGACTTTTCTTTCCGTATATTTTACGCATTTTCCTTGCGCTGCTTCCTAATATTAATCTTTCCACAGTTAGAGCCCATTTATTCGCTTTTATATTTTTTTCTGCATTCCGCGACCAATAGTCTTTATCACCTAAAGGTAA
>Ga0123338_10001685_pt1 | contig 21092 bp, 12 predicted proteins | sample grotaG_FD_89793 | JGI IMG/M metagenome (GOLD analysis project Ga0123338, IMG submission 89793) | Glacier valley bacterial and archeal communities from Borup Fiord, Nunavut, Canada, to study Microbial Dark Matter (Phase II) -... | ecosystem: Environmental > Aquatic > Freshwater > Ice > Glacier ...
ATCATGATTATAAGCCCCACCCTTAAGATTTTTTGGAGTACTTGTTTTATTTTCTGTATTTATTTCGGGTTTGTAAGCTGACTTTAATAACCACTCTTTGTAGGCTGCTGCTGCATCTTCAGTAAGTAGATTTTCCTTTTTAAAACCTTGCCCGAGTGCAAATTGTAATGCTCCATTGCCAGCAAGCATAACATGGGGGGTTTTATCCATGACAAGTCTGGCTACAGAGATTGCATGAACGATATGTTCAAGAGCAGCAACACTTCCACAACCTCCGTTATGGTCCATTATACTTGCATCAAGGGTAACCTTGCCGTCTCGGTCAGGATACCCCCCGAGGCCAACAGAATGATTTTTAGGGTCTGCCTCTGGTACTCTTACACCTTGCTCTACCGCATCAATGGCATTTCCATTGGCGACTAAGACTGCCCATGCTGCCTGATTAGCTGCAACGCCAAAATCCCAGGTAGAAATAACAATTGGCTTGTTTAGCATGTCAAGAGCATCAAGGGGTTCACTTGCCCGGGTTTTGGAAAAAATAGAACTCAGAAATGTGGTGACAGACAGGAAAATAAATTTACGACGGTTGAACATAACAAGCAGTAAAAAATTATACGATCACAGAAATTTTGGGCTCATGTAAAACGGGGAAATTACAAGAGTTTGCAATGAAACACATTTTTCCAGCATCAGTATGAAGACTGATTGCTTTAGACATCATCAGAGATTCACTAACGATGACTACAGGATGCAGAACAACATTTTTAAATCGCCCTCTTCCTCCTGGAAGTTCTTCTAGTGTACCAACTGCATTATCTGTATAATCAATGACAACTATACCATTGATTGCACATAAGTGTAGGTACCAGAGCATATGGCAGGTTGATAAAGAAGAAACAAATAAGTCTTCAGGATTATAAAATGAAGGATCTCCCCTGTATGATGGGTCAGAAGAGCCAGGAATATTGATGGTTTTTCCTTCACCAGAAATAGTAAAATTGCGACCATATGATTTGTAATCCATTGTACCCAGACCTAGATTTCCTGTCCATTCAGTATTTATACGATATACCAGTTCTTTCATAATGCGTTTAATGAATTGAAACTTTGGAGCCAGTATGTCTGTTATTAAATTAATTCTGGCGCAAATACAAGGCTTATATCAGGGTGAACCTGTTCACAATTTAAACAAGGTACTAACGAAATCTTTAACAAATAAAAGAATCAGTTGAAGGCATTATCTTTATCAAAACCAACTAACCTTTAAATTTCATTTACCTTCCTTTACAAAGCTATCGGCTCAAATTTTACAAGTTAACTTTAAATAAAATTTAATATTCTATGTTCTTAATTATTCTCGGAATACTCGTGATTCTTGCTGTGATACTCGGCAAAAATACAAACCAACAATTGTATAAATTTTCTTCCCTATTGATTTTTGCTGGTATAGGCCTGATTGCCCTGGGTGCAGCAACTTCTATGTTTAAAGTTATCGGCACAGGAGAAGTTGGTGTAACCAGCCTTTTTGGAAAGGTCGATGATACCCCATTATTCAGTGGTTTGAATATCGTAAACCCATTGGTTACTGTCACACCTTTTAATGTACAAACACAAAATTATACCATGTCGGGTGTAAGTACTGAAGGGAATAAACCTGGTGATGATGCAATCAGGGTTCTGACTGCAGATGGTCTTGAAGTAGTAATTGACCTGACTGTTCTATACAGGGTTAAGGCCATCGAAGCACCGAAAATTTTAAGAACCCTTGGTGCCGATTATGAAGATAAAATTGTCAGGCCGGTAACCAGAACCCGAATCAGGGATAATGCTGTTTATTATGATGCCATCTCATTATATTCAACTAAGAGAGATGAATTTCAGGCAAGAATTTTCAAAGAAATCCAGACAGATTTTAATAGCCATGGTCTTGAATTACAGCAGTTACTAGTACGTAATATTGTTTTGCCAGCAACGGTAAGGGCCAGTATCGAATCAAAAATCTCAGCTGAACAAGATGCTCAGAAAATGCAGTTCGTACTTCAGAAAGAACGTCAGGAAGCTGAACGTAAGCGTGTAGAAGCCCAGGGTATTGCTGACTATCAAAAGATTTTAAGTACAGGTCTTTCTGACAAACAATTACAGTATGAATCAATTCAGGCACAGAAAGCTATAGCTACATCACCAAATGCCAAAGTGATTATCATGAATGGTAAAAGCACTCCTATTCTGATTAACGATAAATAAAATTAATCCTTTTTTCAGGGGTTCTGTTATGGTATTTTTAGCCATGGCAGAACTCTTTTTTTGTCAAAAAATCCTAGCTTTCCTTTTTAAGCTAGCTCAAAAATTCCCATCTTTAATTGATCTCATTATCCTGATAAATTGCCGCCAGCAGATAATCTCACCAGCCTGATAAATTGCCGCCAGCAGATAATCTCACCAGCCTGATAAATTGCCGCCAGCAGATAATCTCATCAGTCTGATGAATTGTCGCCAGCAGATAATCTCATCAGCCTGATAAATTGTCGCCAGCAGATAATCTCATCAGCCTGATAAATTGCCGCTTCTGATAAATTCAATTCGTTAACTATTTCCTAATTGCATAGCATTGTACTACCATGCCCAAGCCGTTAAAAGTACTTCAAGCCTCTGCAGGATCAGGTAAAACCTTTAGTCTTACTGCGCATTATCTGACCCTTCTTTTTACTGGAAAGAATGCCTACCGTGAAATTCTGGCTGTTACATTCACTAATAAGGCTACCGAAGAAATGAAAAGCCGTATTCTGCAGGTTCTGGCAGGACTGGCCCGGGGTGACGATAAATATAGTAATGTAAGAGAGATTATATTAGAGGCTCATTCTTTTCTAAATGCCGGGCTTTTAAAAATTCAGGCAAGAGAACATTATCAGCAGATTTTACATGATTTTGGTAGTTTTTCGGTAAATACAATTGATGGCTTTGTACAAAAAGTAATCAGGGGTTTTGCATTTGAGCTGGGTATTGACCCGGGATACGGGCTTGAAATGAATACCAGTAAAGTTATTGAAGATGTGGCAAACCGGCTGAATGATAAACTGTCAACTAATCCTGGATTATTAAAATGGATCATCAATCTGGCAATTGACAGGATAGAAAACGATAAAACATGGAATTATCATGATGATCTGATTAAACTGGCAGAAGAAATTTTTAAGGAACGGTTCCAACCCTTTGATCAGGCTCTGCAGAAATTGCTGCTTGACCAGGACAGCGATACGTTGTTTGATGATTATTCCCGGCTTACAAAAATAACCATCTGTGATTTTGAAACTGCGCTGAAAAAGGTTATTGCAGAAGCTGCTGTAATTTTTGGAGACGCAAACACTGATATTTTACAAAAAAAGACAACTTCTCCGCTGAACGCTTTAACGAAAGTAAAAAGGGGCCTGCTTGATGAAAGTCAGTTTTCTAAGCTTTCAACTTACATTGATAATCCCGATATCTGGATAAAAAAAGAATTTCAAAGCGATCTTTACCAGCGGCTTAATCCTGTACTGATTAAACTTTTTAAAATTTACGACGAAGGTTTGCCAGCCTATAATCTGGCAAAAATTGTCATTGGTAAGATTTACTATCTGCGCCTTATGCAAGAAATGACGCTGCTACTAAAGGATTACCGCAAAGAAAGTGGCTCATTACTAATTTCAGACGCCCCATTATTATTGCAGGGAATTGCTGGCAATGATTCTGGTAATCCATCTTTCATCTGGGAAAAAATGGGTAACCGTTATACCCATTTTCTATTTGATGAGTTTCAGGATACTTCGGTAAGCCAGTGGAACAGTTTCAGGCCCCTGCTTGAAAATGCATTGGCTTCTCCAACAGAAAAGTATACAGATCATTTGATAGTAGGCGATGTCAAACAGGCCATCTACCGCTGGCGTAATGGAGATTGGAATATTTTACATAGCGGTATAAAAACGGCCATAGGTACTGAATCAATTATTGAAGAGCAACTTGACTCAAACTACCGTAGTACTGAACAGATAATTGAATTTAATAATGTTCTTTTTGACTTTGCTCCCGGTGCGTTACAATTAATTTTAAATCAGGCTATTAATGACGAGGGTAATTCTGACCTGCTGAAATGGTGGCAGATCAACGGCTATGATTCATTAGTTACCGGTGTATATGCCCAGGCTCTGCAACTGCCACATGCAAAGACCCTGAAAGGAGGTTCTGTTTACTTTAAAGTTCTTAGAACTGATGAGGAGGTTGAAGAAGGTTCTTTTAAAATTGGGGCATATAGAAAACAGGCACTGCAGCTATCGGTACATGAAATTCGTAGACTGGTTAGTGAAAAAGGATATTCTTACAATGATATTAGTATTCTGGTTACTGTCAATGCTGAAGCCGCAATGGTTGTACAGGCCCTGATGCTGGCAGGCATACCTGTTATATCGGGTGATGCACTAAAAATTGCCGGAAATATCGCCGTTAAACTAATTCTGAATACTTTAAAGGTTCTTTCTGATGTAACTCCTGAAAGCGCCATCAATAAAGCAAGTTGTATTAGTTTATATGCTGCCCTGCGTAAGGTTAAATTACCTGTTCAAAGCTTCATCGGGCTTGAAAACCGCTCCATTGAAAGTCTTGAAGGTTTACTGCCATTGAAGTTTTGCCGTAGTTACCAGAACTGGGTGCATTTACCTCTGGCCGAACTAGTAGAAAAAATCATTGGCGCCTATGAGCTCAACCTGCCAGTGTATAAAGAACACCTGGCATATCTGTTTGCTTTTCGTGATCTGGTAACGCTCTTTACGGCAAATGGTGAATCTGGGTTAAGTTCATTTCTTGATTGGTGGAATAAAGAAGGCTGTGACCGTTGTTTGCCCTCGGCAGACGGTGCCAAGGCTGTACAGGTTTTTACCATTCACAAATCAAAGGGATTGGCATTCAGGGCTGTACTCATTCCGTTTTGTAACTGGTTACTTGATGGTAAAGCCAATACGGTATTTTGGGTGCCGACTCAAGACACGCAGTACCATAAGCTCGCAAGTATTCCTGTTACGTATTCAAAGGCATTGGCAAAGTCACCAATGGCCCATGCGTATTTTGAAGAGTTACTCTTTAATTATATGGATGCTATAAACAAGCTCTATGTAGCTGCAACCCGTACCAGAGAACATCTCTATATTATCTGTCAGGGATCCAAACCAGGAGTAGAAGCTAAATCTGGTTATAAAACGATAGGACAAATGCTAACCGGAATCATTAAACTTTTTCCTGCTTATAAATCAGCATTCATTGATAATGATACCCTTGTTATCGATTACCCGGTTATTGAACAAGACAAAAAGAACACTGATATAGCCGGTTTAGAAATTCTGCAAATGCGTGAGTATCCTTTGTCAGACCGTTTAAGTGAAGTGCTTTCTATAGAAGCGGTCAGTAGTAAGCTTGATAAGTTATCGAACAATATTTCTTTACGCGAAGGTTCAATTTTACATGAAATACTGTCAAGACTTACCAATATCGCAGAACTTGATGCCGTACTTCAGGGTATGCGCAGTGAAGGTTTGATAAAAGAATTTGAGATGGCCCATTTTAATCGCCGTACTAGTCTGGTTTTGAATCATCCTGATCTTCAAAATTTACTCAATGACGGGGGTCGGGTTATGAATGAAAAATCAATTATTTCAGCTACTGGTAAGAGTTACCGGCCCGATAAGGTTTTAATAGGTGATAATCATGTAACAATTCTTGATTATAAGTTCACCCTGAATGAAGATAATGCGCATATCAGGCAGGTTAAAGGATATGAAGACCTCTTAAATGAAATGGGTTATACCCAGGTCAACACCTATTTATTCTATGCGCTGACCGGAAACTTAAAAAAAGTATAATTCATGGAATCATTTTTAGCTGAAGTAGCAGCTCATTTATGCGAGCATCAGGCAGGGAAGTTGCAGGATACGGCCCTCATTTTTGTGAATAAAAGGCCAGCCAGCTATATGCAGCAGCATCTGGCCAGAATTATCGGCAAACCTTTCTGGAGCCCATCTTTTTTTACAACTCAGGAATTTTTTGCCCTCTCTTCTGATAAAGAAATTGCCGACCCATATACCCAGTTTTTTACCCTATTGTCTGAATATAACCGTTTAATGCAGGATGAAGGAGCCGAACCTCTTACTCCTGATACATTTTATGGAATTGCCCAGACGATCTTAAATGACTTTAATCAGGTTGATGCTGAACTTGTTGATGCCCATATTTTATATGCAGAACTTAAAGATATAGCCCTGATTAAACAGCAATTCAGCCACCTTACCGATGAACAGCAAGTATTCTTAAGCGATTTCTGGAAATCTTTTTCCCCAGGAAAACAACAAGCCCATCAGGAAATATTTATCAGGATGTGGCGCAGGATGCCAGATCTATACTCCCGTTTTCATGAGGCTTTAAATCTTAAGGGGAAAACAAGCAGTGGTCAGATTTACCGTGAGCTGGCAGAAGGCCATGCCGGCAAGGCTGATTTTATTCAGAAGTTCGACAAGCTTGCTTTTGTAGGTTTCAATGCGCTTAGTAAAACAGAATCAGTCATATTTAAACGCTGGCAGAATGAAGACCGGACACTTTTCTACTTTGACACCGATGCCTATTATATGCAGGATGATTTGCAGGAAGCAGGTCTGTTTTTACGAAAAAATACACGTAAGTCAGGGCTTGTTAACGCTTTGGGTTCAGATAAGCCGCTGATAGCAACAAATGGTAAGACCATTAAGGTTTATAAGGCTGAAGGTCATATCTCTCAGGCTAAACTATTGGCAGGATCTCTAGCTGCTGACTACCCACTTTTGAGAGCAACTGATCAAATGGGAAAAATTGCCATAGTATTGGGCGATGAAAGTTTACTATTCCCTATTTTGCAAACTATTCCATCATTATTTCCTGATGGTTCAGGAGATGATCTGCCCGTAAATGTGACCATGGGCTTCCCGCTGATGTCTTCTGGTATTTTCGGGTTTGCTGATATCTACCTCAATGTTCAGCAGACTTATACAGATAAGCCTGACAACCTTGTTCATTACAGTAAAGTTGCCGCTTTTCTTTCACATCCCTTAACGGGGTTTGATGAAAACAGCCGCATCAGCCTGATGCAGCAAATTCTTCAAAATGCTCAGGCAGAAGTTACTGCAACTGATTTAATAGCTGCAGGTGAACTAGCCTCCTGGTTTTTCAAGCCTGTTTTAGTTTCAACTGATGCAATTAGTCAGCTTTACCATTGTTTCGAATATATTCTATACCGACAGCTTGATTTGGGCCAGCTTCAAAAAACCGATAGTGAACTTTTATCCCGGGTATTAAAAGAGCTAAATCAGCTTAGTGATGCCCTTGAGGCATATACAAGTCAGCTCTCAGTTTCTTTTGTCCTGGCTTTAATGCGTAAAGTTTTGCAAAGTATATCGGTACCACTTCAGGGCGAACCTTTGCAGGGTATCCAGATCATGGGCTTGCTTGAAAGCCGGGCTCTTGACTTTGATCATGTTTATATTCTGGGTGTAAGTGAAGGCCATTTACCTAAAACCAGCCGTACACCAAGTTTTATTCCTGATAGTATCCGCAGGGCATATGATCTGCCTGTGCCTGAAAATCAGGATGCTATTTCTGCCTATATGTTTTACCGCTTGCTTCAGCGTTCAAAACAGGTTAGTCTCATTTATAATGGACAAACTGACTTAAACAATTCAGGAGAACCAAGTCGTTTCCTGAGACAGCTTGAGTTCGAATCTCCCTATAACTTTATATATATTCAGCAAAATCAGGAAATTGGCCTGCAATCTAACATCAGATTTGAGGTGGCTAAAGAAGGTCAGGTGCTTGAAAAGCTTAACCGATATCTTCAACAGGATAATCCCACTCCAATCAGCTTTTCTGCTACTGCATTAACCACCTATATGAACTGCCCCATGCAGTTTTTCTTTAAATACGTGGCCAGGCTTAAAGAGGCTCCAAAAATTGAAGAGAACATAGAGGCTAGAACCATTGGTACTATTGTACATGCTGTTCTTGAACAATTTTACGGTGAACTGATGGCCACCGATCCATTGATCACCCAGGACCGGATCAAAGAAAAACGCAGTACCATTGATCAGATCTGCCGGCAGGCGCTTAATCGGGAAACAGCAATAAAATCAAAGAATGCTGGTGTCAGATCAGGCCCAATGACATCTCAATTGCAGGCAGTTAAAGATGATATCTCAGGACATGATGAAGACCTGTCAGGAGAGGCTAATTCACTCTCCGCTGTTCAGGGCATACATGAAGTGCTGCTTGCAATTACGGGTAGGTATGTGAGAAAAACGCTTGATCATGATGAGCAGATCAGTCCTTTTCACCTGATTGAGCTTGAAAATAAAAAGGATTATCATACTTCATTTTTAATTGATATCGGGGGTAAGCCAGCCTCCGTTCATTTCAAAGCGATTATTGACCGGGTTGATGAACTTAGAGGTCTTACCCGGATTGTAGATTATAAGACGGGGTCAGATGTACTGAAATTTAATTCTGTAGAAGAACTATTTCAAACCGATGGCCATAAAACAAATAAGGCGATGATACAAACGCTTTTTTATACATATATCTATGAACAGGTGCGGGGTATAAAAAGTGTAGTCCCGAATCTTTATCTGGTAAAAATTTTAGGAAACCAACACCAGAAAGAGGCTACAAAAACAGTTTTTAATCAGGGCTCAAACTATCAACTTGAAGCTGGATTGTTAGAGACTGTAAAAACAGAATTTATAGAAGCATTAAAACGTAAGATTGAAGAAATTTTTGATTCAGAAATACCATTTATTCAAACTGAGGTTGAAGATAATTGCAAATTCTGCCCATATCTTTCAATTTGTGGTAAATAATTTTTTATTTTTTGTCATTCTGTAAAATAATACCCAAGGTAACAGTATGCCAACATATGATATTTACAATATGAAAGTCACCAAGACTTAGCAAATTAATTATGATTATGATGACCCCTTTTTTACATCTTATTAACCAGAAATTTGATTAAAGTGATTTCGGTGGTATTTTTGCTGGTTTGCGCAATCATTATTCTTGAACTTTTGAGGCAGGCTCGAAACCATTTATTTTTCTTAGAGGAGATGCTTAACTGAGACTATCCTCTTTATTTTTTTTGCAGAACCGGATGTTTGGAAAACTTATTCCTTATTTTAAAATAATTTTAGACTATTGCGCAGTAATACAATTTACCAATAAATCTTATTCATTTGGGGACCCAAATCCTAAGCTCAATATGTCAATCATAAATAATTTTGCTTTTGATAGCTATGCTTCCTTGTTATAACAGTTCGACAGGGTTCAGAATATCCATTTATACAATCAAACGAAAGAATTGAGGGACTGTCTGTTTCAGACAGCCCCTTTTGGGTGGAGGAAAATCTTACCTTTAATTATATAGAACTAATTTCATGAAAAAAAGCGTAATAGCTGTTTGTTATATATTGATTGCTTTTCAAGCATCGGCACAGAAAATTTATATTCACTGCGGTAAACTAATCGATGGCAAAACAGCGGTTCCAAGAACTGAAGTAACTATTTTAATTGATGGCAGGCATATTATCGGCATTCAAAATGGGTATGTAAAAGGTGGCACAAACGATCATGTGATAGACCTAAAGAATAAAACAGTGCTTCCTGGCTTAATAGATTGCCATGTGCATCTTGAAAGTCAGTATGGCCGCTCAGCGCAAATGGATGGGTTTACCCAAACTGATGCTGATATAGCTTTTCATTCAGCGGTATATGCCAGAACCACCTTAATGGCAGGCTTTACAACTGTTAGAGATTGTGGTGGTTCAGGGGTAAATATATCACTGAGAAAGGCCATTGAACGCGGACTCACACCAGGACCTGATATGTTAACGGCTGGTAGAGCTATTTCTGCATCTGGTGGTCATATGGATAATTCAAATGGTCTGCGTGATGAAATTTATGGTAAACCATTAGGTCCCGTTGATGGTATTGCTGATGGCAAAGATGAGCTGATTAAAGCAGTACGCCTGCAGTTTAAAAGAGGTTCAGATTTTATAAAGATTGCCTCAACCGGTGGGGTTCTTGATTTAAGCAAAGATGGTTCGGGTGCCCAGTTTTCAATTGAAGAAATCAAGGCCGTCGTTGAAACTGCAAAAGACTATGGAATGGCCGTTGCCTGTCATGCACATGGTGCTGAGGGTATCAAAAGAGCAATTCTGGGTGGTGTAACTTCTATCGAGCATGGTACATTCATGAATGAAGAAGATATGGCTCTTATGAAAAAATACGGTACATATTATGTGCCAACAATCATAGCAGGCAAGTCAGTCGCTGACTCAGCAAAAATTATGGGTTTCTTTCCGAAGGTAATTGCTGATAAAGCCATGCAGGTTGGACCACAGATTCAGACTACATTTGGTAAAGCGTATAAGGCAGGTGTGAAAATTGCCTTTGGTACCGACGCGGGTGTTTATGCCCATGGTAAGAATGCAAAAGAATTTCAATACATGGTTGAAGCAGGTATGCCGGCTATGGAGGCCATTAAATCAGCTACCGTCAGTGCTGCAGACCTGCTGGGTGTGAGCAAAGAAAAGGGATCTATTGAAGCCGGTAAACAGGCTGATATTATTGCGGTAGAAGGTGATCCTTCCCAGGATATTTCTATCTTGATGCAGGTTGGTTTCGTAATGAAGGCCGGCAAAGTTTACAAACAGTAATTTTCTCTACAATCTATATTTGTTAAAATGATATTCAAAAAATTAATCCTTTTAAGTTCATTATTCGTTATCCTGACAGTTAATTGTCAGGCTCAGTCTGATTCTGTAAAAGTTATCAGGGCAGGGCGAATGATTGACGTGCTCAACGGTAAGGTGTTACTTAACCAATTAATTTTAATCGATCATGATACAATCAGCGCCGTGGGTGCTGATATCAAAATACCAAAAGGAGCAGTGGTAATTGATTTGAGTAATTCAACAGTTTTACCCGGTCTGATTGATTGCCATACACACCTTACAAGTCAGCATGGTGATAACTATTACGAAGATATTTTCAGAAAATCTCCTATAGATTATGCGATGGTAGCACATATTTACGCCCGTCGAACTTTACTGGCTGGTTTTACCACCTGCCGTGATCTGGGTTCTACCGCATTCATGGATGTTGCCATGAAAAATGCCATTAATCATGGTGATATTCCTGGTCCACGTATTGTGGCTGCTACTTTTTTTATAGGTAGTACGGGTAGTCACGGTGATTTGAACGGTTTCTCCCCTTATATAGAATGGGCAAATTCAAAACAGATGAGTGGGGTGGCAAATGGGGTTGACGGTGTACGTGCCCAGGTTAGGTATAACGTCAAGTATGGTGCAGATGTGATCAAGTTTGGTGCCAGTGCAGGTGTGCTCAGTGAAGAAGAAAGTGTGGGTGCACCACAGTTTAGCCAGCAGGAAATGAATGCTATTGTTGAAGAGGCTCATTTATGGGGTAAGAAGGTTGCTGCTCATGCTCATGGCACTGAAGCGATTAAGATGGCCGTAAAAGCTGGTGTTTCATCGATTGAGCACGGTAGTTTCCTTGATGATGAGGCTATTCAAATGATGCGCTCACATGGTACTTACCTGGTTTCTGATATTTATGATGATGATTATATTCTGAGTGATTATGCCAAACATGGTACCCCAGAGAAAATTATTAATAAAGAGAAACTGGTTGGTAAAATTCAACGCCTGAGTTTTCAAAAGGCTGTAAAGGCAGGCGTAAAAATCGCTTTTGGTACTGATGCAGGGGTTTATCCTCATGGAAACAATGGCAAGCAATTTAAATATATGGTAAAATTTGGTCTTACCCCAATGCAGGCTATTCAGTCTGCAACCAGCAGTGCAGCTGATCTGATTGGTTTAAAGAATAAGGTTGGCTCAATTTCAGTTGGTAAATTTGCTGATATTGTAGCTGTAACTGCTGATCCATTAGCAGATATAACCCGTCTCGAAAACATACAATTTATAATGAAGGGTGGTGAAGTCTATAAGAATGGAACGATTGTACATAAAGATTAAGAGTTCATAGCATAAGCAACAATATTGACGGCAAACTTTGTATTGTCTTCAGCCATAAACCGTTTATTTCTAAAATCATAATCCCATTCACAGCCATAATCTTTATTACTATATAATACGCCAATGCGTCCATTGATTTCAATGGCCTGCAGGTAGTCATGGACAAGGTCGTCACCCCAGCCATTTAGCTCAAATGAAGTTGTTGGCGGGCCTTTGTCGAAATTAAAGAACGAATGATAGATGGCATGGTTTGCAGGGATTTTTCTAATCGCACCTGCACCAAAAAGTGCGTGCATCTGGCTTTCAAAAGATTTGGCAAAAAGGCCATCTATATCGTGGTTGCAATCATCTACGAAGATGAAGCCACCATTCAGCACATATCTTTTAAAATTTTCAGCTTCTTTTCTGCTGAATTCTACAAGTTTATGACCGCTGAGATAACAAAACGGTGCATTAAAAAGATCATTGCTTTCAAGGTCTATAACCTGTTCTTTGGTTTCGACTTGAATACGGGTATATTCTATTAATGAATTTAATAAATTAGCAGGCATACGTTGATCTGTATCCCAGTCACCAGAATGGTAACGTAAACGAGTAAATGAAAAGGCCTTTTTTAGAACCATAATAAGTACAATTGGGTTTAGGTAGCATGATAAATTTAAAACTAAGTAATTGGATCCAATAGAGTCAAAAGTAAACTCGGTAATAGCTAAAATACCGCTATTAAAAAAAGAAATACAGAAGGTTATTATTGGGCAGGAAGAAGTGATAGACGAAATTATCATTGCTTTTCTGGCAGGAGGGCATTGTTTGCTTGAAGGTGTACCCGGGCTTGCAAAAACCTTACTCGTAAAAACGATTGCAAAAGCGTTAAAACTGAGTTTTAGCCGCATTCAATTTACCCCAGATTTAATGCCGACAGATATTATCGGTACCGAAATACTCGAGGAAGATCATGTTACAGGCAAACGGTTTTTTCAGTTTAATAAAGGCCCTTTATTTGCAAACATTGTTCTTGCAGACGAAATTAACCGTACACCACCTAAAACCCAGGCAGCCCTACTTGAGGCAATGCAGGAATTTGCTGTAACTTATGCTGGTAAAACATATCCTCTTGGTGACCCGTTTTTTATTTTGGCTACCCAGAACCCAATTGAGCAGGCAGGTACATACCCATTGCCAGAAGCACAGTTGGACAGGTTTTTACTCTATATAAAAATACGTTATCCTACAGCTGATGAAGAATTTAAGGTTCTTGCCAGTACAACTGGTACAGAACGCCCCGTACCTGCAGCTGTGATTGATGGTGAAGATATTGTTTATCTACAAAGTCTGGTACGGGAAGTTTTTATCAGTGATGCCATGATTAATTATGTAAATCAAGTCATCAGGGCTACCCGACCAGACGATAGCCTAGTAACCTTTGTGAAGGAATATGTTCGTTGGGGGGCTGGCCCACGCGCCGGTCAAGCCCTTATCTTAACGGCTAAAGCCAGGGCATTATTTCACGGACGGTTTTCAGTAACCCTTGATGATCTGCAAAGATTAGCTTATCCCGTACTCAGACACCGCATTTTACTTAATTTTAAAGCTGACGCTGACCAGATTAATGGAGATATGGTAACTGCTGAATTATTGAAACAAATTGTAAGGCCGTCTAAAAGTATGCATGAGTAATCTGGTAGATCCTAAAATTATAGCGGGGATCAAAGACCTACCGCTTCTGGCAAAAACCATGGTCGATGGATTTATGGCCGGTGCAAATAAAAGTTTACTGAAGGGCGAGGGTATTGAATTCAGCCAGTACCGGAGTTACCAACCTGGTGATGACCTGCGTCAGCTTGACTGGAAGATGTTTGCCCGTTCAGACCGGTACTTTATACGTGAATCACAAATTGAGGCGAGTATTCGTGTTCGTTTCATTTTAGACGCAAGTGCCTCTATGAACCATCGTGATGGTGATAAAAAGGGTTTGAATGGTATTCGTAAAATTGATTTTGCCAAGTATTTAATTGCTTCACTTGCCTATCTGGGCTACCTGCAGGGTGATGCCGTCGGGCTTACAGTCTTGCATCAAACCAAACCTATACGTATTGAACCAGCACAAAGCTTCCAGCACCTGAACAATATCTGGCATCAGCTTGAAGGTGTTGAGCCAGATGACTTATTTTCTGGTGATCAGGTTAAGTCCTCTAACATAGCAGGAAATCAACAAAAAGAGTTAACTATTTTTTTGACAGATTTCTATCAGCTTGATCGGGAAATTTCGACCTATATTGAAGCCTGTAAACGCAGGAGAAATGAAGTACTTGTCTTTCATCTGATGGCAAATAATGAACTCCAATTTGATTTCCCAGACCATTCAACTTTGCAGGATCTGGAAAGCAGAACTAAGGTTCAGCTTGATAAGAAGAGCATGCAACAACACTATTTTGATCACTTATCACTGTTCCTGGCATCTACAAGGTTATCGATGTTAGAACGTCAAGTTGCTTACCACCTTTTTACACTTGACCAGCCTATCGGTATTGCCCTGAGAAATTTTTTGCAGCTGCGTAAAAGAATCCAGGTATGATCGGCTTTTTTAACCCGTATTGGTTGTATGGCTTATTCGCCTTAATCATTCCAATTCTGATACATTTCTGGAATAAAAAACCAGCCGAAAACATTGAAATCGGCAGCATTTTTTTACTAGGGGCGGCCGAAAGATCAAGTCTGAAAAGAGGCATGTTTAACCAGCTCTGGTTACTGTTATTACGTTGTCTCGTAATTTCCGTTTTTGCCTTGCTGTTTGTCAGACTTTATGTCAATAGGATTACTCAGTCAGAAACCCCAGAAAAGTGGGTTCTGATACAGTCTCCGGTAAATGCTTATTATAATGGCAATAGGCACAATATAGACTCACTGATTAAACAGGGGTATACCGCCCATGCTTTTTCTTCTGGTTTTGCCGAAATAAATCTTGAAAAAGTTCTGGTTCCTGGGTTGTTAAAATCAAAGAAGTTAGAACATGAACAAGGTCAGTTCTGGTTATTACTCAGCAAGATTGATACCCTGAAACACCGTCCGGTTGAAGTACATCTCTATTCAGATAATCAGCTGGGTTCTTTTTCGGGTCTTAGGCCAACTATCAGGTATAAGCTTCACTGGCATATTACCCAACCCACTGATTCATCATTCAGGCAGCTAAGATCAGCATATAAAACTTTTTCTGGAAAGACAGAGTGTACAATGGTATTCACATCTCCACGATCTACGAGATTTCAAACGGCTGAATCTGTAACCTACTTACCTTCAGAAACTAACCCAATAGTAAGTAAAATGCCTGATCGTATACCTTCATCATTACAGGCAAAAACAGCTGATTTACTACCATTAAATCCAGATTCACTTAGCTACCGTATCGCTATTTACTATGATCCTGATAAGATCAATGATGCTGCTTACGCAGCGGCTGCTTTTAGGGCCGCGAGAGAATTTACGAAGCGTAAACTGATTATTTCTCTTATAAAACTTGATCCTGATAAAAAAGGAATTCATCCTGCACAAACTCATGCTACTGGTATTCTTTGGTTGAGTTATCTGAGTTTGCCCCTTCGCCTATCAGTAGATAAGACAGTTGAAAATATAGATTTGCGCTTCCTGATTAAATATGAGAAATCAGAAGAGCTACTCTCAAACACAGGACAATTCAGACAGATATCAGCATCAATAGCGGATACCGTTTCTAACAGCCAGCAAATCTTTCAACCCTTAATAACAGGAAATATTGAGCTGAGAAAACTTTACATTTCAAAAAATAGTGGTGAAACCCGTTGGGTAGATAATGCTGGCAATCAGGTATTAAGTCTTGACCCGATATTACAGCCGGTCGCTGATAATAAATTGTCTTCTGAATCAAAACCTAGATTATATGCGCCGTTGAGAATTTACCGCTTTTACAGCCGTTTTGATTCAAGGTGGAATTCATTGGTATGGTCAGCGGATTTTCCGCAATTTCTGGTTCAGTTATTATCAAATATATATCCGCATAATAACTTCATTGACAAAAGGGCAATTAGCCTGGATCAACTGTTGCCAGTTACTGCAGTCATACCAGAAGTCGCCCATAATCAACTACTACCAGGATATAAATTCGACCTTTTCCCTTTTCTTTTCGCTTTACTTATCATTTTGTTCATAGCTGAAAGGTGGTTATCGTATGTTTAATTTAATTAGCTCAGATGAACACCTGGTTGTTATAGAAAAAATTGAAGTGGGAAATTTCAAGTTGAAAAGGCTAAGAAATTTAAATCGCTGTCTCTATTTATCAGTTTACCTGCTGCTTTATATTGAACTGGCATGGATACTGAACTACCTGTTATCAAACTCATCCACAGCTATTTTTCCAGGTTTGTCGTTTGACAGACTCCTTAATATGTGTATTAGGAGTGCACTTTTGGTTCTTTTTTTAATTAAAGTTTATGCGATCAGACATATAGATTTTAAGTTTATAACCTTCAGGCTTGATCATTATTTTCCTATACTTGAAGAGAGTGCATCTTTGCTCTTGAAGCCTTTAAAGAATAGGAATACGCTTGAGCGAATCCAGGCTGGTCATCTAAATACTATTCTCTCCAGGCTTCCGGTATCACTAAAGTTGATAGAGTCATTTTACCGACAGTTTATATTAGCCGGTTTATTACTCATTGTGCTTGTCATTTTAAACAAGCCATTCTTAAGCAGACAAGGTATTGGAGGTTTAGGAGAAATTCATAAAATTTCAGTTCAGCATCTTCCAATTGGTAAACCTGTGCGAATAATTGCTGAGCTTAAAAATTTAAAAATTGTGGTTGATGAACCTGCCTATACTAAGCGCCCGCCCATCACCCAGTCTTCTGCCGATGTGCAGTTTATTCAGGGTGCACAGATCAACTGGGATATCAGTACAACTTCAAACGCGCAAAAAGTTCAACTGCTTGTAAATGGAAAAGAGCTGATAAACCTTATTCCAGATAAAAATCGCCAGAAATGGCATATCTCAAAAAAAATTGAAAATACGGGCTTTTATCAGATTAATATTGAAAATAATCTTTCAGCCTATTTTAAACTGGCAGCAATAAAAGATTTGCCTCCGGTGATACATATGCTTGCTCCAGGGCAGTATACCCTGCTTTCTCCTGGGTACGATAAACCTGTTCTAGTCAGGGGTCAAATTATCGATGATTTCGGTTTGTCATCGGTCAGGCTTATGGCTACTGTTGCAAGCGGGGGCGGCGAGTCTGTGAAGTTCAGGCAATTTCAATTACCGATGCTTCCGGTTTTTTCAGGCCAGCCTTTAAAAATTGGTCTTCACCAGTCTCTTAACCTGAAGACTCTTCAGATTGGTAGCGGTGACGAACTATTCTTTTATCTGACAGCCAGCGATAATCATGGCTTACAAACTCGTACTGCAATGTTTTATATAAATTTCAGAGATACCAGCAGGCAATCTGAAGTATCAGGATTGGTAAAAGGACTAAATCCGGTTCCTGAATATTTCAGAAGTGAACGTCAGTTAATTATTGATACAGAAAAGCTGTTGAAAGAAAAGAAGAAGCTGACTGCTTCCGGATTTAAAGAAAAAAGTAATGATCTGGGTATTGATCAGCAATTGTTAAGGCAGCGTTACAGTAAATTTCTAGGTGAAGAATCATCAGAAGAAGAAACATTCCCTGAGTCAAATAAAGCAACAGACCAAGGTGTTCAAACGGGTTCGGCATCTAAAAATTCTATTGATGCCATGTTTACAGAGAAACCTGATAATGCCGATGATGCCGATATTTTTGAGCCTGTCATTAAGGCTGAACTTAAAGCCGCGTTAAACCAGATGTGGCTGGCTGAACGCATGCTTAGAACCTATAAATTATCTGATGCAAGGCCTTATGAATATAGTGCGCTCAGATTATTGAAGCTCGTACAGGAAAAAACCAGGGCCTACGTTAGTAAAACTAGTTTTCATCCTATGGCAGTGCAGCCCTTTGTAAAGAGGCTGTCTGGTGAACAGTCAAAAATTTCAAACCAATCTTTTTCACAAAATGATCTGTCAGTAATTGACCAGTTACAGCTTGTCAGGCAGGCTATTCCCGTACTTGAAAAATTAAGAGAATCACTTGCCATTTCTTCAGCTGAGAAAGTGATTTTAGAAAAAGCAGGTACTGTTTTAGGTGCTGAGGCAGTAGCTCAGCCTGGTTTATATTTGTCGTCTCTTTCTGCTATGCATCACCTTATTTATGGGTTTGACAGTAGTAATAGATATGCTGGAACAGGAGTTAAGCAGCTACTTGATAAGATTGAAAAAGTCTGCTTGAGGCTGATTCCCAGCCCACAACTTTTACCTGGTTCAACCGTAGCCATGCCTGTAAACTCAGATTTAAGTAAGTTTTATTTTAATAATCTTCCCCAAGAAAAATAAGAATGAACCCGCTGTATACACTTCTTCTTATTCCTGTCTGGTGTATTCTATTGATCATTGAATTCAGGAGATCTGCTAAGATAAATCTCTTCATGCGGGCTCTTGCACTTACTGCGGCACTTATAGCTCTTGCCATGATCATGATATATTCCGGAACGGACAGATTGTTGCCTGTAGCCAAGCAAAACTTACCAATTTCTACAAATGATTATAGTAAAACAGGCCTTAACAAGATTGGCTGGGCCGATGAAATCAAACTTGGAGATTCTCTTGTAGTCAGGGGTGAATATGTAAATAATCTCTCTGTACCTATATCAGTTTATCTTACAGGTTTTGGGCTTAAATTTGACTCATGCATCATCAGACCTGGTAAAACCCTAAGGTTTGCACTAAAAACGGTACCCAAAATTACTGGGCATTTTACCTATTCATTCAAAACCAGTGTATCAGACGATCTTAAAGAAGTTGGTGCTGTGCCAGTTGAAGTTACTGCTAACGACCCGCTTCATATTCTGATTCTGAATTCTTCACCTTCTTTTGAGAACAGGTACCTTAAAGACTGGCTTTCGGTAAACAAAAATGCTGTTGCTATGCTAAGTCTTACTAGTGCTGCCAACTACCAGTCAGCATTTCAAAATATAGCTGTCACCCCTCTTAGAGTTGTCAATTCAGCATTATTGACCAGGTTTGATCTGTTAATTATTGATGTCGAGGCGTTAAAAAATCTAACAGCATCTGAATTTCAGGCCTTAACGCATGCGGTAACTGAGCAGGGTCTGGGCCTGATTATTCAACAAGATAGTCTGACACATAACCATACAGCTATTAATCTTCATCTGTCAGTGCTGCAGAAAATAGCGCGTCAGGCTGATACCCTGAGTAAGATTTATATACAAGGAGCCTATATTTCGGCTGAGAAAATACCCCTATTACCACTGGTGCTAACAGCTACAAAAAATGCTCAACCGCTACTTCTGAATGACGAACATGAAATATTAGCTAATCTAATTGCGTTGGGCAGAGGCAAAATTATTCAAACCGTTATTGATCATTCGTATTCCTGGTTACTCAGGGGAGAAAAATCAGATTACGCGTATTTATGGTCAACTCTTTTAAATGCTGTCTCCCGAAAGAAAAGTACTGTAGCCAACTGGGTGATTGAAACACGTTTCCCCAGGAAAGATGCTCCTGTTTTGATACATTTTATTACTCCCTCAGTAGCTATTCCAGAAATTAGAATTGATCAGGACGCCATCAATATGAGACAGAATGAAGACCTGCAGCAAATATGGTCGGGTACTTACTGGCCGAAGAAAACGGGATGGAATCAGCTTCTGGCAAAGCATGAAACATCACGTTGGTTTTATGTATATTCAGGCACTGACTGGTTACTGCCTGATGCTTTATTAAAGCAGTATGAAACGACTATCCTTAAGAACCATGTCGAAAAGGGCCAGATCAGGAACCCTCTCCCCTTATTTATCTATTACCTGATTTTTATTTTGAGTCTTACTTATCTATGGCTTGAACAGAAATTTCGTAAAGACCAACCAGTACCGTAGTAATTTATTCGTTTACATAATTAATCGAACAGGAGGACCAATTTTGAAAAGAAGTGATTTTATTTATCTGGCAGGCATGGGTGCCGCTGCAGCTGTCATGCTCCCTGGTATGCCCGTATTTGGAAAGAATATTGAACAGCAGGCTGCCCTTGAAGGTGTCGACCTACGCATAAAAAAGCAAATGGCAGATATTGCCCTGAATGCGGCAAGGTCTAAAGGTGCCAGTTATGCCGATATCCGTATCGGACGTTACCTGCGCCAGTTTATTATAACCCGTGAAGATAAAGTAGAGAATATTGTCAATACAGAGTCTTACGGTGTAGGCATCAGGGTACTTGCCAATGGGGCCTGGGGGTTTTCAGCCACCGATAATATGACCATTGACGGTATTGCAAAAGCAGCCGAGCGTGCGGTTGCTGTAGCCAAGGCAAATGCAAAGATTAATGATAAACCTGTTGAGCTTGCACCTCAGAAAGGTTATGGAGAGGTAAGCTGGAAGGCACCAATTCTGAAAAGCACTTTTGAAGTACCGGTTAAAGAAAAGGCTGACTTGCTGTTGTCAGTTAACTCTGCGGCCATGAAAAATGGAGCAAATTATGTAGACTCGGCTATTTTTGCTGTTAATGAGCAGAAGTATTTTGCTTCAACAGATGGGTCTTATATTGATCAGGATATTCACCGTATCTGGCCAACTTTCAATGTGACCAGAATCAATGCTGCCACCGGCAAGTTTGATACCCGGGCGGCGCTCAGCTCACCAGTAGGTATGGGCTATGAGTACCTTACCCCTGATGAATCTCAGAAATTCAGAGGAGTAACTACCAATTATGGTAAACGCTACGATATGCTTGAAGATGTTGCCGCTGCAGCTATTCAGGTAGGCCAGAAATTAAAAGCAACATCTGTTGAGGCCGGCAAGTACGACCTGGTTCTTGATCCGAGTCATCTCTGGCTAACCATACATGAGTCAGTCGGCCATCCGACAGAGCTCGACCGTGTTCTTGG